>Ga0180434_10006409_pt1 | contig 13560 bp, 11 predicted proteins | sample SS_ome_7_FD_132453 | JGI IMG/M metagenome (GOLD analysis project Ga0180434, IMG submission 132453) | Hypersaline lake sediment archaeal communities from the Salton Sea, California, USA - SS_1_D_2 metaG | ecosystem: Environmental > Aquatic > Non-marine Saline and Alkaline > Hypersaline >... | reverse complement strand
TGGCCGAGGTGCGCGAGGTGCTCGACCGGGACGATGCGGGGAACGGCGCCTGAGGGATACCTGCGGGCGACGCGATCGAGGAGGACGCATGGAATTTCCGCGGCTGAGAAATTTATATGTCAGGGCGTTCTGGATGTCGCTGGCCATGATGCTCATGGTGGTCCTGATGATGGCACTGATGCCGATGGCGGTCAGCGGACCGGCGGCGGAAATCTCGGTTCCCCTGCCCCTGTTCCGCTATCTGCTCTACGGCGTGGCCCTGCTGGAGATCGGCGTGATGCTCTTCCTGCGTCGTTTCCTGCTGGGCCGCCCGGCGGCGGTGAAGCGGGAACGTGAGGTGGACGAGGTCGCCGTCGGCCAGAGCCTGTTCACCACCGGCCTGGTCACCTTCGCCATCGCGGAATCACTGGCCGTCTACGGATTGGTCCTCTTCCTGCTGTCCGGAGACCGCCGGGATCTGTACCTTCTGGGCGGTCTGGCCCTGGCGGTGATGCTGGCTCTTTTCCCCTCATACGAGAAATGGAAGGCGCATCTGGAAAAGGCGCAAATGGAGGAACTGCGGGCCGGGGCGGGTGTGGGTGAGGCCCGCTGATCCGGCGGGACGGTTGACGAAAGTCTCCCCACGTGGTTGAATGGAACCGTGGCGGGGCATCCCGCGACCCACGGAGATTTGCTCATGAAAACACTGGGACTGGTCGGAGGCACGGGCTGGGTGTCCAGCCTGGATTATTACCGCTATATCAACCAGGGGGTCAACGAAAAGCTGGGCGGCCATCAATTCGCCCGTTGCATCCTCTACTCCATCAACTTCGGGGACATCGTGGCCTGCAACGAAAACGAAGACACCGAGTGTGTCTACTCACTCATCCGGGGGGCGGCCGCGGCCGTTGTCGGCGCGGGTGCGGAGGGTGTGATGCTCTGCGCCAACACCATGCACCAGTTCGCCGGGCGGCTGCAGGAGGAGATTGGGGTTCCGCTGATCCATATCGCCGAAGCCACCGCCGGCGAGATCACCCGCCAGGGTCTGGGCACGGTGGGCCTGCTGGGTACCCGGTATACGATGGAGGGTGACTTTTACACGGCTGTCCTGGCGGATGCGGACATCCGCGCCCTGGTTCCGGATCCCGAGGACCGGGCGTTCATTCATCATGCCATCTACGACGAGCTCGTTCGCGAGATCTTCCGGGACACGACCCGGAAGCGGTTCCTGGACGTCATGGAAAGGCTTCGCGATCGGGGTGCGGAGGGTATCGTGCTGGGCTGCACCGAGATTCCGTTGATCATTCGTGACGGGGATTTCGAGCTGCCCCTGTTCAATACCACCGCGATCCACGCCCGGGCCGCCGTGGATTTCGCCCTGGCGCCCTGAACCGGATCGGGGGGCCGGCGACGAGGAGGCACACATGGAACTCAAAGCCGTGAACCCGGCCACGGGGAAAACGATCCGGACCTACCGGGCCCACGCGGACGGTGAGGTCGACACGATCATCGAGGCGGCCGCGACGGCCTTCCAGGAATGGCGGGAGGTGCCGCTGACACGCCGGGCCGAGTGCCTGAACCGGGCCGCGGCGGTGCTGCGGGATCGGCGGGAGACCTATGCCCGGCTGATGGCCGAAGAGATGGGCAAACCGATCAGAGACGGCCGGGCGGAGGCGGACAAATGCGCCTGGGTGTGCGAGTATTACGCCGCGAACGCCGGGCGGTTCCTGGCCCCGGAGACGGTGGAAACCGACGCCGCGAAGAGCTACGTCACCTACCAGCCGCTGGGAGCCGTCCTCGCGATCATGCCCTGGAATTTCCCGTTCTGGCAGGTGTTTCGCTTCGCCGCGCCGGCACTGATGGCCGGCAACACCGGGCTTCTGAAGCACGCCGCCAACGTCCCAGGGTGCAGCCTGGCGATCGAGGATGTGTTTACCCGGGCCGGTTTTCCCCGGGATGTCTTCCGGTCGTTGCTGATCGGCAGCGACCGGGTGGAACGGGTGATCGAGAATCCCCGGGTGCGGGCGGTCACCCTGACCGGCAGCACACCCGCCGGTCGGGCCGTGGCGGCCGCCGCCGGTCGGATGCTGAAGAAGACCGTGCTCGAGCTCGGCGGCAGCGATCCCTACATCGTGCTCGCCGACGCCGACCTGGAGAGGGCCGTGGCGGCCTGCGTGACCGGCCGCCTGATCAACTCGGGGCAGAGCTGCATCGCAGCCAAGCGTTTCGTGGTGGTCGACAGCCTGAGGGAGCGGTTCGAGGCGCGGACCGTCGAGACGATGGGAGAGGCGCGCCTGGGCGATCCCCTCGATGGATCGGTCACGGTGGGGCCCCTGGCCCGGCGTGACCTGCGGGACGACCTGCATCGCCAGGTGGTCGACAGCGTGAAGGCCGGTGCCCGCTGCCTGCTGGGTGGTGAGATTCCCGCGGGTCCCGGTGCGTTCTATCCGCCCACCGTGCTGACCGATGTGGAACCGGGCATGCCCGCCTACGATGAGGAGGTGTTCGGTCCGGTGGCGGCCATCATTCCGGTGCGGGACGAGAATCACGCGGTTCGCGTGGCCAACGATACGGTCTTCGGTCTGGGTGCGGCCGTATTCACCCGGGACGTGGCCCGGGGAGAGAGTCTGGCCGAGACCGCGGTCCAGGCCGGGAGCTGCTTCGTCAATTCCTTCGTGCGTTCCGACCCGCGCCTGCCCTTCGGGGGTATCAAGGAGAGCGGATACGGGCGCGAGCTGTCCCATTACGGCATCCGTGAATTCGTCAACGTGAAGACCGTATACATCGCATGAGAAATGGCGGCCGTGGAAGCCATCTTCGGCTTTGTCCGGGCTAGATATCGGGGATGACCAGGGCGCCGTCCCGGTGGGTGACGATGCGGAGACGCTCGTGGAAGACGCGCCGCAGCAACGGGCTGTTCCAGGGTTTGTCGTCCTCGACCCGGTGGATGCGTCCCCCGTGAACGAAGAAGAAGTCGGTCCCGAACAGGAAGGCCATGTTGGGATCGTGGAGCACGGCCACCACCGCCAGGCCGTCGTGCGCCAGCCGTTTGAGGAGTTTGAGGACCACCACCTGATTGACATGGTCCAGGTGGGTCGTGGGTTCGTCGAGCAGGAGGATGTCGGGTTCCTGGGCCAGGGCGCGGGCGATCATGACCAGTTGCTGTTCACCGCCGGACAGCTCGGTGTAGACACGGTCTTTCAGGTGGACGATCCCCACCTTTTCCAGCGCCCCGTCGGCTGCGATCCGATCGCCGCGGTCCGGAAGGAAACGGACGTAGCCCGCCCGACCGGTCAGCACCACATCATGCACGCGAAAGGGGAACACGGGCCGGTGCATCTGGCCCAGGTAGCCCAGGCTCCGGGCCCGCGCCCGTCCATCCAGGGCGTGCAACTCCCGACCCATGATGCGGATGCGGCCGCTGCGGTAGGGTAGAATGCCGCATAGGATGCGCAAGAAGGTGGATTTTCCCGATCCGTTGCGACCCATGATCACGCCCAGCCGTGAAGGGAGTATCTGAAGGTTGATTTTGCTCAACACGGGGTGATCGGCATAGGAGAAGTCGAGGTCCTGCACCTCGATGGCCGGGCTCATGACTCCCACCCGATATGCGATTTCTTCAACAGGTAGATGAAGAACGGGGCGCCGATCAGCATGGTGAAGATGCCGATGGGGATCTCGAAATCGGTCAGGGAACGGGAGATGGTGTCGATCGCCACCAGGAAGGTGCCGCCGAACGCCAGGTTCAGGGGCAGGGACCGGCGGTGGTCGACCCCGATCAGCATGCGCACCACGTGTGGAATGACCAGGCCGTACAGGGCGATGATTCCGGACACGGACACGGCCGCCGAGCTCGCCAGAGACACGAAGAGCAGGATGACGGTTTTCTCCCGCGCCGGCCCGATCCCCACGGTCCGGGCCTCGTCGTCGCCCAGGGCCAGCACGTTCAGCCGCCAGCGCAGGAGCAGCAGCACCGCGGCTCCGACGCCGCATGGCAGGAGCACGGCCCGCAGTTTTTCCCAGGAGGCGGTTTGGAAATTCCCCATGGTCCAGTGCACGATGGACTGGAGCCTGAAGGGATCGCTGAGAAACTGAACCACGGTCAGCAGGGCGGTGAAGATACCGTTGACGATGATACCTGCCAGGATCAGCGATACCACCGACACCGACCGTTTTCTCAGGGCCATGAAATAGCTCAGCGCGATGGCACCCAAGCCGGACACGAAGGCGAAGAGGGGTATGGGCGCGAGCGAGAGCGACATGGCCAGGGCGGCGCCGAAGGCGGCGCCGGAGGAGAGCCCCAGCACGTAGGGGGAGACCAGCGGATTTCGGAACACGGCCTGCAGCGCTCCGCCGCACAACGCGAGCACCCCGCCCACCGTGAAGACCAGGAGGATCCGGGGCAGGCGCACATCGAAGAAGATGGTCCGCAGCAGGGGCTCCCGGGCAGCCTCCAGGGTGCCGTTCAGAAGGGCGATGAAATCCCCCGGACCGCCGCCCGAGGAACGGCCGACGAACAGGGCGGCGAGAACGACCACCGGCGGCAGGAGGCATCCCAGCAGGGGCACGAATCCGCGTCTCATTCGCACAGTCGTTCTCCCGCGGAGCCATAGAGGGTGAGGCACATCCGGCGCCTTTCGGACGCGATGTCCGGGGGGGTGAAGGCATCCGGGTGAAACCACCCCGCGGTTTGCCTGGCGGCGAATAAGAACTTCAGGGTCCACAGGTCGTTGAAGAATACCGATGGCATCTCATGGACCGCACCACGCTTGACCGCCGTGAGGGTCTGCAGCCGGGAATCGGATAGAATATCGCCCGGGTCCAGCTCCCTGTTTCGCCACATCACGATCACCTCGGGATCCCATTCCAGCAGTTTCTCCAGGTTGACCACCAGGTGCTCGCGCGGGCTGCTGCAGACGTTGACGCCCCCGGAAGCGGTGATCAGGCCGTCGGCCGTCGAACCGGCGCCTGCAGTGTGAAGCAGTCCCTGGCCCCACATGAAGTAGACCCGGGGCCGCGGCCGGTCGCCCACTTTCTGCCGCAGGGCATCCAGGCCGGCGCGGGTGTGGGCGATGAGCCGCCCGGCCCGATCCGGAACCCCGAACAGCCGACCGAAGTCACCGATTTCCCGGTACACGTCCTGTATGCACCGTAGCATCACGCCGTACACGGGAATCCCGTGCCGTTCCAGTCCGGCGATGGCTTCGGTCTGGTGGGACCAGATCACCACCAGATCGGGTTCAAGGGAGAGGACCTTTTCCAGGTTGACGAAGTCCCAGTTGCCGGGCGCTGGAATCTCCCGTCGTTTCACCCGCCCGTCCAGGGCGGCGTACGCCGGAAACACCTCCCCGTCGTACACGTCGGCGGGGATTCCCACGATCCGGTCGCCGGCCCCCAGCATGTAGATGCCCGACAGCGCGCTCTCGATCAGGCAGACGACGCGCGTCACCGGCGGCTCCACAGGAACGACCCGATCCCGGAAATCATGGATCGGCACCGACTGCGTCACGGCGGGCTTCGGGGCCGGTCCGCCGCAGGCGATGGCGCACAGCATCGGGAAGAGGGTGACGAGATATCTCACGGCGGTGTGGTTTACCTCGTCTCGATTATCCTACAGAAGGACGCGAATGCCAAGCATGAAAGAGAACCCCAGGTTTTGAAACTGCCAGGGCATCTCGAAACGGTTGTCGGTCAGATTCACGAAGTGGCCGAAGCACTCCAGCGTGAAGGCCTCTCCCTGCACGACGCGCTGGGATACGAAGAGATTGACCACCGCGCCGGGTGTGAACTCCCTGCGGCCCGAGAGAGAGGTGCTGTCGAAGTAGCCGCTGGTGACGTTCAGGTGGGGCCGGACGACCAGCCCCGAGGAGGTGGCCAGGTCGAATCCCAGGTTGGCGATCCATTCCGGGGCGAAGGGGATCGCGGCCCCGTCCTGATCCGCATCCAGGGGATTTTCGATCTCGGTGTTCAGCCAGGTCAGGTTGGCGAACCAGGAGAGACCCCGTCCCATGGCGTACCGGACCTCCATCTCGAGTCCCAGCGAGGAGGAGCGGCCGGCGTTGACCGACTGGGTCTGGGAGGGATTCTCACTCACCACGTTCTCCACGATGGCGTCGTCGACCACGATGGCGAAGCCGCGAAGGTTGAACGACAGGTCGCCCCGGGGAAACAGATCCAGACCGGCATCCAGGCCCAGACCCGATTCGGGTCGCAGGTCGGGATTGGGCAGTTGACCGTGCCGTTCGGGCACCCCCAGGTCGCTCAGGGCAATGGTTCCCCCCACCGATTTCAGACCCGGGGTGATGAACGAGTTGCCGGCGTTGGCGTATGCGGCCACCTGGGGAGCGATCGTCCAGCGGGTGCCGAGGCTCCACAGCAGGACGTCCCAGGACATGGTCCTCTCACCGGGTTCGCCGCCGTTGATGAAATCGATGTTGTTTTCGCTGTGGCTGAACCGGAGTCCGCCCCGAAGGATGAGCGGGTCGAACCGCAGCTCTTCCTGGACGAACAGCCCGGCCAGCAAGGCGGTGGCCTTGTTGCCGTACTGGCGGTAACCCAGCAGCGGATCGGACCAGGTGTGGTAATCGGCGGCCTGGACGTCGGCGCCGATGCTGAGGAGGTGGGATCGGCCGTGACCCCAGGACAGGGTGATGTTGGCCGGCACGATGTTCTGAAACGCACCGTTCTCGGATTGCAGCCGGTCGACCCGCGCCGCGTCGTCGTAGCTGCTGTCCTGCCAGCCCCTGTCATAGCGTCTCACGCCCAGGTGGGCCTGCAGGTCGAGGCGTTCGTTGAGCTTCAGGTGGTAGCCGGCGTTGATGGTGGTGTACAGGTGGTCGAAACCGCGGTACAGCCGACCGGCGTCGCCGAGGTGGGAGGTGCGGTTCACGAACAGCGTGACCTTGTGCCGTTCGTCCCTGCCGGCGAACAGGGTGGCGCCGGCGAACAGGTTGCCCTTGCGGTACTCCGGGTTGTCCTTCATGTTCAGCCAGGATCCCTCGCTGCCGTAATCGGCGTAGTCGGACATCTCGTAGAAAGCCCCGGCCATGAGGTGGACGCCACCGGCGCGGTTCTGGTGATAGAACCGTCCGTTCAGGGTGTTGTATGACCCGTATGCCGTGGAGATCTCGGTGAGGGGCCGTTCCACCCTCTCCTTCAGAATCAGGTTGACGGTGCCGGCCAGGGGACTCTGTGCGCCGGCGAAATCCTGGGACAGGAAGTTGGGATAGAGGATGGAGGCGGGGCCGCGCTGAACCTCGATGCGGGCGATGGCGGCCAGGTTGAGCGACATCGGTTCGATGAACGCGTCCACCGGCAGTCCCTGCAGCATGTAGGTGCAGTACTTGGGGCCGATCCCCGAATAGGTGCCCCAGTTGGCGTCGTTTCGCGAGAGCACACTCACGGCCGCGCCCGGTTTCGCCGCCAGCGCCTCGGCGACGTTGCGGTTGGCCGATACCACCCGATCCAGTTCCTCGCGGTCGACCACGTCGATTTTCTGGGTCACGTTGCCCACCTCGCGGGGCAGCCGGCTCGCCGTGACCACCACGTGGACTTCGCCCGCTTCCACCGGTTTCTGCCGTTTTTTCTTCTTCGCCTCTTCGGTCCCCCCGTCTGAAAACAGCGGTGCCAGACAGAGTGCGAGGATACCGAGGACGGTGGCTGGCTTGATGGCCAGATGACGTGCGTTCATGTCGCCTCCTGTAACACTATTATGGAAAAAGTAACACAGTTTGGCGCGGGTGTCAAGCACGATCTACTCCGTGAAGGAGACGCGGCAAAGCGAGCGGGGTGTCAGTCGGCCTGTGGGGATTCCCTCTCCCCCTTGAAGGGGAGTTCGCCCATCGGGCTTGTGAGGGTGCCGGACATCGTATCCCCCTCGACCGCGGCCCGCGCACTGACCTCGATCACCTGTTCTCCCATCTCGAACGCCGCCTTGAAGGTCACGGTCTGGCCGTCGAAGGCGATCTCGCTCAGGGAGGCCTCGCCCATGGAGAAGGACATCCGGCCGGCCACGCTCTCCCCGCTGGAGGTGAAGGTGAGGGTGAGGGAGAATCGCTCGGTCTCCACGAGCCAGCGGCCCAGGAGCAATTCTCGATGACCGGGCGCGACGGCGGCGCTCGCCGAAGCCGGCCGATCGATCTGCTCGGCGTCGAGCACCCACATGCCGCGTCCGTGGGTGGCGATGACGATCATGCGGTCCCGGGGATGGATCTCGAGGTCGTGCACATAGGCGAAGGGCAGGTCGCCGAGGACCTCCCAGGTCTCTCCGCCGTCCTTGCTGATATAAACCCCGGCGTCGGTGCCCACGTAGAGACGCCGGGTGTCCTCGGGATCCTCCCGGATCACGTTGACCGGGCCGACCGGGATGTTGGCGGAGATGTCGGACCATGTCTTACCGAAATCCGACGACTTCCAGATGTATACCTGGAAGTCGTCGTCCCTGCGGCCGGTCTGGGTCAGGTAGACCGTGCCCAGATCGTGACTGGAGGCCACCAGGCGAGACACCCATCTCTGCGGTACGGCGCCGCTGCGGATCTCGCGCCATTGTTTGCCGCCGTTCATGGTCCGCCAGATGCGGCCGTCGTCGGTGCCGGCGTAGATCAGTCCGAACCGCCGCGGCGATTCGCTGATGGAGGTGATGGTCTGATAGCTGATGTCACCCTGTTTTTTAGGATCGTTGCGGGAGAGATCGGGACTGATGAATTCCCAGGTTTCCCCCTGATCCCGGGACATCATCACGACCTGCATGCCGTGATAGACGATATCCGGGTTGTGGGGGGAGAGGATGGTGGGGGCCACCCACTGACCCCGAAGCCGCGGTTCTCCGGGGAGGTGTTCGGGGAGCAGCCGCTGGCCCTCCTTTTCGCCCGGTCTCTGCCTGGCCAGGATGCCGTAGAACTCGCTGGCGTACACGGTACGATCGCGCGGGTCCACGGCGTGTGAGCTGCCCTCGGCGCCCAGTGTGGGGGTGAATTCCACCGACGGGATGTGCGTTCGACCGCGGGAGAGATCCACCGCACCGTGGAAGCTGTGGTGGTCCTGAATGGAACCGTAGGCGTGAAAGGGATCGGCCATGTCGAAGCTCACGTTGTAGAACTGGGCCAGGGGCAACACGGCGAGCGGGATCTTCCAGTGGGCGCCTCCGTCGTAGGAGATGGCCAGGCCCCCGTCCTGGACGTTGAGCAGGTAGCGCGGATTTTCGGGATCGATCCACAGGCCGTGGTGATCCAGGTGCATGCCGCGAAGCACCCGGAAGGTTTTTCCCCCGTCCTCGGATACGTTCAGGAAGAGGCCCATGGTGTAGATCCTGTTTTCGTCCTGAGGGTCCACCCGGATCTGGGCGAATACCCAGCCGTAGGTGGCCGAATGGCGCTCCATGAACGCCTTCATCCGTTTGCCCATTCCACTGACCTGGGTCCAGTTCTCGCCGCCGTCGTCGCTGCGGTACACGGTGGCTCCCTTGATCACGTCGGCGACCGGGCGTCCGTAGGAATCCAGTTGTCCGGGCTTCGCCTGGCGCGCGATCTCGTAGTTGTCCACGTAGGCGTAGAGCACCCTGGGATTGGAACGGGCGATGTCGATGCCGATGCGTCCCCGGTGGTGCGGCAGGGGTAAACCCCGGTTGATCCTGCGCCAGGTGTTCCCCCCGTCTTCCGATTTCCATATCCCGTTGTGTTCATGGTCGGCGCCGGTCCGGGGATCGTTCCACTTCAACCGGATGCGCTGCCAGGTGGTGCAGTAGACGGTGTCGGGACGGTGAGGATCGAGGACCAGGTCGTTCACACCGGTGTGGGGATCCACGGTGAGGATTTTGCGCCAGGTCTCACCCCCGTCCTCCGTTTTGTACAATCCCCTCTCGGGATTGGCCGTCCACTCGTGGCCGCCTGCGGCCACGTAAACGATGTCGGGATTCTCGGGATGGATGCGAATACGGGGAATGGTGTGGGTGTTCTCGAGTCCCATGCTGCGCCAGGTTTTCCCCCCGTCCGTGGTCTTGAACACACCGCAGCCGGCGTTGGAGCTGCGAAAGATATTGGCCTCGCCCGTGCCCACCCATACCACGTCCGGATTCGTGGGATCGATGGCGATAACGCCGATGGAGGCGGTGGGCATATCGTCGAAGACCGGTTCGAAGGTGGTGCCCTCGTTGGTGGATTTCCAGACGCCGCCGCTGGCGGAGCCGATCCAGATGGTGTACTGCGTGCCCCTGGGAGAGACGGCCTCGACATCGGTGCAGCGGCCGCTGATGTTGGTGGGGCCGAGGTATTGCCAGGCCAGGCCGCGTGTCGGGGATTCGGCCTTCATCGCCCGGTGCTTTTCGAACATCTTCACCCGTTCCTTTCCGCTGAGAACCGGTTTCTTCACCTGGGTATCCGCCGTGATCGCTAGGGATAGACAGCACAACAGGGACGGAACGGTCATCCACAGGGTTTTAAAACGCATCATTGCCTCCTCGGTCCGGTGGGATCCCCGGACCCGAATCGATGTCGGTCTCATCGTGGCCCCGGATCTGATCGCAGCGGAACAGACCACGGCGAAACCTTCGAATTCTGGGCGATCCGGGGAGCGGACGATGTGCTTAGGATAGACAAATTCCATTATATCACATCGGATTCAATTACCAACCGAAGGCTATCATATGCCGGGTAATCGGTATCTGCGGTAGAATATCCGTCGACGGCCATGGATTCGTCTCACGCCTGGCCGGGTTGGAATAAGATAGGCGCAGTGCCGGAATGACGCCGCGCCATGGCGAGGCCTGCGATCCGGTTATGATATCCGGGTCGTCTGTGGTATAATAAAGTTTCATGTTGGAAGTGGATCGTCATTTTCCACATCAATCCCTTTTTAACTTCCGAGCGGACATGGATAAGAAGAGGTTTGTATGCAAGGTACAAAGCTTTACGTCGGTAACCTGAGTTATTCCGCCACGGCAAAGGACGTAGAGGATCTGTTCGCCCAGCACGGTTCGGTGGTCAGTGTCAGAATCATGGAGAGGAAAGGTTTCGGTTTCGTCGAGATGTCCAGCCAGGCCGAGGCAGAAGAGGCCCGGGAAAAGCTGAACGGCACCGAATTGATGGGCCGGCCACTGAAGGTCGATGAGGCCAAGCCCCCGAGCGATTCGAAGAAAAGATCCTTTCGTGGGTAACCGTTCCCTCGGTCCCATCGCCGCTGCCGGGCCGGGGAAATCCCACCAGGTCTAGCCGACGTTGTCACCCCCAGACAGACCCCTCATCAGGCTGAGCCGGTTCCATCTGCCCAGAATCGGTCTGCCCAGACCGGCCCTGCGCCGGCTCACCCGGAAACCGGTGGCCCTGCCCCGGTTGCGGATCGGGGACCTGACCGCCGAACTTCCCGTGGTTCAGGGAGGCATGGCGGTCTGTATCTCCCTCTCCGGCCTGGCCTCCGCCGTGGCCCGCGAGGGTGGTATCGGTGTGATCGCCGCCACGGCCATCGGCATGCTCGAACCCGACTACTTCAGGAACGGTGTCGAGGCCAACCGCAGGGCGCTGCGACGGGAAATCCAGCGGGCGCGCGAACTGGGGGCCCGGGCACTGGGCGTGAACATCATGGTGGCGGCAAGCGATTTCGACAGCCTGCTGCGGGTTTCCCTGGAAGAAAAGGTGGATGTGGTCTTCCTCGGGGCCGGGCTTCCCATCAAGGGCATTCCGGTCCGGGATCTGCGACGCGCCGGTGTCAAGGTCGTACCGATCGTGAGTTCCGACCGGGCCGCCCGCCTGATCTTCTCGCACTGGCGAAAGAACCACGGGGATATCCCCGACGGCGTGGTGGTCGAGGGTCCGCTGGCGGGCGGCCACCTGGGATTTCGCCCCGAACAGATCGACGATCCGGCGTTTTCCTTGGATAATCTCGTTCCGCGGGTGGTCGAGGTCATGGGCGAATTCGAAAAGGAAAGCGGGCGGCGGCTGCCGGTGATCGCCGCGGGCGGCGTGTTCGACGGCAGGGATATCGACCGGTTTCTGGGGCTGGGGGCCGGCGGCGTCCAGCTGGGAACCCGTTTCGTGGCCACCCATGAATGCGATGCCGATGAGCGGTTCAAGGCGTCCTTCGTCGCGGCCGGCCGGGATGACCTGACGATCATCAGGAGCCCGGTCGGATTGCCGGGCCGGGCGCTTGACAGCCCGTTTCTCCGCCGCGTGGCTTCGGGAGAAAACCGGCCCTTCGGTTGTCCCTGGCAGTGTCTGGCCAGTTGCAACGCACGGCAGGCGAACTACTGTATCTCCATGGCCCTGTACCATGCCCGCAAGGGCAACCTCGAGAAGGGTTTCGCGTTCGCCGGGGCCAACGCATTCCGGGTGAAGCAGGTGGTCTCCGTCGGGGAATTGTTGACCCAGTTGAAGGCGGAGTTCGTGGTCACCGTGGAATCCAGGATCCTGAGTCTGAGCGCGGAGTATGAGAAGGCCCTGGCCCGTTTCAAAACCATCCGGAAGGAGACGCGGGACAGGCTGCGCGCCATCAGGCGGGAATACCGCGAGAAGCTGAAGCGGCGGCAGGACTCCCTGGTGGAGGACTATCACCGGTCCCTTCGGAAGATCGAGGCCCTGAAAGGGGACTATGCGGCGTACTGTGAACGGTTGAAGGTCATCGCCGCACAGCTGGAAGAGATCATCAAGGGTACCACCCTTTACCCGTCAACCCTCAACGGATCGGTTTGATCCCGCCGGCGCCCACAAGATCAGGGGCAAAAGCCACAATGTCTTCATGACCCATCCTCCGGGTCCGCCGCCCGGATACCGTCTCTTCCATCCCGGTGATCCGTCGAAGCACCAGCGATCGCAACGGGGCGGCGATTATTATACGTAAGATATGGACATCGGTTTCCCATTGGAGTATATTTGGCAGGGGACCGCCCGGAGCATTCGGGTCGGTCTCACGGAGATGGCGTTGGGTGACGCGAGGGGAGGTGTCATGAGGAGTGAGGGCTCCACCGGGACCATGATCAAGAACTACAACGGTTCGCCCCTGGAGCGCCTCGCGATCAAGGGATTGGAATACTGCAGGACCACCCACGAATACGGCGGCATGCCCCAGACCATGCTCGTGGCCCGCAAGGACGGCAACAAGATCACGCTGACGCTGGTGGGCAAGGACTACCAGACGAACGAAGATCTGAAAAAGATACTGAAATCCATCGAGATCAAGTAGGAGGAGGACGTGGCCAGAAGAGCGGTATCGTTTCTCATGGTGTGCGGTCTGTGCGCGGCCCCGCTGCTTCCGGGTCCCGAGACGTCGGAAGCGTTGCGACTGACCGATGACATCCTGTTGACCCAATTGGCGGACGATGTCTATCTTCACGAGACCTTCACGGTCCTGGGGGAGTCCGGCCGTATCGGAGCCAACGGCCTGGTGGTGGTCTGCAACCGGGAGGCCGTGATGATCGACACCCCCTGGAACGACCGTCTGACCCGGGAACTCTGTGACTGGTTCCAACGGGTCCGCGGCGTGACGATCAACCGGGTCATCGTGGGCCATTCCCACCCGGATTGCCTGGGCGGGGTGGCCGAGAGGCATCGGCGGGGCGCGGAATCCTACGGCCAGCTTCTTACCGCGGGCTTCGCT
>Ga0180434_10006406_pt1 | contig 13562 bp, 7 predicted proteins | sample SS_ome_7_FD_132453 | JGI IMG/M metagenome (GOLD analysis project Ga0180434, IMG submission 132453) | Hypersaline lake sediment archaeal communities from the Salton Sea, California, USA - SS_1_D_2 metaG | ecosystem: Environmental > Aquatic > Non-marine Saline and Alkaline > Hypersaline > Sediment... | reverse complement strand
GCGGGTCACCGTCCCATCCGGTTAGATCCTTTCCAGTGAAAATGCTCGTCATATCTTCCGGCTCGGGAGGGGCGACCCGTGGGCCCTCGGCGGCAAGGGCGTCAAGCGCAAACACAGCACAGGCAACAAGCGTCAAGTAGCGGACCATAACGTTCTCCAGGGCAAGAGGGAAGAAGTTCAAAGGGCCTTTTCGATCGACCGCCGCGGAGCGATCTTTCCGACGATCAGAGCAGCAGCACAGCCATTCTTTCGAGCCAGCTTCAGATTAGCTCGGCCAACCGGCCGCTGCAAGCATCTCTCGCAGGAGCAGCGTAGTCAAAGAAGACGGACGCGCTTCACCGCACGGACTAGGAGCGGTCGGCGGTCGCCGCCGGCCAGTCCGTCGCCGTCGAGCAATGGGCCGGTTCGCGTGTTGGATGCCCGAGATCGTTGCAGCTCGACTATTGCTCCTTCGCCCGGGCTGGCCTGCCTGTCTTCGCGTCGCTGGCTGCCAATTTGCCTGCCGCCCCCTCGCCCAGGGGGGAGAGAGGATACAAGCACGTAGCGCCAGCGAGTGGGTGAGTTGCGTCGACACACCCGCTTGCGCTTCGTGCTTCTATCGCGTCGTCTCCCCGCTTCGGCAACCGTTGCCCCATGCGCAAGCGCAACCTGTTTCTGCGCAAGGTTTGACTTGCAGAAGATGGAACGATTAAGATGGGAATCGCTGGGACCGCTTGAGGGTCGGCCGATACGTCGCCGGCCCGGCGCTGCCGAGGGGATCGTTCGCGACTTCTTCGAAACGCTGCCTGAGCCAAAACGGCTTGGTTGGAATCAACCAGTGGGCGCTCTGGAGGAATGCAGCCGATGACCAAATCACCGACGACCCGTACGTTCGCCCGCTTTGCCGTGATCGCTGCGTCGACGCTGCTGGTTGGCTGGGCCGCTGCCGCCGAGTCGTGGACGCAGTTGCAGGGCGGGCCGACACGCTCGGGCAATCGGTCGGATCTCTCGCTGAAGACGCCCCTGGGGCTGGTTGCAGCGATCCCCATGACCGACGGCATCTACGCCGCACCGGTGGTCAGCGACGGGGTAGCCTACGTGATCGACGGCGCGGGCGTGGTCGTGGCAATCGATGCGCGCACCTGGGAGCCGCAATGGCGGTTCGTCACGCGAGGCGGCGCCGGCAACTGCAACAATGTGGCCACGCCGGCGGTGGCCGGCGACTACCTGCACGTGGCCACCATGGCCGGCCTGTATTACGTGCTCGAGCGCCATACGGGCAAGCCAGTCGCGGAGGTCGACTGCGGGGAGCCAATCTACTCCGCCCCGATCGCCAATGCGGATCGCGTTTACTTCGCCACGGTGGGCGCTCGGGTGTACGCGCTCAGGCCGAACGGGAAGGTCGTGTGGAGCTGGGATTTCGTCCGCGAGGTGATCGGTTTCGACGGCGATCGTTGGAGCGGTTCCGATTGGCTGGCGTTTCACGGCGAGCGTGTCACATGGCGGGATCACTTCGTCTGCTCGCGCGATATCTGCACGGCGAACGAAATGATCGTCGTCCCCGCCGGCGGACGGACCGTGTTCCTGGAAGACACGCGGCAGCAAGATGCCACGGCGGGCGAAGGAGATCGTCCGAAGGTGCGCGCCGTGGCCAACATCCCCGCATGGCACGGCAAGGAGTACCCGGCGACGCTCGGTCAGAGCGCCGACGCGGAGGGCAACGTATACGTGCAGTGGCATCGCCGGGACAACGCCGGTCGGGTCGAGAAGCTCCGCCTGCGCGGAGACGACGAACGGGGAGAAGGCGACCCGGTCGAAACCGAAATCGTGCCGGGCACGGAAACCTACGTCAGCATGCCCGGGCTGCTGAGCTTCTCGCCGACGAGCATCCGCGGCGACGACGTCTACCGCGTCCGCCCGCAGGAAGGCCACGGTCTATGCCGACATCCCGGCGAGGAGCAACCCGAGGTGCTCTGCGATGCGGGCGCCATCTGCCCGCCGGTGCTCACTCGCGATCATGCCGTATACGGCGGCTTGAACGGGAAGCTGTACGTGGTGCCGCTCGACGGTGGCGAAGTGCGGTCGTACGAAACCGGATTCGGCCGTCCGATCACCGCGCCCCTGGCCGTGGCCGACGGGCACGTGTACGTCGGCTCGGAGGACGGGTATCTGTACGTGTTCGGCCCCGACGGCGCGGCGAAGCTCCCCGAGCGCGACCTCGGCGTGTGCAGAATACGCAGCGAGCTCACCGGCCCCTGGGCCGATCCCAAGTACGATTGGTACACCAACTACGGCAATTTCCAGGGTACCAACGCGAACGAGCAAAGCCTCAAGCCGCCGCTGCGCATGCGCTGGGTGCGGCGCCTGGCGGGCACGGTGAAGCACTTGCCCGTCTGCGGCGGTGGGCGGATGTACGTCCACACGGCCGAGGGTCAAATCCTCGCGCTCGAGCAAGACACGGGGCGGCTGTTGTGGCGTCGATGGTGGCCGGGCGTGTACCTGTCGTTCACGTCACCGCTCTACGTCGACGGCAAGCTGCTCGTTCCCCAGGGCGGTCTGAAGGGATCGCAGGTGCGGTGCCTCGATGCGGCCACCGGCGAGCTGCTCTGGGAGGCGCCGTTCACCGGCTCGCCGGGCTGGAGCCGTCAGTTCCCGCCCGTGGCCCACGACGGCATCGCCATCTACTCGTCCGGCTCAGGGCAATACGCGGCCCAGGGGTCGGAGAAGGCGTTCATCTTTCGCGGCGACCCCGTCGACGCCGGTGGTCGCGAGGTGATGAGCTGGATCTACACGAACAACAACCCCTACTATCCCCGCGATAACCATCCGCGCCTTTGGGCGTGGGACCTTGAGACGGGCCGACTTCTTTGGCAGAAGGACTTCTCCGAATACGGGCGTGGCGGCAACGACTGCGGCATCTGCCTGCTGGACGGCAAGCTCTACTACTCGACGTTCTTCGGCTATTCCGCCAGCGGGCGTCGGCGCCGCGGACTGCCCGAGGCCAACAACGGCCTGACGGCATGCCTCAAGCCCGAGACCGGCGAGGTCGTTTGGCTTACGACCGATTACTACGTCACTGCGAAGTGCACGCTCAGCGCGCGCGACGGGCGGATCTATCTGGGCGGCCGGAACCAACCGAACGAGCGCACCAAGGATCGCTTCGTCTGGTGCCTCGACGCCGGCGACGGCTCGCTCGTCTGGCAGTCGCCCCCGGTTTCCTCGGCGCTGAATGTGATCTCGGTCGGCCAGAAGTACATCTTCTCGGTTGCCCACTACAGCAAGGGAAACGTCTTCGACCGCAAGACGGGCGCCGTCGTCGACAGCGTGGGCCACAACTACGCCTGTTGCCGCTTCACCCTCTCCGAGCCGTATGTGCTGGGCGCCAACATGGACATGATCGATCTGTCGCGCGAGGGCAAGCTCGTCTCGAGCGGCCCGGCAGTCGATTCGCGCGAATGCCTGGGCGCGGTGGTATCCAACGGGCGGATCTTCTACATCTCGCAGGCCAGCGGGCTGCTCGTCTCGCAGACGTACGGCGAGCAGTCGAAACAGCTCCCGCCGGTCTGGTACCGGCTGGCCACGAAGTAGGCCGACGACGGCACGCTCGATCGCCTTTTCGTCCTGTTGGAAGCCACACTTCCTACCGACACAGGTTGGCCGCTGCACCCAGGCACAGGTTGCCATCTCGAAGACCTCGATTGGGAAGGCGACTTTCAACTCTTCGAAAGTGGACGTCCCGGTCGTACCACGCCGGCCTCCAGCCGACGCCAGCCGGTCCGGAGGGGGTGCGCCCGCGCCGCAGAACCCAGCCCCGCGCGAGCCGGGCACCCCCCCTCCCGCACCCCTTGACTCACCCATTCCTGCCTGCTTACGCTCGACCCCGTGGGAAATAAAATCTCCCATCACGGAGCGAAACAGGTGCGCGAGTGCAAGGAGAAACGGACCATGCGGCGACCCCTGAGGCATGCCGTGGTGCTGTCAGCGGGCCTGGCCGGCTGGCTTTTCGCGGCGACGAGCGCCCTTGGCCAGGATCAAGCGGACGAGTTCTGGCGGCTCTGGGACCTCGCGTACACGCAGCGGGAGGCCGGGCAGTACGAGCAAATGGAACGGACGGCGCTGCAAATGAGACGGCTTGCGGAGGGCCGCCTGCGAAGCGACGCTACCCTGCTGCCTCGCGCGCTGTTCCGCCAGGCCGAAGCGGCGATCGGGCGGGGCCGTCCCAAGGAGGGCCGGCAGCTCTACACGCAGGCCCTGACGCTCGCGAGAAAAGCGCACGGGGGCGAACACCCGTTCGTGGCGCTCGTCCTTCTCGATTCCGGGTTCGCCGCCGATCAACAGGGGGATTCCGACGAGGCCGAAGCGCTCTATAAGCAGGCCTTGGCCGTTGGTGAGAAGGCCCTCGGGCCCGAGCACGTCGACGTGGCCCAGACGCTGCACAACCTGGGAGTCCTTTACGTCGATCAGGGACGCTACGACGAGGCCGAGCCGTTCTACAAGCGGGCCCTAGAAGCACGCAAAAAGATCCTCCAGCCCACCGATCCGGACCTGGGCTGGACCCTTCACGGTCTCGGAAGCCTGTACTGCGAACAAGGGCGCTACGCCGAGGCCGAGCCGCACCTGAAGCAGGCGCTGGCCATTCGACGGGAGGCCTTTGGAAACGAGAGCGCCGAGGTGTCCGAGGAGTTGACCAACCTCGCGCTGGTCTACTGCGGTCAGAAGCGGTACGCCGAGGCGGAAGGGTTCTACAAGCAGGCTCTGGCCATCGACCGGAAGCTCTTTGGGAACGAGCACGCCTACGTGGCGATGGACCTGTTGGACCTCGCAGCCCTCTACCGGGACCAGAGGCGGTATTCCGAGGCAGTGAAAAGCTGCAACGAGGCGCTCGCGATTCGCCGTCGACTGTTCGGGAACGAGAGCGTGGATGTAGGCGCGTGCCTGAGCGACCTCGCGCTGATCTACGAATCCCAGGGCCGCTTGCTGGAGGCGGAGCCGCTCTACGAGCGCGCACTGAAGATTTACGAACGGGGGCTCGACAAGGACGATCCCGACCTGGCGGGAGCGCTCTACGAGCTCGCCACGGCCCAGTTTTGGACCGGGAAGTACACGGCGGCCGAAGCCAACCTGAAGCGGGCGATTGCCATCGGCCGCCAGGCCCTGGGCGACGGCCCCGAGGTGGCCGACGTGATGCTGGTCTTGGCCCACACGTATCGCGAGCTCGGACGATACAAGGAGGCGGAAGCCCAAATCGACCTGGCCCAGGCGATCTTCGAAGCCGGTGCCGCTCAGACGGGCACGGGCATGGCCCGTTGCCTGGCGTGCCGGGGGAATCTTCTTTACGAACTGGGCCGGTTCGCCGAAGCCGAGCCCTTGCTGAATCGCGCCTTGGAGCTGGCCGAGCAGAGCGAAGACCCCGACCCCCTGGAGATCGCCGACTACCTTGACACCCTGGTCGAGTTGTATGGCCTTCAAGGCAGATTCGATCTGGCCGCCCAATACAGCCGCCGCGCCTACGAGATCTGCTGGCGGGAGCTGCCGACCGGCCATCCCCAGTTGCTGGGCAGCGCATGGAACCAGGCCTGGATCCAGGAGCACAAGGGGCAGTACGCCAAGGCCGCCGAGTTGCTGCGATACTGCATGGTCATGTACGATCGGAACTTCGGCCGGAACAACCGGGTCGCAGCCGAGGTGCGCTACCACCTGGGCACCATCTACCACAGCATGGAACGATACGACGAGGCCGAGGCACTCCTGCGCGAAGCCCGCGATATCCTCCGGCAATACTCCGGGGCCGAGAGCCATCCGCTGGCCGCCTATTGCCAAAACGCGCTGGCTCGCGTGTACCTGGCCGCCGGGAAGCTCGACGACGCCGACGCGGTGCTGGAGAAGGCGATCCGTCTGGGGCCCCTCGGCCTGAGCAGCGAGGTGCGGTACTTCAGCCACTTGCTCCGTGCCCAAGTGCTGTGGCAGCGCAACGATCGGGCGCCTGCCGTGGCCGACCTGCGCGAAGCCATGCGCTTTGCCGAACAGCAGCGCGGCCGCGCAAGCGGCGCCGAGCACCAGCGCGCGAAGTACTTCGCGGGGCTCGCCGAGGCGTTCGATCGCATGGTCGCCTGGCAGAGCCAGTTGGGCGACCTCGACGCCGCGCTCAGCGCCATGGAGCGCAGCCGTGCCCGCTCGCTCCTCGACCAGATGAGCGTGCAGGGCATCGACCTCCTGGCGGGCATCGACCGCGACGAAGCCGCCCGGCTCCGCCGCCGCGAGCGCGAAGCCAGGGAGAAGCTCGTGCAGCTCGAAGCGCGGCTCAAAGAGCTCCGTCTCGATCCGCGCCTCTCGCCCACGCAGCGGCAACAGCAGGCCGACAACCTGGCAGCGCTCCTGCGCGGGGCGCGCGCGGACTACGTGCAGGCGTACGGGGAGATCCGCAGCGCCAGCCCCGCCTACCGGCTGGCCATCGGCCAGGATCAGAAGCCCGTCACGCTCGATCGCCTTCGGCAGTGGGTAAAGAAGCACAACGCGCTGTTGTTGGAATACCACCTGGGTACCGAAGGGGCTCACGTGCTCGTCGTGCCGGCCGGTGAAAACGCGTCGCTCTTGCCGATCGAGCTGACGGAAGAACAGGCAGGGACTCTCCTTCTGGAACCCGGGCCCCTAACGCTGAAGAGCCTCGCCGCCGCATTGTCGAACGAGCAGAAGACCGGCGTGATCGACCTGCTCAAGGGCGCATCTCGGCCGGAGCACCCTGCGGCGGTCAACAGGAAGCTGGCCGTTCTCTGGGAAGTGCTCATGCCAGAGCGCGCCAGGCAGATCCTGACCGGTGAGCGGGGTCGAGGCGCCAAGCGTTTGATCGTCGTCCCGGACGGCCCTCTGGCCATGCTCCCGTTCGAGACGCTGGTCGTCCACCCCGGCGGCCACGAGGAGAAGTACCTGCTGGACGTCGGGCCGCCGGTCCAGTACGCGCCGTCGTCGACCGTGCTCATCAATCTGGCCAAGCGGGGCGCGGGCAAGGCGGGCCGCGAACCGGTCCTCTCGATCGGTGATCCCGCCTACCGGGAGCCTGTCGATCGCAGCGGCCGAAGTGCGTTCACTCCTGCCGGGCAGTTCGCCTTGGCGGCGGGTCGGCTCTCCCGGCTGCCCCACAGCGCTTACGAGACTTTGTGGATCGAGCAGGCCTTCGACGAGGCCGGCATCGGTGCGACCCGACTGATGCGCGAGGAGGCTACCGAAGGCAACCTGCGCCGCCTCGCCCCAGGCCGCAGGATCGTGCACTTGGCCTGCCACGGTGTGGTCGACCAGGCCCACGGCAACCTCTTCGGCGCGCTGGCCCTCACGCCCGCGGACGAGCGCGACCCGCTCAACGACGGCTTCCTCACCCTGGCCGAGATCTACGAGTTGAACCTTCAAGGGTGCGAGCTTACGATCCTCAGCTCGTGCGACACGAACCTCGGTCCGCAGCAGCATGGCGAGGGCGTATGGAGTGTCGCGCGCGGCTTCCTCGTGGCGGGCTCGCGGCGCGTGGCGGCCAGCAACTGGCTGGTCGACGACGAAGCGGCGGCCAGTCTCGTCTCTGTCTTCTGCACCTACTTGGCTCGTGCGGAGAAGGACGGTGCTCCCGCCCACTACGCCGATGCGCTGCACAAGGCCAAGCGCTGGGCCCGCGGCGAGAAGAAGTGGAGCAACCCCTACTACTGGAGCACCTTCGTCCTGGTGGGGCCCGACTGAGCTTGACCGGCTTCCTGACACGGGCGCAATTCAACTCCGACCCAACGCAGGGGCCTCGGCTGTCGCTGGAAGCGACGTACACGAGCCATCGCGACCGAATCGAGATCGCCTGCCCGAGCAGCTCGTCAAGCGCCTCAAGAACCAGCCGGCTGACCGCACGAACGAATAGCCAACCACAACGTGAGACGACCATGATCGAGGAATGGTTTTCGCCCACGGTGAAGGTCTTTCTGAACCTCCCTGAGATCCTCGCGGAGGTCGATCGGCCTGCCCGGCGGATTGGCCGGCCGACTGCTTTCTACCTGGGCAAACTCCAAGACGGCCTGACGCTTGGTCGGTGTGTCCAGGGCGAGCGACGCGGGGCGACGTGCCGTTTCGGAAACGATCAGCGCGGAAGACAGATTTCCTTTGCGACGGGTTGCAAACGGGAACCACCGCCGCGGAGAGGTTAATGCATCTCCCACTCGATGAAGCCCGGCTCGACGTTCGTCATGCAGTTGACGATCAGCTCGACCAGCCCGTCGTAAAGGATGGAGTGTTTCTCCCAGAGGTCGTAGTAGTTGAATAGATCGCGCAACTGGCCTTTGCAGTTCGAGCAGGGGGCACAGACGTACTTCTTGATCGAGGGGTCGAGCTCGTCCTGGAAGGCATTGAGGATCTGCTCGACCTTCTTGCGCCCGGCGACTTGGGCACGCCAGTCGCCGAAGTTGTGGCCCGACATGATGGCGAACCCGCTGCCGCCCCCGCAGCAGTAGTTGTGTACGCCGTGGGGTTCCATCTCGCGGAACCGGGGGGCGATCCGCCGCAGGATCCGCCGCTGCGGCTCGACCACCCCCATCAGGCGGACCAGGTTGCACGGGTCGTGCAGCGTGACGGGGAAGTCGTTGCGATCCGGGTCGACCTTGATCCGGCCGGACATGATGAGGTTCTCGAGTGTGACCATGCTGCTTTCGCGCGGGACGTTGAGCTCTCCGGTGAGCACGCGGTCGGCGATCACGGTGAGCGCCTTGTGGGCATGGCCGCACTCGCCCAGGACGATCTTCTTCACCTTGAGCTTCTTGGCGATTTCGGCGTGCTTGACGGCCACGCGGGCGAACTGGGCGTCGTCGTACCAGACGCCGTAGTTCACGCTGTCGTAGCCGGCCAGGTCGCTCGACATAGTCCAGCTCACCCCGGCCGACTCGAAGATCACGGCGAAGGCCCCGGGATTCATCGGCCAGGAGAGGATCTCTCCGGCGTTGTGCACCAGGAGGATGTCGGCGCCCTCTTTGTCCCAGGGCGTATGGATCTCGAGCCCGGTCTTCTCCGAGACCTCTTCGTCGATGAACTCGATGTTGTCCTTCACCACGGTATCGTTCATACCGGTGGACGAGCCCACTTTCAGTTGCAGGACCGAGCCGCTCTCGTGCAGCTCCTTGGGCGCGATGCCCATTTCCTGGCTTAGGAGCTTGCGGATCTCGTGACCGATCAGGCCGTTGTCCACGCCGATCGGGCAGGTCTGGGCACACCGCCGGCAGAGGTTGCAGCGGTAGGCCAGCTCGGCCAGCCGGGCCACCGTGGTCCAGTTCAGCTCGATCTCGCCGTCGCGCCACGCCTGCAACAGGCCGCCCTTCGACTTGACGTACTTCTTGTACAAGCGCCGGAAGACCTCCGAGCGGTAACCCGGCCGGTAAACGGGGTTGCGTCCGCTGGCCTCGTAGATGTGGCACGCGTCGGAGCACGTGTGGCAGGTGGCGCAGTGGTCCATCGAGAGCAGAAGCGGCTGCAGAAAGGTCCAGTTGTTCTCCTTGGTAAACAGCTTCTGCAACCCGGAAAGGAACTTCGCGACCAGCTCGTCCTCTTCCTGCTTGTTCTTCGGTTTCGGGATGCTCACGGCCAGCGTGTCGTCGAGCGAGGCCTCGTATTGCTCCCGCGCCTTGTCGCCTAGGGGCGCGAAGTCGGGCGTCGACTCGGGCGTGTCGAACGGGGCGGGCAGGGGCTTGAAGTCCTCTTTGCGAAGCTCCGTGAGCTTCGCCGAGGGCTTGGCGATGTCCTTGACGGCAATCCGCTTCTTCGTCACTGCTTGTCCTCCTCAACGTCGGACGTGGCCACCTCGGCCCAGGTCTTCTTCCCGTCCCCCCGAATGTGCGCCGCCGACCAGCTCACCGGATAGTTCAGTGCGGTGCCCACTTGCCGCTCGATCTTCCCGCCCGCCAGATTCGGCTCGTCGCTCCAACGGATGTCGTGATACATGAACCACTTGGTGAAGAAGTGGGACATGTGCGTCAGCGGCACGTAGGCCAAGAGCAGGGACGCCAGGACGATCTCCAGCCCGGTGGCCCACGGCACCGCGGCGGCCGAGCTGAAGTTAAAGGTGACCAGCCGGGCGAAGAACGCCCTCAGGCCGGCGAAATCCGGGTCCGCGCCGCCGTGGGCCAACAAGGCCACAGCAAAGGTCGCCGCGAAGAACGCGAGATTGAAAAAGTCGGCCCGCTTGGTGTACTCGCGGTACTCCGGGTCGAAGGTCCGCCGGGCCAGAAGGGCGAGCGTGCCGAGCAACCCTAACCCCAACCCTAGGTATCCTACGACGTAGGTCAAGTGGTAGAGGCCCTTCCCCACGAGCGTGGCGTCGGCCGAGACGCTCGCGCCCGCCCCCACAGCGACCCCGCCCACCAGGAGAATCGTGATCAGGCCGGCCAGCACGTAGAGACCGAAGTGGAAGGGGAACGTCCGGAACCAGTGTGGGCGGTTGTGCTCCCAAACGCCCTCCAGCAGGAGGATTTCGGGGATCATCACCTTCAGCTCCCCCAGTAGCGACATGCTCCGCGGCTTGGTCCACCAGTCGGACTCCTCGAGGTACGATCCCCCGTACCGGGACCGACCCTTCTCGTGGGCCACCGGGTAGAGCTCCCATCGCAGGTGCATCGGCAGTCGGGCGATCTTCAGCGCACGGTGGGCAATCGCCGCCACGAAGACCACCACGCAAGCATAGGCAATCACCAGCAGGATCGAACCGGGCATTCAACGCTCCTCTTGTTTCGAGAGTCCCTTAAGCTTCATCAACTCTTCCACTACGGCACCCGCTTCCCGCCGGTCTCCGCGCTGGTAGATCAGACGCTTGATGTCCTCGGTGCACAGCGAGCCGAACCGGTAGACCAGGCAGTGCCGGCACGCCTGCCCCCCCTGGGAACAGTCCAGCCCGGGCGTCATCCAGCAGGGGCGCGCGCTGGCGTCGTACGCAGGACACCGGCTGCGAATCTCCGCACTGCAGCGGTGCAGCTCCCAACAAGGCAGCAGGGCCTGCATCCTGCGGATCCCTTCGACGTTCAGGCCCAGCTCCTGGATCATGCGCTGGATGTTCCGCACCCGGCGGACATCCTCGTGCGAAAACAGGCGCTGGCCCGAACCGGTCCGGTGGGAGATGATCAGGCCCTCGTTCTCGTACCGCCGAAGGGCCGAGGGGGAGAGCCCCGTCTTCTGCGCCAGGACCCCGATGGCAATCACCGGGTCGTCGAACTCGTGGGAAGTCGCTGCGTCGGCCATAACCTCTCGGGTCGCACCTTACCGAGGCGCGTTCTGTATTTCGGAGGACGCCTGGGCCTACAATAATTCGTATAGCAAAACTGTACCAGCCGGTAAAGGCCTTCGAATTGCACAATAGCTCAGCCAAGTCTGTGGCGAAACGCTCTGCATGGCGGCGTTCCGGGCCCGTCGAAGGGTTGGATGCGACGAACACCATCTTGGAACGCCGTCGTACTTCGGCCGCCCGAAACATCAGCAAGCTGCGAGTCTTATGCGCCCGGGCGCCTTCGGCCGCCCCTTGGAGACGGAACTCTTGCGAGTTCCGCTACAGCCCCCTCAGCCGATCAGGCCCTTGACCATGCGCAACAATTCCTCGCTGTCGACCGGTTTGCTGATGTATCCTTCGGGCGGCGGGACGTGGCGTCGCGAAGAGATGAATCGCTTGAAGTCCTCGGAGATGCCCGTGATGATGATCACCGGAACGCCGGTGAGCCGTTCGTTCTCTTTCAGGGCACGGTAGACCGCCACCCCGGACTTCTCGGGCATGGCGACGTCCAGGGCCACCAGGTCAGGCATCTGTCGCTCGATCGTGCTGAGCGCTTCGGCGCCGTCGTTGGCCGTCAGCGTCGCGTACCCGTCGTCCTCCAGGACCGTGGTCAGGTAGGTGCGGGCATCCGGATCGTCGTCGACCACGAGGATCGTTTTGGCGTTTTCAGCCATGGGGGGCCTCCATACGGCCGGGGGGAGGGTCGCCGGGATTCGGCGCCGGTCGCTTCCAGGGTAGTTTTACGACAAAGCGGGTGCCGACACCAGGCTGGGACTCCAGCTCGATAGTCCCGCCGTGGGCCTGGGCAATGCGGTTGGCGACGAACAGGCCCAGCCCGGTACCCTCCATGCCCTTCGACGAGAAGAAGAGGCTGAACGCCTTGTCCCGCGTTTCCCGGTCCATACCCACCCCGTTGTCCGCGATCTCGTATTCCACGTGGTCCGGCGGGGCGCTCAGTCGCAGAGCGACCTCGTGCTCGGCTTTCTTGCCGTCCAGCCGGCAGGCGTCCAGGGAGTTCTCCAGCAGGTTGACCAACAGCGATCGCAGGGCCCTGGGGTCGCCCTCGAAATCCCCGGCCTCCGGATCCAGCTCGCTGGTGAGCCTCACGCCGAGCTCCGCGGCCCGCGGCTGCACCAGGCCGCAGACCTCCTCGGCAAGCGCCGCGGCGGAGACCGTTTCCCAGACGGGCTCCCGGTCTTTGGCGTAGTAGAGGATGTCGGAGACCGTTCCCCGGATCCGCGCCACGTTGCGCTGGACGATCTCCCATCCCTGGCGGACCCGGTCGGGTTTGTCCTTCTTGAAGCCTGTGTCGACGAGATACATTCCGCCGGCCAGCCCGTTGAGCAGGCCCTTCAGCGAGTGCGACACCGAACCGATCAGCAGGCCGAGCGAGGTCAGGTGGGACTCGAGCTTCCTCAGCTCGGTGATGTTCGTGCTCATCTCCATCACGCTGACGATCCGGCCGTTGCCGTCGCGGATGGGCGCGGTGGTCACGAGCACGTTGATCTCTTCGCCCTTGAGCGATCGCACCACTTCCTCGCGGAAGTGGACCTCGCCGTCCTCGAAGGTATCCTGGACGGGGCAGGGCACGCACGGCTCGGTGCGGTGCTTGTAGACTTCGTAGCATTTGCACCCCAGGGCCCCCAGGGCGGAGCCGAAGTCCTCGCGGAACGCGCGGTTCATCTCGATCATGCGGAGCTCGCGGTCCTGGATCGAGATATAGCAGGGGACCTCCTCGAAGAGAACCTGATAGCGCTTCTGGCTTTGGCGGAGCTGCTTTTCCAGGCGCTTGATGTGCGTCACGTCAGTGGACATCTCCATGACCGCCGCGATCCCGCCCGAGGCGTCGTAGATGGGCGTGGTTTCGACCAGCACAGAGACCTCCCTCCCGTCGAGGCACTTCACGCGCTCCTCGCGCCGGTGGCAGGCTCCGTCCCAAAACGTCTCGTCGACCGGGCAAACCTCGCACTTCTCCGAGCGGTGCTTGTAGACCTGGTAGCAGTGGCGCCCCTCGATCTCCCCGAAATCCTTGCGGAATCGCTCGTTGGCGTCCAGGATCCGGAACTCCCGGTCCTGGACCGAGACGTAGCACGGCAATCGGTCGAAGTACTGGCGGTACGGGTCTTGCATCGCGCACCTCCGGGGCTGCCTCTCGGTTCGCGTTTCGCCGTCACCGTAGCTGAATTCGCAAGCACTCAGCCTTTCGGCCGTCACCGTAGCTGAATTCGCAAGCACTCAGCCTTTCGGCCGTCACCGTAGCTGAATTCGCAAGCACTCAGCCTTTCGGCCGTCACCGTAGCTGAATTCTTGCGAATTC
>Ga0180434_10006403_pt1 | contig 13564 bp, 3 predicted proteins | sample SS_ome_7_FD_132453 | JGI IMG/M metagenome (GOLD analysis project Ga0180434, IMG submission 132453) | Hypersaline lake sediment archaeal communities from the Salton Sea, California, USA - SS_1_D_2 metaG | ecosystem: Environmental > Aquatic > Non-marine Saline and Alkaline > Hypersaline > Sediment... | reverse complement strand
GTCCATCAAAGGATGTTCCAGATGGTAATGAGACTTTTATAGTTTTACTTGATAAGTTATTGTCACCACTTAACTCTCTAAATTGATTATAAGATAGCCTATTAGAATTTTGTTTTATTCCTTTTGCATATGCAATCTTATTATTTCTATCAACCCAAACTTCTTTTGGGAATATTTTAATTATTTTCATTTATAAGCCCTAGTTATTACTTATTAAATAATTCAATATATTACGACATAAGTCCTATATAGAAAAAAAGGCTGCTCAAAAGAGCAGCCTTTTTATAATTTAACAATCTAAACTAGATTATCTTTTATTATCATCAACCAATCTGTCATTCAACAATTTAGAACCGATTGTAAAAGCTCCCCCAAGTTTACCCTCTAAGGTTTGTTCTTGAGTATTGCTAGATTCGATTACAATTGCTGGCAAGCCAGTTCCAGCAGTCTTGACAACCTTCTCTTCAGAAGCAGTCTTAACAGCCTTCTCTGGGAACATTTGAGAAGCAACAACCTCAATCTTATCAACTTCGAAGTTTGCTAATGCAGTGACTACGTTATCGAAAGTTGCCTTGTCGCTTGCAATTCTGCCATTAGCTGCCAACCATGCGGTAGTCTTAATAGCTTCTTCCTTACGAGCGGATGCAATTCTTGCAAGTTGCTCATCTCTTTTTTGTTGTACTTGCTTAAGCATTTGGTCATTAATTCCAGGCATATCTTTCTGAACGTTTTTCTCATCTCCCATATAGGAAGAGTCGATTGGTACGTCAGGAGCATCAGCAGGAATATCTTCTTCATTACCCATAGTAGCCTTATTGCGAGGAACGCTTGGCTTTCCTGCAGGAACATCAACGTTATCTGCGCCTTCATGTCCTAGGTTAGCTTTACCTCTAGGAACATTAACGTTTTTCTCAACAGTTTCTACTTCTTTCATTTTCTTAGCAATTACAGTACCTTTAATTTGGTTATTAATCGCTGGCATATCTTTCTGGATGTTTTTTTCATCTCCCATATAGGAAGAATCAACAGCTACATCAGGAAGATTAGCAGGGATATTTTCCTCATTACCCATAGTAGCATTTCCTCTTGGTACTTGAGGCTTTGCTACAGGAACGTCAATATTATCTGCGCCTTCATTACCAATAGTAGCTTTACTACGAGGTACATTTACGTTTTTCTCAATAGTCTTAATAATCGTAGGCTTTCCTGACAACTTAATGTTGTATTCAGCTCCAGACCTTCTTACTCTTGAGGAATTCATAGCTAAAGCATCTGTAAGAGCTTCAGTATCGAATGTTTCCATATCATTTTCTCCTTCAAATTCAACTTCTTCTGCAATTTCTTCTCCTTCAACTTCCTCGACTGCCTCTTCTTCTTCAGAATCGACAACAACTTCAAGGTTATCTCCAGTGATTGTTACAGACTCAACTGCGCCTTCTTCTTCAACGACTTCAGGCTCTTCAACAACTTCGACTTCAACATCGATACTATCAAGAGGATCGAGTTCATCACCGATATCAGTTTCTTCTATAATTTCTTGAGCTTTTTTCTCGAAGTATGCTTTTTCTTCTTCAAACATCTCGCCCATAGTCTGAAGGTCATAAGAGGAAAGGGTAATTTTACCTTTCTTAGCTTCATCAATAAAGGCTTGTAAATAAATATTATCAGAAGATTCGCTAGCAAACTTCTTCTTAATGCAATTGCAAATAGAACTAGCTTCAACTACAGTATGACCCTTTTGCTTTTGGTCCTCAATGCATTCATCCATTGGATCAACTTTCATTGAAACTTCAGCAAGTTTGTTAAGCTGTCTTACTTTAGTAAAACCAAGTCTTTTAAGTTCCTTGCATACGCATTCAGCCATTGGCTTACCTTTGCAAGGTCCAAATCTTGCTACAGTGTTTCCACCGTAAGTTCTTGCAAGTCTTTCCATACAGTTTGCTGTTGGGAACTTATCAGAATTAGATTGAGCAGTTTTAAGCATGTTAGCAACTTTCAATTTAGAAGCAAACTTTCTTGCTTCTTTTTTGCATTCAGGACAACTTTCGTTAGGAGAAAGAGTCCATTCAACTCTCAAGTACCCTTTAGAAGGATTAGAGCTACTAATAATAAGATTCTTCTCAAAAGAAGTTGCGCATTTATCGCAATGGCATTTTGTAAATCCATCTTTCTTTGCAATAACATCACATTGTTTATTACCGCAAGATGGGCATACTTCGCCATGAGCTTTCTTATTTGCAGCGATACGAATAAGAGTATTTTTATCAATTTTGGTTTGTGCAGCAACAGGAAGTGCAGGCATTTCTTCAGGACCCTCAGGTTCTTCAGGAAGTGCTCCACCTTCTTCTCCAACGCTCTTAGTAGGTTTGATGATCCTAAATTCAATCTCTTTCTTAATAAGAGCTTCGTATTCTGCTCCGCAGTTGTTACAATTTCCAACGATTCCGCCATCGTCTTCTTTTGTTACGTCTACATCTGCAGATCCACATTCTGGGCAAATGCTCCAAGGAGCTTGCTGTTCTCCAACTGTTGGAATCTCGGCATCCAACTCTTCATCATCTCCAACAGTAAGTGCTTGCAATGCTGCATCACCCTCAGGGGCAGCATCAAGTCCCATCTCAGGAGCGCCAGGAGCAGAAACTCCTCCAGGAGTTCCAGGTACGCCACCTCCCATAGGAGATTGAGCTTTTCTAGTCATCTTTCTATAAGCTTTTGCGCTAACCTCTTCAAACTCAGTACCTGGAGCCATCTCAGTACCTGGAGCCATACTATTTTCAAATCCTTCTCCTGCGAAGTCTCCTTCAGGAACAACTTCTTCTTCAACTGGAGAAATTTCTTCCCCAATTGGAATATTAACAGATTCTTCTCCAGCATCAGTTTGAACTGCAATTTGAATAGTATTTCCATCAATAGTTACATTAGTAATAGAAGCGAGCTTCATACTTTCTGTTGCCAAGGCGCTTTTAGCAAACTTAACGATATCCTTGCGGAAAGTAGATGCAGTTCTCTTAGATCCAAGTTCATTGAAGTCAGTTTCAATTACAATATCTGCTCCATTCAACTTTTCAGGATTTAAGATTTCATCTTTTATCTCAGCTTCAACTTTTCTAGATGATTCTAAAGATGCAAGAATTTCTTGTCTTTCAGCATCTCTTTTTTCTTTATCAGAAACTTCAACAGCTACATCTACGTCTACATCAGGTTCACATTCACATTCTTCAATAATGCAATCGCATTCATGACATACGCCTTCCTGTGCAACTGTTTGTTTCAAAGCGTTTCTGAGTTCATCTTTCACGCTAACGCTTGCTCTTGTAGAGGCTTCAGCAAGTTTCTCATCAATTTTTTCGCTAACTCTTTTCTCTCCAAGTTCGCCTTCAGAAAGAACATCAATAGCATCAATGACAACGTCAGGATTAATAGTAGTATCAGATGCAAGTACTCTTAACTTATCAACGAGATTATGCTCGACTTCAGTAGGACTTGCAGTTGCGACTTTAACATTTTTGGAATTCCAATATGCAGCGCGTTTTGAGAAAGGAAGAACATCAGTAGTCTTCGCTTCTTCAAGAAGAGCTTTTGCTAAAGTGATACGAGCTTGAGTATTTGCAACACAGCCTTTTGCAATTTCTTGCAATTCTTGAGGGGTTGCTCCAGTTTCTACTGAAGTAGTTGCAAATGCATCAATAACAGCATCCATATGGTCTGCAGCAGACTTAAACAAAGAAGCATCTCTATTAGCTTGACGAGCCCAAGCTGGATCTACATTCTCTAACTGCTTCTCAGTGATTACTTCAGGCTCATTGCCAGTCCTATAATCATCTAGCTGTTTTTGTGTAATTACTTGTTGTTCCTCACCTGTACGTGGAGAAACGCCAGATCTATCATTTTCAAGCTGAGCTTGAGTGATAACTTCTGGTTCTTGGCTTTGACGGGGATTCAACTTAAGGTCAGCGTCATTTAGTTGACTTTCAGTTACAACCTCTTTCTCACCTTTTCTTGGATAAGCAATATTGCCATCCAACTGTTTTTGTGTGATGACTTGTTGTTCTTCCCCAGTGCGACCATGATACAACTGAGAACTGTTTTCTTCAAGTTGTTTTTGAGTGATCACTTCTGGAGTTGCAAGAACGGTATTAGCACCAGCCTCTTTAGTCTCTTTACTCATTCTTTCTGCTCCTCTAATTAGATTCGATTTTTTGGCGAACAAATTTAAAAACTGATTCGCTGCATCCTTAGGAGATGCAGCAATAATTTCTTTATCCTCATTTGAAAGATCTTCATAGGTCCAGATTTGCATCTTGTCCGATTCATTATCTTCTGCAACAATGATAAAAGAATCATCTCGGTTTTTAATTGAGAGTTTTAAATTACCTACTTGTGTTAAAGGTATTTCTTTTATATACTTAAAAAATGTCTGTTTTTCCTGCCATGAATTTGATAAAACTTTCATGGTCTTTTCTTTTTGCTTTGTTTTACTTGCTACTGTTCGTCTTTTTGCCATATTTTTAACTCCATTTTTATTAATCTTTCCACATAAGCTAGCAGCTTTTTCCAAAGCAGAATTTCCTAAGCTATAGCGATCAACCGCTTCATCTGCAACTCTTCTAATTAAACTAGAATTAGTTGCGTTAGGTCTCATTGGGGCGGTAATTGGCATTTGTGGTTGGTTAACTAATGGTTGTCCAGGAGCACCTGAAGTTTCTCCAACTTCCATTGCTTGCTCTGAAGCAACTGGAGAAGCTGGAACTGCTTCATTTCTAGGAGAAGTTTGCAAACCTCCGTCTACTGGAGGTGCTCCTTCTGGAATTGCTTCCGCTTGAGGTGCTTCTTCTGGAGTTCCAGGAACTTGTCCTTGCAAGTTACCATAACCTGCTCCAACCAATTCATCTAACCAAGTTTGAAGATTTGCAATAATATCAACTAAGTCGCTTGCAAATTCTACTTCAACTTGTTGTCTATTCTTAATTAAATTAACGGCTATATTTTCAAGAGATTCAAGGGCTTGATTTACCTGATCTATTTCCTCTTGACTTGCATTCTTTTCTATAGCAGCAGTTTTTACCATTCTGAAATAGTTTTCTATATTGGCAACTCTACTTAAGTAATTATCATTTGGAATAATGCCTTCAATATGGCAACTTGGGCATGCTGGATCAACAACTCCACTTAATTCAATAAATTTAATTCCATAGTTATGTTCAAAAACTGGTTCATCTTTAAACTGTATGACTTCTCCAGTTCTAACGTTTCTGGCCTTTCCAGTAAATTTTCTACTTTTTCTATTTCTAATATGCTCACAATAATCTTCTGTTTTTTCGGCCTTATTTTCACAGATACTACAAGTGCTATATTCTACAGAAGCGCCCATAGAAACTCCCGTCATATAGCCTTGTTCAATTCCTCTGCAAATATGAGGATAAGCATCTCTATCAACAAATGCAATTGTATATACTGAATTTTCATCTTCAATCCATTCGGCAAAAACTATTTTTCCCTTAGCCTTTTCAATATCTTGATTCTCATGATTTGTAAAAAATGGAACTCCCTCAAAGCTTTTGTAACTTTTTAAGAGTTCTTCTTTAGAAAATGAGTCACCATTACTATTTGGTTCGTCTGCTTTAATTGCCTTAGCTCTGAAGAATAAGGCGTTAGGATGCTTTTTGATTTCTGCTTGAACTATTTTTTCTTTTTCTGATCCTGGTTCTATCAAAACTCTACCAGAAGCAGTTTTAATCATACTTCCATTGTTATCTTCAGAAATTTGCTCCACTGGACAAGGTTCAGTTAAGGCAATTTTTATTAACATATTATCTTCCTTTTATAATTTTATCTGAAAATTTCTTAGCTAATCTTAAGAGTTCTAAAGATTCATTGATTTTTCCTTCATTTTCTAACTCCTCAGATAACTTAACGAGATGAATAATAGCGTCTTTAGAAGCGAATTTTTCTTCTTCCTCTTCTTCCTCTTCTGCAAATGGATCATCCACATCTTCTATCCCCTCAAGCAACCCAGGAACTGGAGGAGCAACCATATCTTGCGTTGGCTGTTCCATTAAACGATCTTGATCTTGAATATCTTCTGCTTCTGGAGGAATAGTAATATCTTTTACTACATCTTCCTCTGGAGTTTCAACATCTAATATATCATACTCTTGAAGTTCATCTTCATCAATTTCTTGCTCTTCATCAATTTCTTGTTCTAAATTAATTTGGTTTAATATTTCTTCATCAATTTCATTATTTCTATGTTGATAGTCAAAGTCTTCTTTATTAATTTCTTGCATTCTTTCTTTACCAAACTCACCATTAAAGAAGTCCCACATCTCTTCATCATTTCTTAGCATTCTATATTTAAATCTTTCTTCAAATGGCCTAGATTCAAATTCTGATTGCAATTCTTTAGATGTCACATTATGTTTAGGTGGTTCTGCAAAAATTGGAGACACATTAACAATTATCGGAATACCATTCTCATCCGTTGGTATTAACATAGATTTAGTAACTGGATCTTGTTTCTTATCAAGTTGCTCATAAGCTTGAAACTCTGTTAAGTCCCTCATACTTTCAAAAACTTCCTGAAAACTACTATGAAGATTATAAGTTATAAACTGGCCCTTATCTTTATCCCAATAAACATTAACGTTAAACTCATCAGAATCATCATCCGATCTTTTTTTAGAATGATCTCTGCAAATTTTAACTAAATCTCCAGCTCTTTTAATAGATTCCTGAGATAGATTTTGAATATTAACATCTTTCTCATATTCTCCTTGAGCTTTTATTGGATCTAGCTTCATTTCGTTTACTATAGATTTAACGGTAGGAACTAATGATTGGAAACTGAAACAACCAGAAAAACCAGAAGCGCTTAAATCAGTTAAGATCTTTTCAGCGTTACTGTCTGATACAACAACATTATCGTTAGCATCAAATAAATCATCATACATATTGTTATTTTGAATTGATCTATAAATTATTTGATTTATTTTTTGTCCTAAAATCTTAACCATTAAAGGTTTTATATTTCCTATGTTAAACGGCTTTAATTTCTTTCTTAATCTGTTAGCTTTTGCGTTTTGCCTCTTTTCATCTTCATCAGAACCCTTATCATATGTCCTAACTGTTGGCTCACTTTTTCCACTATTTAAAAAGTCTGCAATTTCTTGAGCATAAACGTCTGTTATTGACTCTATGTTGTTAGCTGCCATATATTCAGCAATTTCAGACAGAAGAACTGCCTGATCTTTAACTAATGTAGAAGGCTTATGCGCCTGCTTTCTTCCTGTCATAACAGGCAAAGAAGAATTTCCAAAGTTTTTTAATCCTAATAAATTACTTATTTCACTAGAGATTTCATTTAAGTTTTGGACTTCTTCTGGAGTCGCATTCTTCAAATCTTCTTTTATTATCTCGTCATAAACTTCTTGCATAAACGCAAGAGTCTTTAAGAAAACAGAGGTTCCACTGTTGTCATGCTTTTTCCCATTGTAAACTCTAGTATCATCTAGATTCAATGTTGCAGTTTCTTTAACAACTCTTTCAATGCCATCCTCCCCAACTTCAGTTATATTCATTGTTGTTGGACCAATTTGCCTTGCTTTTCTCCCTTCATTTCTATTATTTTGCCATTCTTTAATAGATTTAATATCTTCAGGAGACATTTCTCCGTATCCAGTCATAAAGTGCAAGAAATTTCCAATATTTTTGGTAACTGTATTTACAAAGTTTGGTTTCTTATATTCATTGTAGCTTTTAGACAAATATTTATCTTTTAATCCTTCGAGCATTCTCTCATTATACTGTGGGTATTTTCCTAGTAGATTAAGAATAACCTTCTTAATTCCATCTCTATTTAAAAACAAAACAGTTCCAGAAGAGGTGACCATATCATTATTCTGGGCCTCATCATAAGCAGATAAAGAATAAATTTGGCAATTAGGATTAGTTCTACTATTCGAAGGCATACAGACGCTATACCCATGTCCATCTGGCCCTTGCTTTTTAACATTAAACCACCTTGTTGCCTTATCACCTTTCTCCTTCTTTTGAGGTTTCATAAACTCATTCTGACTACCAAATATATATGAATAATCATCTTCAGTAAATCTCTGAACCAAAGGGACTCCATGCTCTTTTATATAATTGTTTTGTTCATCCGCAGAGTAAGTATCATTTCCTTGGAAATCTGACAACCTATGCTTAGAAATTGCCTTATGAAGCTCCTGCTCAGATCTAATTGGTTCAGGGACTTTATAAGCCTTAACAAAAGAGTGGAATTTACTAGTCTTATCTGCATAGTAATTCTTTGCTCCCACTTTCATCTTGGGAGTTCCATTATCTAAAACTTTTCTCAAAACATCATTTGGGATATCGTCACCGACATTTCCATCAAACAATCCAGCCTTTATAATCCCCTCATAAAATTCTCTAAAATCTTTTGGAGACATAACATAAGGGCCGATATATCTTACATCAAGGCCATGCTTTTTATTATATCCAACATATATTCTAAAAATTTTTCTTAATTCATCTTCTCCATACCCATATCTTCTTTTGTAAATAGAATATCGTTTCCTTTTCTCTATTTCGATTTCTTCCAATGCTTTTTCAAAAGATGGGTTCTCCTTCCTAGCTATTTCAAACCCTTTATCCTTTCCACTAACAATTGCTTCATAAGTATTAAACATATATCCATATCTAACTCTATGGGCAACTGCCATAGCCTTTTTTTCTAATACATCAATATCAAATGATTCTTTAACAAATATATCAAAGTTTAAAGCTTCTTTTTCTTCTTTGTTACTTTCTTCTTTTTCTCTTTTTTCCTTCCAATCGGTAACTTTCTTTGAAATGCCGAATAGTTGCCCAGATGTATAGGGTCTTAAATCTTTAGGAGTAGGAACTCCCCAAGTTTCTCTAGCATATTTGGCAGCTGAGTCTAAACTGTCAAAATATTTTCCCCCAGCAGAATAAGTTGCAGGAAGTTTTCTAACTCCAGTGAAAAATTTAGCTCTGGGTTTATGAACCTTAGCGGGTCCTAATATACAATAGTACTCATCTCCATTGGGAGCCTTTCCTTCAAACCTAAAATAACTACCTGGGCCAACGACATCTTCGAATTGTTCTTTTAAAAATTCAGTTTTATCAGTATATGCCTCAGACCATTTTATGTTTTTCTCAACAAGTTTTTCTTTTGATTCTTTGCGCATATGAAAATCTCCAACAAAAAAAGATCAGTATCATTTTTCATAATTCTAAAAAAATGATACAGATCCCTTTAAGAAACAATATACTTAATTAGTATTCTCTTTAACAGACATCTCTTTTTGCATAATAGTTTGAACTATTTTACTCATAACCTGTTGAGGCTGTTTTTCTATCTCTGAGTCTTTAAACCTTAATACTGTCCAACCCATTTGAGCTAGTTTCCTATCTCTCTCTTGGTCTTTCTGTATTTGCTTAGGAGAACTATGGAATATTTCCCCATCAGCTTCAAGAATTATTTTTAAATGTGGTATAGCAAAATCAACAGGATGTTCAACATTACCAATCATAAGTTTATATTGAGGAACAATAGGATATTTTATTATACCATCTTTTTGATATTTTATCATTGAATCCATTAGATCTCTCTCAATCTTTGTAAATGCAATTCTGCCTTTTTCATCTCTTATCTGTCCATCAGCCCCTTTTGAATATGAAGATGGCTTAGGTTGTTGGGAATACATTTGCTTTTGATCAGAAACTAATTTATCTCTTGTCTTTTTTTTAAGAACCTTTCCTCCAAACTGAGACGGATCAGCAACTTCTGCGGTCAATGGCGCAGTTTTTCCCATTGGAATATCTCCACCTTCAGGGGCTCCCATACCTCCTCCTGGAGCTATTGGAGGCTCTCCACCGAGATCTCCCATTGGGGGTCCACCAAGGTCTAAACCTCCCATTCCTCCTCCAAACCCTCCTCCCATTTCTCCTCCTTGCTGAGATCCACCAACGCCTTGACCAAGAGCCATCATCTGAACAGCATCGTAGCGCTTTCTTTCAATCTCTTGGTCTGGATCAATATCAAATGCTTCAAGACATGTTTGGGCACTAACAAGACCCTTCTCATAAAGCTGAAGAATAAATGTCCTATACTGTTGCTGATCTCGAAGATGCATAGAGTTCCACTTTATCTTTGGAACAACATACTCAACTTCACCTGTCTCTGGGTTCTCATCAGTAAATCCTTTTCTTTTAGCTTCTGGAAGATATAAAAACTCTAAAATCCATTCTGTGATTTGATTTCTAAAAGTCTCTAACCTTTGAATCATAGCTTCAATACCAACCGAAGCACTTGCGAAAGTGGGACCCTCTCCATTAAGTAATGCATTATTAATCATCATCCCGTCAAGCACTTCTTGATTAATAAATTCAAATTCATTACTTAATGTAAGAACTTTTCCTGAATTTCCATGAATGCCAATCTTGCCATTTCTTCTAGTAATAAAGTATCCATTGAGAACAGTAAAACACCACACTTTCCCGTTATATGTTTGGCGTTTTATATGCCTGTCTTTAATAACAGTGTAGCCCTTTGATGACCTAAGTTCAGACCAATAAACAATATACGTATCATGATAATGCTCTTTGGTTTTCTCTACAACCGTTATCATTGGGGAATAGCCCAACTTAAATACAATTTCTTGCACATTGTCTGCTAATAGCTTGGAGGTTGTTGTATATTTGTAACGAACATCTCCTTTTTCAGAAAATCTAACATTTCCGTCTCCAGCCATTAATGCATTTAAAATAACCCTTAATTCAATTTGAGGTAAACCTAATATCCAATTAGGTATAAATTTGTTGGGGGCTTTATGTCCATAATTTTCTTGCATCTCTCTTGACATTTGAGAGTCATTAATCACCCAATATGTACAGTCGCTATGCCCATTGGCAGATCTGTCTTGAAATGTTTCTTGTACTTTGCCAAATTTATAGATACTTTTTTTCATATCGTCAAAACAAGAGCTATTGTTGCATTGACAAACTTGAACAGCCGTGCTATACCCTTTATCAACTTTTATACTACCTTCTGACAAGTAGTATCCTAAAAACTCTAAGTAATCATGCAAATTTAATTTGTTTAATCGATGCTCTTGCTTATATGGAGGATTTTCTGGAATTTCTCCTTCCCAGTCTAGTGTTATTTTAAACTTGTCGTTTCTTCTTATGCCATCTGCCCTAGCTTTCCCCCACTCTTTGTTAATGTATTGGTCCTTCTTACAGTCCCATATAGATTTGGACACAAGCATCTTGTGATTGGGAGTGACGCATGTACTAACATTTTGTCCTTCAAAAAGACAGAGATCCCCATCAAAATCATATTCGTGATACTCTATTGGTGTCTGATATTCTAAACAGTTGTTATCTAAACTATATGTGGCAATCTTTTCATCATAACCCTTAGAAACTTCAGAATATTTCTTCCATCCATTTTCTGTAAGGACTTCGGTTTGGTCATCGTGGCAAGCACCCATAAAATCAAATTCAAACGCATGATGAGTAACAATAGTTAAGTTAGGATCATTAGCGGTTTCAGCAAGTTGGGACTGAACAGCAGCGATATCAGCTGGGCCTGCTGGACGTTCATCGCTACCAACCTTTACAATCTTAATAGGAACAATAAGTCTTTCTGCAACTATCCATTGAGCAACCATTAACTTAGTTTTATAAGACAATATTGGGAATAGCCTTCTAACCATTCCAATCCCATAACGACTATAACCGCTTTCTCCATATTTTAAATGAGATACGTTTCTATTATCTAATCTAATTGGTTGCCCAGAAGAAACCAAGGCAATAACTTCTGGAGACAATCTGTCATATCCTGGAGTTTTTCTTTGAACCATATTTATCAATTCTTCATCAGGTCTCAACGCAATGATTGGATCTGGATTTAAAGGAGGAGTGTGGACATCAACAAAGTCTGGGTTTAGAATAACCATTCTATTAACCGTTCCGCCCTCATGGTCACAAACTTCATCTCCCATCATTCCATGCCCACCACAAATAGGACATGAAATTTCTATGAATGGGAAACAATCGCCTAAAAGATGTATTTCGTGACTCATAAGTCTACACCATTTAGTTAGGTTCAGCCTTTTTTTAAAATTGTCAAAATATATTTTTACATTTCTATCTCTACATTCATGTTCCCAATCACTCATTGGGAAATAACTGTAAAAATCAATTGCTGATGCAACTTTAGGCTCATTTTCGTAAAAGAACCTTGCCCATTGATATTGTTCTAATCTTTTACTTGGTATTTGCCAATTAATAGGGGTATGAACTGGAGAGAAAAATTGAGGTTGCCCATAAATAGTTCCTGCACTTGCAACAGAAGCAGTTTTGGTCATTCCGCCACTGCCCAAAGAAGATTGGGTTATAGCAATTGGAGCATAGTTTTGTCTAGGGATTGGACGATAAGAATCATGCCTAGGTATATCACTATTAGATAGTTTAGCTGGATCTCTATTCCTTAAGGCCCTAAATGTATCCTCAATATTCGTAACTTGTAATTGCATAACTCATCTTCCCATATCTTATTTTCTCAATATTATACAATATTTTCAATTACATCTCTTGAATAGGAAATGTCTCAACAATTACTTCACCTTCATCAACGTCATTGTTATCATCAATATCTCGAATTTCATCATTTAAACCCATTTCATCTGCTGCGTCTTGAATAAATTCATCTTCTTCTTGTCCATCAATTGATTCTATTAAATCAGAAATATCTGATTCAATCATAACCTTTTTTCCAAGTCCATCTCCAGAAGCAACTTCGTAAAGATTAGGGGAGGTTTTTACTAATATCGTTCCTTTTATGACAGTAGTTGGAATTAAACTTTGAGTTGTTTGATCCATAATCTGCCCCATAACATCTCCAATAGTTTTGAATGTTTCTCTTAACTGAGACGTTTTAACATTTCTTTTTACATCAAAAGAATAGGCAATTTGATTATGTTTTTTTATCATATTTTCAGCAAATTTAGCAATTTGAGCGACATCAGTAATTGGAGAATCATAATGATCAGATATTAATCCAATCATATTCTCATATTCAATCCCTGCCTCCTTCATCTCAACGCAATCAGTAAAAATATTATAAATAACATTATCTCTTCTACTAACTGGAACTTTACTTGCTATTTTTGTCATTTTACTAAATGAAGATGCAGTTGTTGTTACCTCTAAATCATAAGTTTCATTACCCCTAGCCTCTTCTAATCTCCTTTCTGTAGAATATTGATGAGGTCTAGGTTTTCTAGTCCTTTCAGACAATCCTAAAGACAGCTGATTTCCCCCATCTCTTGGGGCATCAGGATTTGCTGGAGTACCAGCAGTAGGAAATACATGGAACCTATCATTAATATAGCCACCAACCCATTTTCCATCTTCTGTCTTATGCTCTCTATAGAATTTGTCCATAACATACATTCTCCAAAGAGCTTCTCCACTATAAACATGATTAGGATCAGCGTCGAAAGATATAGCATCTGTAGTGTAGTGAGTGAAG
>Ga0180434_10006402_pt1 | contig 13569 bp, 20 predicted proteins | sample SS_ome_7_FD_132453 | JGI IMG/M metagenome (GOLD analysis project Ga0180434, IMG submission 132453) | Hypersaline lake sediment archaeal communities from the Salton Sea, California, USA - SS_1_D_2 metaG | ecosystem: Environmental > Aquatic > Non-marine Saline and Alkaline > Hypersaline >... | reverse complement strand
CGCCTATTCCTAATGATACTCAGGTTGATGGTTCAATCAGTTATGAGCAAGGCTTTTCAACAGATTATACTTTAAATCCCGAATTTGACCCGGTAACGGCAAAAGAAGTGCCATTAGCCCAAACAAATCAATATTTAAATGATATCACGGGGGCGTTGCAACAGTATCAGACAAATGGGTTCCCTGATTTTATTACTACTGCTGATAATGATGGCGTGCCTTATCCGTACGCTATCAATTCCTATGTTCGATATAATAATCAAATCTATTTTTCATTGATTGACAATAATACTGATACGCCTCCATCAGCTAATTGGGAAATTATAGGAAACACAAATCCAGTTGTTAAGCCAGCTTTAGTTTCTAACACTGTAAACCAAGCAGGTACAAACTCTTTATCATTATTGGAATTTGACGCAGTGAATTTTGATCCGGACGGAATATGGACAGGTGGCCCGCTTTCTAGATTTACTCCCAAAGTGCCGGGGTATTATCAATTTTATGCTAGTGCTGCAGTGCAACATACTGCTTTTTTTGCTCCTCAAACTATTGGATTTTTAATATATCTTTATAAAAATAACGTGTTAGTTAATAATCTTGGAGACAATTCACTTTATTTTAATTCGAATTCTACTTTAGCGACAACAGTAAACGGAACTGTTACTATTTATATGAACGGTACCACAGATTATGCCCAAGTTTTTACACTTATTCTTCCCAATACGACTATTTTAGGTAGTCCTGATGCAACCTATTTCGGAGTAAATTATATATCAGAATAATAATATAAAAATATTGACAGTTGTCCGTATATGACAGTATTATAGTGCAGTTTTAATTTAAGGAGTTTTTTAATGAAGAATAAATTATGCATTATGATCGCCTCATCGGTTTTGTTGTTATCTTCCATAGCAAAGGCAGAAATTTACACGGTTAATTCAGATGGAATTGACTTTTATATGCATGGATATCCGGATCAGATAACATATTTAACGTCCACAACTGATTCAAAACACCCTTTAATCTGTACTATGAAAGATATGGAAAAAGGAATTATAAACTGTTCGTTTGATTTAGAAAATCCTTATTATTCTAGTTCTTATCTTGACGGTACACTGGGATTTAGAACATACGATAAAAGTCGATATTGTAATTATTCACTTACCGTTGATCGCTCATCCAAAAAACTTTGGGTAACGAATCTTGTAACCCATGACATGGATTGCGAGCGCTATACCGATGGTTCAAAATATAATGTGAATTACTAAAAAGGTTATTTAAAAAAAAGCCATCTCATTAGATGGCTTTTTTATTCTATTTTTTATAAAAAATTAGTTATAGATGGCATTGATAAAGATAAAGTGTGTGCTCTCATATCTTCTCGCGCTTCACTAAAAAAACGGTTCCTGCTATCCATATTAAAGTTTCTATGCTCAGATACAGCTTGCTCTATGCTCATTTCGCGCGCGTTATATCTTCTATTGTGTATCTGATAATATACATGCACGCCTTCATTATTAGAAAAAATCGTTACCCAAAATCGATTGACTTGTACGATAATTGTAATCCATATGAAAACCCAGTCTATGAAGTTAATTATTAATTAAAAAGATGTGGGGTACAAATTGTACCCCTTATTATTTTCACTTAAAATATATAGATCATAATTTATTTGTAGCATCATTATTTTATTTGGTTCTATATTTAAATAATTACTTAATTTAATACAGAATTCTTTATTTAATTTTTGTTTATTATTTAACATTGCTCCTATTTTTTGAGGGCACATATTCAAATATTTTGAAAATTTATTAATTGATTTAAAATGTTTTGATTCAATCAATAAAGATCTTATAAATTTTCCTGGAATAGGTGGATTAATGATATTGAATTTTGATTTTTCTTCAATTTCAATAATTATTTCTTTTAAAAAGATATCCATTTTCTACCCTTATCAAATCCCTTAATTTTTTAATATCTTTCATAATAGAAAAATATTCTTTTGATTTTTTATAATCATTTTTGAGATTGTTATCTTTAATATATTTTATCTCATTTTTCAATTGTTTTTTTAAAAAATTAATATCCATATATTCCTTAATCCTTAATGAATAAACCATAAAAAAAATTAGCCATTATTTAATATAAAATCTTCTTGATCCAGAAACATGTTTCACATATTTTTGATATATATCTGGATGGTCTTTAGCAAATGTTTTGGTGTCAAATCTTACAGAATCAGCGGATTTTTTCCATGTCAACAATGTTTCCCCGTTTAATTCAAATCCTTCGTTATCTTTTAAAATATCCTTAATGTTAAATTCGATAATGTGAAGCTTTTCTTGTAATAATTTAATGTTTTCTTTTATTTTTTTAATTTTCATAATATCATCATGAACTATTTCTGAGGCTTCTAAATATTTTCCTTTTATATGTTCCGGAAATAATATTGTTAAATCTTTTGTATTTGTAGCTTCAGGTGGTATATTTTTTAAAACATGGTTAGTCCAGAAATCAACGGCTTTTGAGACCATTTGTTGATATATAGATTCTTCAAATTCATATTCAAATATTTTAAATTCACAACTATTGCGTGCAAGTATGGCTATTTGGCCAAATTTTGCCCCAGATAGACCCATATACCATTGCAACTGACAGAAGAAAGCCATGAATTTTAGGTCACCTTCTTCCACCATATCACGAGATGTTTTACATTCTAATATGCCTAACTCACCATTTTTTTTGTACATACGATCCGGTGTACCGCGCAAAAAGTTATGTTGAACATCCACAAAGTAGGGAGATTCAAAAGTTTCTATGCCTGTTTCTTCTTCCCAGTATTCAACGACTAACTTTTCAGCTTTTTGCCCAAAAATCATTGGCGGCGTTGGTTCTATTTCTTCAACATCGTTTAATTTTTCGTTAAAAACATCTAAAGGAGTTTTATACAAATTAACATTCATTAACGCCGAGATATCAGTACCACCAATACCTTTTTTTCTTTCTTCTAACCATTCTAAATTATTCATTGTTTAACTCCTTTTGAGAATCAATAAAATCATTGTTTTCTATAATTGTTTCATCATCATCAATATTTGCATATTCAAGACTATTTAAATCAATACCAGTTTGATTATTTGACATAGATTTTTCATTAATAATCGCCTCATCGGCTGCCGCTGCTTTTTGTACTTCAATAGACATCGGCATATATTTTGACAATTGCTTAATTGCTTTTGCCTTGGCCATGCTTTCATAATCAGTTGACCAAGCTCCAGAAATGCCATTTCTTTGGCTAGGGCTTCTTTTTCTTAAAGATTCTATGGCAGATCTTGTTAATACTACAAAATTATAACCGCCGCTATGATAATGAACGACAGCATAAGCATGTGTAATATTTTCTTCACCTGTAGAATTAGCATTAGGTGTATGTTTAACTTTTGGGTTGAGTCCTAGTTCATATTCAAAATAATCACCTTCTCTGACGACTTCAGCATAAATCATTTTAATTTCTTTACTATTTTGAGCTAAACGAATGAAACCTTTGTAACCTAACTGGAATTGTACTTGGTCCTTGTAAGGTACAAAATAAACTTGGCCTAACGCTGGGACGGGTTCTAATCCTAAAATACTGGCTTGCATAATTGCGCCAACAATCGAGGTAGCGGTACATTTTGCAATAGCGGGATTATTGCTCACATAGGTTGTGGCAAGTTGTATGACTCGTTCAGCAGTAATGTGTTTCGGCAATGCTTGGGCTATTTGTGCCTTCATACCACCGATTACAGTTTGCACGTCCATACTTTTTAAACCTGCTAATGTGCCTTTAGTAGTGGCTTTCGAGAGCGCTTCTTTTACAAGTAAGCCGTTTGATTTTTTAGTCATAAATTACTCCTTAAATTAATATTGATAATATAATTATTACATATAAATAAACGTTTTGCAATATAATAATTATAAATTTTTAAATTATTTATACATATTCAAGATTTGCGCCATTAATGTCAGTGTTCCCAATGTTTGCGCTTACAAGGTTGGCTTTTTCAAAATCCACGCATCGAATTTAAACAATCATTTTTTTATAAATTGGTTTATCTTTTGATTTTCGATATTTTTTCTTTTTGTCATTTTCAATATCTTCAATGGGTATCAATAAAGATCTGTTGCAGGGACATTTTATAATACCTGGAAAATGACCACATTTAATTTTTACTGCTATACGAGTAAATGAAATATCAAGCAATTTTGCCGCTTCTGATGTAGTCACAAAAGTTGCATTTTTTTCAAATTTATTTTGATCCATAAAAAATCCGTATATGTTATACAATACATATTATTAAAAAAACATTTCTTTTAATTATATATATAACCATGCATGCATTGTCAATAAATTATTATAAAAAAATTTTTATAATATATTCATTTGTAAAAAAAAATGTTATGATAATTTTAATTTTTACAAAAAGATTAATTTTATGATTAATCAATAAAATTTGTGAGGTAACATATGACTGATAGTGTTTTATCAGCACCTGACGGCAACAAAAAAACGGTTAATTTACCGTTAAATTCTATGGAGCAAATTTTCGGTTATGATGGTAGTAATCGAGTTATTACTATCACCGTTAATTTTAATGGTGTAGATGTTGTGCAAACATTGACTCGAAATGGTTCAGGAAATGTAACCAATATTTCTCCTTGGATTCCACAGTCAAATTTTCCCTAAAATAGGATAATTACAATGATTATATCCGCTAGTGATTTTTACAAATGGGTTGAAATATTTAATTTACAGGAAGGAAGTACGCCGCCTATAGGTTTAATTCCTGGTGATGGTATTAGTTATGATTCTGGAACTGGTGTAATTAGTGCAGATATTAATACCACAAATTTACAATTTACAGCCAGTCAAATTAACACGATACAAGATATTGATACAACTGCCTCTCCAACTTTTGGGGGTATGACTGTAAATTTAAATACAAGTACACCATTTTCTATTGATTCGACAACAGCAGGTTTTTTAATGCCGCGCATGTCATCGGTTGAATTTGATTCAATACCATCACCTGATAATGCATTAATATCTTGGGCTACTGATTTAGATAGATTTAGAGTCAATAAAGGAACTTCCGGCGCGCCTGTCTATGATACTTTAGCTTATTTAAGTGATATTGCAGCCGTAACCGCTGATGGTGCGATTGGTGAATGTTATTTTAATAATAATTCAACAGAAACAGTGATTGCTAGTATCAGTACACCAGTTCAAGTTAATGGTACTTATATTAATGGTGAATTAGTTAATATAAGTCATTTAAACGGTCGGTTAACCAATGTTGGTACTGAGACATTAGTACTCAAAGTATCGGCCTCTATGACTTGTAGTTTAAATTTAACAACTGCAGATATTAAGGCATATATTTATAAAAATGGTTCTGTGAGTTCAAATTTTACCCAAGAGCCTTCATTAGATGGAACAAGTCCAAGTTTTCAAACCGTAACGCTCACTGGATTTATTACTTTATCTCCAAATGATTATATAGAAGTGTATATCTCAAATGAAACAAATACGGATAATATTACTGTTCAATCTTTAAATTTTAACTGTAATACCGTAGGCGCTGCTATGCAAACAGTAGATACAGTGAGACAACTGGGATCTTGTTTAGTTGCGAATACAACATATACTTACAATAATTATTCGTCAGTTATTGATGTTTTCCAAGGACAGCAAAGTATTTTAGCAGGTACTTTCCCAATTGGTAGCACTGTTGAAGTTAGTATGAATTTTGATATAGCTCCAACTCCTACCTTAACCCTTCCCTCATTAGCCGGAACATTTAATTACATTTTTGGTGGCACCACTATAGCCATACCTTTTGGCGCGAATGAAATAATTTTAACTAATAATGCGCAAAGAACTGGCCAATTAACCTATACAATCACACGAACTGATATCAATACAGTTGTCATTACGATTATGGGTAGTTACACAAGAACAGATATTACGTATCTCTCTTTATATGCCGATCCTACTCTTTTTCCTTCGAGTACATATGCTTATAACGATAGTCTTGATTATTTACTAGATATTGAATTTAAGCCTCAAATTGGTTCACCCACTGAATATCTTTCAGTAATAGCCCGCAATTTGAGAATTGTTCAATATTAAGGAGTTAAAAAATGGTTTCTACTACTAAAGTACAAATAATACCGCAGTTAACTACTGTGGAAAGGGACGCCTTAGTATCTCCAGTTGATGGTACTTTAATATATAATACTGATATTGGAGTGAATCAAACATACAATGGTAGTACTTGGATTGACAATTCTGCTGGTGCTATTTCTTTACAAACAGCTTATGACGGCGGTTCTGTAATTAATATGGACAGTAATGTTAATTTAGAAGTATTTAGCACTACAAGTGATCTTGCTTTTTCAGTCATTGAAAACGGTGCATTATCTGGTATTCAATGTAATCGTGCTTTACAAATTGATTATCCTGGAATAGGTGGGCCCATTCTTTTTTTCCAACATTTGACACCTACAGCGCCCGGAAATTTACTGCTTAATATTGGTGGGCAAACACAAGCAAGTAATGGTTTTTCAAAAAGTTATGAAACAATGCAAGTGCAAGTTGTCAATGATAGTGATGCTGCTTTTGAAGCAGAAACAATTTTTAAAAATATCATTAATAATAATCAAATTGATTGTTTTAGCACTGGTATTGAAAATAGATCTTTTCGTGATTTAAATATGCAAAATAACCCCATTACCAATGCGGGCTTTATTAATGCTTCTCAATTAAATACTTCAAGTATTGATTTACAAGCTGGTAATTTATTTAATGCGGCTTCTATAGAATCGCAAGCATTAGTTTCAACACAGTTTTCATTTTTAAATTCCATTGAGCAAACTAACCCTTTAACTGGCGGTACTTTACAATATTTCATTAACAATACACAAACAGCAAGTAACGGCAATATTAGTTGGGAAATGCAGCATAATGCATTAAATGATGCGCCTAATGGTTTTGTATATTTAAAAGAAGAGCACGTCACACAAAATGTTGCGGCAGGAAATGAAACAGCAGAACAAAAATTTTATTGTGCAGAATCAGGCGCATTACAAGAATATATGCGTTTTGCCGGTAATGTATCTCAAGTAAATATATATAAAACTCTTGATATGAACGATAATGAAATAGTGGATTGTAATAACATAAGAACTAATATACAACCAATATTTACTATCAACAAAAATGGTTCAAATGCTACTGATATATACGGCAACTCAACCATTAGACGAATGCAAATCTCAAATAGAGTTTATATGCTTTCAGGCACTGATTTAGATATGGGGACGGGTAATATTATTAATAGCACAAATACAAATCAAATTGATATGGATAATGCTAATGATATTGTGCTACAAAGTGGGATTGGGAATGTTAGAATAGATAGTAATTTAGATATGAACAACAATGACATTCTCAATACTAATAACTTGAATGTCAATAGTATCAACGGATTAAGTGCAGTCGGTGGTTTAAGTAGCGGCACATCTAATAGTGCTGTTTTAACCGCATCCACAGCAGAACAAAGCATATTGTCAAATACTTTTGTTGGTAGTAGAACGGCACCAGCAAATACCTTTCAACAAGGGGATGCATTCACAGCTATCTTGGCAGGTAATTTTTCAAGTAATAATGGTGATACATTAACTATAAGATTAAAAGGGGGAGCAACTGGAACTACTATATTAAGTACAATAGTTATTCCTCTTAATAATAGCACTAATGAATATTTTGAATTAGAAATAGATTTTGTAATCAGACAAATAGGAGTGGCCACAGTCGCAGAGTTAGCTGTCAATTACGATTTTAGCTACAACCAAGCTTCTGGAGGAAATTTTCAAGGGCAAAGATTATGTGAACTTAACAATACAACTTTTGATACTACAATATCAAATGCATTAGATGTAACAGCTCAATTTTCTTCAACTTCGGGATCCAATAACATAGAAACATTATTATCGACATTAGGAAAAACATATTAAAATTTTGATTACAAAACTTTGACAAAATGCATTATATATATTAAAATATTATTTTTGCATTATTTATTAGGAGAATTTATGAAAACTTTAGAAATTGCCGAAATAATTTTTAACTTAATTAAATTAGTGAGAGCTGCGAATCATCCTCACGTCACTCATGATCAAGTCGGTTCTTTGATATCTGATGGTTTAAGAGTGATTGATCATTTAAAACAACAAGAAACCGTTGAATAGGATAAAATTTAATATTGATTATATTAATAATTAATGATAATCTAAAATAGAAGTACAAATTCTCGCCTGTAATTTAAAGAATTTATTTCTCTCCTATGGTTAAAATAGAGAATTTTACTTTAAGATGATACTACTAACCCAAAAGAGTAGTTAAATCGATAAAGAGGCATTTTTTCTAATCATCCAATGGGTTAAATGTCTCTTTATTTTTTTTAATTTTTCTTATATATCCTTCTTTAATTGGCCAAATCCAACCAAACCGTGCAGCATTCATTATTTGTTTTTTATTGTATATTCTACTCACATTTAATTCTATTCTCACTATCTGATCGGGACATGATTCCATATATTCATAATCTATTTCTATCATTTTTAACAATTCCATTTTCTCAATGATTTGTTGATTCTGGAATTTGGATCTTTTGCAGTTTCGGTTGAGGTTAATTTTTCTTTCATACCTTTCATTCTTGCACAAAAAGATTTACGGCGTTTTGAGGCCTTTGAGCCTTCTTTTAATTGTGAGGGCGGCTTAGTGACAGCTGTTTGTAATTTGCTGCCTGGGTTGGCTTTTCTGTAAGCTTGAACGCCAGTTTTATTAAGCCCACCAGAAGCACTTTGACCTGATTTTCTTTGCCAGGCAGGGGTTTTAAATTTTTTTGTTGCCATAAAGAACTCCAAAAATAAAAACTTATTTTTGCATATAATATATTTTTTTTCAAAGAATTTTGATATATTTGCATTCTTGTGTAGGAAATTCTTGATTTTTTCTGTAAGAAAAGTTTTGTTTTAAAATTCGCAAAAGTTATATAATATACTTATTTCCAAGTAATAGGATAAATAATGCACGACATTTTAGAAAAAATTATTGAATTATGGCCCATCATTGTCTGGTTAACGGCTTTGATTGGAGGAATTTTTCATGCTCTTAAAAAACATTTAAAGAGCTTTATAGAAAAAGTTCAGGATGAAAAAATGCAGAATGCTTTGAATTTAATGGATGAATTTGAGTCTAATATTTATCGAATTCAAAACAAAATGATTATATTAGATAAAAAAATTGATGCTATTGAGAAAGAATGGCAACAAATGATTTCCGATTTTAAAAATAATATAAATTTACAATTTGATCAAACGAGAGAAGATATAAGAGATATTAAAAAAATACTGATGTCTAGGCCTTAAAAATTTGCATAATTAATCAATGCATACTATATTTTTAATAAAAAAATGTACCAAAAATACTTAATGTACATCTTTGTAGGAAATCGTTACCTTTGCGTGTAGGAAATCGTTACCTTTGTGTGTAGGAAAAATCTATTTTTAAAAAAACCCCTATTGACACATTAAAAAATGTGATAGATATAACTCTTCTTTTTTTTCTCTTTTTTTTTCTTAAATCATAAAAAAATTCATTTTATGTATTGATCTTAAATAAAGATTGAAGTGATCAAAAATACATGCACTTTATTTGAATTATTTTTCTTTTTTTTTTTAAAAAAATCTTAGGGGGTGTGGGGGCTTGGTCCCCACTAATCCCCAAGCGAGAAAAAAAACAAATATATGCAAAAAAAAATATCAGATATTCACTACAAATGTCTGCAAAAAATATCAGATATTTCCTACAAATATTTGAGACTTTATGAATTGTTAATTAAATAATTCATATTATAATGTACATATAACTTAAAAATAAGGAGTATTTATGAAAAGTTTAAATCCTGTAGTGAATTGTTTAGATACAATGAGACTACTTTCTCGCAGTTATTATAAACATATGTCTAAGTCATCTAGACAAATTATAGATGAACATAAAAGAGAATTAGCAATAAGATTGTTGAAAGACGATGATGTTGATTGTTACGAAATGTTTTTTTTAAATAATAAAAAAAATAAAAATATTATAAGCATTTTACAATCTTATTTTGACCAAGAGGTAAATAGCACTGAGGCTTTAGATCATATTTTTGATATGGTTGTTTCTTATAATGATAAAAATATTGAAGAATTTTTTAATGATTTTGATTCTCATCAAAAAATATTTGATATGGAGGATAATTAATGAAAAAAATAAGTAGCATGATTGCTAGAAAAAATCTATCTGAATTAGTCAATAAAGTTTTTTATGCTAAGGAATCGATAGTTATAACTAGAAGAGGTAAAGATATGGCCGTATTAATGTCTTTATTTGAATATGAGAAATTAAAAGGTAATTAAATGAAAACTGAGTATGCTATATCTAGAGATTATTATCACCAATTTGGTTTTGAATATTTACAGCCAAAAATGTCAGATTTTTTCGATGGTACTATTGTTTCTAAAAAACACAAAACATTTTCAAATGTTTTAAAAATTTTTGAAGAACAAAAATATCAGAAAAAAATTTCTTTTATGTTAAAAGATAAACGTAATTTATATAAAATACAAAAAATTTTTAAAGACTGTGGAAAAGAAATAATTGGTAAACACTGTATGGTTTTTTCATTTTATAAAGATTGCATGACTTTATTATTAGCTAGATTTTTCTTTTTTTATGATATGAAAATAACAATGAACAATATATCAATATTTGAAGGAAATTTATAAAAATGAAATTAAAAGAAAATTTAAAAGATATTTTAGAAACACCTACGGAAGCACAAGAATGTAAGATATTTTGGAAATATATTAATTTAAATCCTATTTTAAAAAAATATATGTATCACGTTCCAAATGGTGGTTTTAGAAACAAAATACAGGCTTTAGAGTTTCAAAGACAAGGATTAAGGGCAGGGGTAAGTGATTATCATTTACCCTATCCTTGTAATAATTATTTAGGTTTATGGCTGGAAATGAAAAGGAAAAAAAAAAATTTATCAAAATTATTAACAGATCAAAAAGAATGGTTATTAAATATGAAAGAATTAGGTTACGCAGTAGCTATTGCATATGGTGCAGATCATGCTATTGAGATAGTAGATCAATATCTTAATGGAAATTTGATTTGTTCAATTTAATTTAAAAGGAGATTTTTTAAAATGAAAAAATTTGATTTAATCATTAACAGAATATTATATCTAGTGTCTGGTTTTATAGGTTCTTTGATGATATTTATTCTTTATCATAAATTCATTTTATTAGGTGCCATTATTTTTTCGATATTTGTAGCCTTTTTATTATGTATCATTAAAGATGATATAGACGAATATAAAAGCTTTTTTAAAAAAGTTTCTGATAGGGAATATCCGTTTAATATTTACAGTTAAATATCTCATATTGACAGGTTAATAAACATTGAGTACAATCTACATAAGGTAATATGGATTTTTTATTTTTAATTGTCCCAAGCGGATTTATGAATAAAATATTCATATTATTGAGCACTCTCTTTGTTTGATTGTAGAAATATTATTTCAAAACGGTGATTATGTTTATAATCACCGTTTTCGATTTAAATTTACAATTAAACTCAATATGTATTTTCTATTCATTTTCTGTTAGAATATTCAAAAAGTAGTTTGTGGCTTACAGAATAGCCACAGAGAGGTTTAATCATGGAAAAATTAAACGGAAAATCAAAAGATATTGCCGCTGAAAATATACAGAAATTAAAAGAGCTGTTTCCGGAAGTCTTCACCGAAGGCAAGGTCGACTTCGATGCGCTAAAGGAAATGCTAGGCAAATTTGTAGACGACCGCGATGAACGCTACAGCTTTACATGGAATGGTAAAAGCAGAGCCAAGATGATCGCCCAGACGCCCAGCACCGGCACGCTGCTCCCCTGTAAGGAAGAGTCGGTGGATTGGGATACTACCCAGAACATTTTTATTGAGGGCGACAACCTTGAAGTGCTTAAACTACTGCAGGAAAGCTATCACAAAAAAGTGAAGATGATCTATATTGATCCGCCCTACAACACTGGCAAGGATTTTTTGTATAAAGACAACTTCAAGGATAGCATCAAACACTATAAAAAGATCACTGGTCAGGTGGATAGTGAAGGCCGCAATCTCTCAAAAAATCCAGAAATCAGTGGGCGATATCATACTAACTGGCTGAATATGATGTATCCACGTTTGAAGCTGGCGCGGAATCTACTGAAAGATGATGGAGTTATTTTTATATCTATTGATGACAATGAAGTCGCCAACCTAAGAAAGATATGTGATGAAATCTTTGGTGAAGAAAATTTTGTCAGTTTACTTTCAGTTGAGAACAATCCAAAAGGACGAAAAAACTCCAAGTTTGTGTCGGTCAGTAATGATTACTGCCTAATTTATTCAAAGGAAAAGGGGTCGAGCTGTTTTGTTGAGAACATACCGAAAAGCATCAATGACATGACTTTGGATGAGAATGGGAATTATATACACAATAGCGGAAAGCGAGTTTTAGTTGGGGAGAATAGCTTCAACAAAGAGGTTTCAGATCAGTCTTCAGACAAACACTTTAGTGTCTATTATCATAAAGATAAAAATGACTTCCAGATAGTTAAGGAATCGACTTTAATAGATGTAAATCAGGAATTCATTGATAGCGGTTATGCAAGATATGTTTCACACCGTAACGGAGCCTTTATTGAAAACACCTACACACAGGTAAAACTAACAGAACTGTTTGGTGATAACGCTTTGGAGTTCAAAGAACATAAGATATTCGAGAAGAATTTTAGCAGCAGCATTCGAATAAAAAGTATGCTTGTTAACAGAGAGTATGATGCGCTGGTGAATAATGAAAGTTGTAGATTCAAAATTGATGTAAAAACAACTTCTGCTGGAACTTATTTAAAAGAGCTTTTTGGTAGTGGTTCCCCAGTATTTACAGCACCGAAAAACGTTGGGCTAATAAAGCTATTGGCCACTCTTTTTGAAGAAAAGGATTGTCTTATTTTAGATTTCTTCGCTGGTTCAGCCACAACCGCCGATGCCGTTTTTCAACTCAATAATGAAGACAGCGGCAAACGCAAATTCATAATGGTTCAGCTCCAAGAACCTTGTAATGAAAAATCAGAAGCATTTAAATCAGGTTATAAAACTATCGCAGAGATCGGCAAAGAGCGCATTCGCCGGGCAGCAGCCAAGATCAAAGAAGAAAATCCTGAATACAATGGCGACCTTGGCTTCAAGGTGTTCAAACTCGACTCCACCAATTTAATTTTTTGATCGGGTTTAGAGTTAAGCTCGATATGTATTTTCTATTCCTTTTGAGTCTTTGACTTCTTCTTATGCATTAACCTGGATATTTCATTTGCAAGTATATTGAGTTTATTTCAATATAGCATAATTTTCTTATATTTTGATAAAT
>Ga0180434_10006401_pt1 | contig 13571 bp, 11 predicted proteins | sample SS_ome_7_FD_132453 | JGI IMG/M metagenome (GOLD analysis project Ga0180434, IMG submission 132453) | Hypersaline lake sediment archaeal communities from the Salton Sea, California, USA - SS_1_D_2 metaG | ecosystem: Environmental > Aquatic > Non-marine Saline and Alkaline > Hypersaline >... | reverse complement strand
GGGGTCGAGATCTTTAATCCTGGAGCTTCTGGTGACGTCGTTTCTGCGGTGGCCTAGCCGAAAGGAGGAAATTGCTGACTAAACTCTGATGGGCACTGTCTCATTTTCATTGACAGATTCCGTCTCGGCATTTGGCTTCGGCGTTCCATAGTCAACTTCTGGCTTATGCAGTCTTACTACCGACAGCTAGGCGTTAGATGCCGCCCTTCTTCTCGAATCATCCAAAGGCCGCTTCTTGTCGCATCGTCTATGGTTTCAAGACTCGGATGATGGCGGCATTGAGTGGCCTTGGAGACGTCAGGCAATGTGCGTGTAGGCGATAAAGTCCCCGCCATCGTGCCGCTTTAGTCCATCACCACACAAGGAACAATTCCAGCACCCTCCAGCCACTTGACCGTCAGATTGGAATCCAACGGAGTCATCCAGATATGCTCCCACGTCTCGAAGACGTTCAAGTAATGTTTCGCTTCGTCTATGCTGACGCCGGCTCCCCTCGGATGAGGGCCTGAGTGCATGAGCCAGAATTGTCCCTGTTCGCTATAGTCTCCCATTAGGACATGGCCCCAACCGGCTTCAAGACCTAGGAAGTAGAGCCCCGAACCGTGTGCTTGGAGGTACTCCTGGACCGCATCCCACGTTCTTAGGTCCTCGGGTTCCGAGCCTTGAAGCGACTCAACGAAATCCTCCGGCGCCAAATAAGCCAGCTGCGTCCCGGCTCTCTGTCGTAGAACAAACCCGGCATCTACAAGCAGCTTCTGAATCAGATGGCCGCATGCAACCGGCTTACGCGCATCCGGCACCCTACCGGGTACGCCGTAGAAATCCCAGTCAATCCCGAGCCACAACGGAAACAGGAGCTTTACGATGATGGCTCCGACGTGCTGCCTTGTCTCCTCCACAACTTCTTGCCGATCACTAGGTGTGGAGGCGTTACGATAGCGATCAAGCAACTCTCGTCGCTTCTGCTTGATGGCTTTCAGGAGTTCGTCATATCTGTGCGCAGGGCTCCCGACCTTCTCCACGACGCAGATGGGGTTCCTGTGCAAGGCGAGAAGCTGTCGGCTTGGCAGTGCTATCCCGGTGGCGCGGAGTGAATCCACCCACGCTTCGCTCATGGGTCGCGGTGGAGACTTCGTTATTGGATCGGAACCGTGTGCCTCCATGGGGGAGGCAGCGAGTGCAACGGCGACCAGGCACGCAAGCCCGAGCCACGCCTTGCGCATTCTCTTTTCTGTCATGGTGAGCTCTAATCCCGACTGAGATGAAATCGGCAGCTTCTTAGAGCGCCAAGTCAATTGTGATTGTATGAACACTGCGAGTCCGCACACTAACCCCTTATATTATCGGTCGGGGCGGAGCAGCCCTTTAGTGAATTGCTGCAATTGCCCGTTTTCGCTCGGTCGATTTCACCGGAGTATCAGCAGCCTCTGAACGCTCGCCCAGCCATGTTGTTCCAGCCGGATGAAGTAGATGCCGGGACTCACGATTTGCCCTTCGTCAGTCCTGCGATCCCAGGTGATTGCATGGCTCCCCGCAGGCTTGTACCCGGCTTCCAATGTGCCCAAGAGCCTGCCGGCAGCATCGAATATCTGTAGAGTGACAGGCCCATCTGTGAACAGTTCATAGGCTATCCGGGGCATACCTCCGAGAGTCGGTGGATGTACCTTGACACCGTCGGCGTCGCTGGCTGCCGCTCCGCCATCCCCCGAATGTTTCGTTCTGATGATATCTGTTCCGGCAAAAGGGGTTCCATCGAGCAGTTCGCCACTTATGGTAATCTCGGTGGGGTCATAGCCCGCGACATCCATAAGTGCTATCACGTCGCTGCGCCTGAATTTCATCATTCTGTCAGTGATGCCATCATTATCGTGATCCCCGACGCTGGTCGGCGACATCTCCGCTGGTACGGTGTTATTGAGGGTTACCGTGCTTAAATCGATGTCGACGGGATCGTAGCTGTCGGGAAGCTCAACGTACGCGGTCACATAATTGCCATGGCTCTTGAGGTTTAGAGTATTGGGCTCAAAGTCGACCTGGGCCGGCAAGCAGCTCGAGTAAACGAAGGTCACCGAGAGATTGTCAAGCAGCCCACCGCCTCTCAGAGTGACATCCATAGCACCGCAGGATCCTGCAGGAGAGAGAGCATATTCATAATGGCCCGGCGCGTCGATAGATTCACTCCATGACACTTCACCATAGGACACATGGAGGTGAAGATGCGGGGACAATCCCATAAGCTCAACGGCGTCGAACTCAATCGCACCATCTGCGACGCGCATCGAGCTCTCTCCTAGTGGAAGACTGTAACGCAGACGAGCATCCTCTCCTTCCAAGAATCCCTTTGCGAACGCCAACCCACGGTTACCGGGCGATACTTCATAGTAGGCCAAAAGCCCGGTGAAATGTACGTAAGGCAGCGTATCAACAAAGGGGGAATGAGAATAGCTGTCCGTCATCGCCTTGTCTGTTGAAAAATCATCCGAATATGCGTACTGGTCCGTAGCGCCCACATCCGCTGCTGTAAATCCAAGAAGCTGGACGGCGGTGAATAGTCCTACTAGTGGTAATAGTCTCATGATGTCCTCCTTGGCGGCGGCTTGATAGCATGACGGGTGTGTCCTTGGCACCGGTACTTAGCGGGTCGTCCTGGCTGCCTCCTCCTCTGGGGGTGTCCCGTGACGAAGCAGTTCAATGACCGGCACAACAAAACAACACCCACGTCGCTATGCAGCGATGTGGGTCACTTGCCTCCATCCCGGGCATGTTCTCTGGGGGTCATAGCCGGTTCCTCCCTGACATCCTAACAGAACAGGATAGCATAGTAGGCAATCCCTTGTCAATGAATTAGTTAGTGCAAGATAGGAACGCGAGCGGCAGATAATCGAGGGTCCAAGGTCGACCTCGATGAGCTGCGCGTCGTCTGCCCACTGGCCCCGGGGAAGCACTCGCTGGACGACGTCCATGAGGTTCTCATTCAGATAAGATCCGGCATGGAGCGGTTGAACGACACCCAAAAGGAGATCGAGACGGACATGAAGGAGCGAAGCGACCGTTTGTATGATGTCTTAAGTGCGCTTCGCGTTGAGCTTGCAAGGATGGAGGGGTGACATGACGAGCCGGGAGCTTTTCGACAGGGCTATTGAAGTCGTCCTCAAACACGAAGGGGAAACCTACACCGACCATTCGAACGATCGCGGCGGCGCGACGAAGTTCGGCATCTCGCAACGCTTCAATCCCGACCTCAACGTGCGGGAGCTGACTCGCGCGCAGACGATTGAGATCTACTGGGAGCGCTACTGGCGGGGGCGCGGATTCGAGCGGCTACCTGAGCCCGTGGCGATCAAGGTCTTCGACCTGGCTGTGAACTTAGGGGAGCGCACCGCGGTCCGCTGCCTTCAGAGGGCCCTCCGCGCCTGCGGCATCCGGGTCAGGATCGACGGGCTCCTCGGGCCCCAGACCTGCGGTGCCGCCCGGGGTGCTGAGGTGGCAACTCTAGTTGCCGCGCTGCGCTCTGAGGCTGCAGGGGAGTACCGACTCCGGGTGGCGCGGGATGCCAGCCAAGCCGTGTTTCGGGACGGCTGGCTTAACCGCGCGTATGCCTGAGAGGAGAAGCCATGGTGGGGACAATTGTCGGAATCCTCGGGAAGATCGCCGGCACGGTTGCTGAGCGCATCTTCCCTGATCCGCAGCACGAGCTCAAGCGCCTGGAGCTACAGCAGGCACTTCAAGCTGCCGTTCTGGAGCGTACCTCTGAGATCGAAAGGGCAGCTGCGGAGGTCGTCAAGACCGAGGCGCAGGGCCAGAGCTGGCTTCAGCGCACTTGGCGGCCGATCACCATGCTCACATTTGTTGCCCTCATTGTGGCCCGCTGGCTAGGATGGTCGGCCCCCAATCTCAGCGAGGCCGAGGCCCTCAAGCTCTGGGACATTGTCGAGATCGGCCTCGGCGGCTATGTCATAGGGCGGTCGGCCGAGAAGGTCCTACCCATGCTGGTTGAGTCGGTGAAGAAGGGGTGAGGGGGTGGGGGCCCGGATCAAAGCCTCAGCCTAACCGATATTCGATGGCTCTCGTCTATGTCTTCGTAAGGAGCCACCGCATAGTCCACATTGATCTTCCCCAAAACAACGCCCACGCCGGCAGTGTAACTGTTCTCCGTGTCGTACCCTCCTCTCAACGCTATGACTTCTTTCACCACAAGCTCGGCGCCCGTGTTCAGCCGCAGATCATTGTCCCGCGGCTTGTTCAGATCGCCCGCTAGTGTCAGCGACCCCCACGAATAGGCCAATCCACCTTTGACATTCAGCGGTAGTGCATCCCTCTTTTCGATGAACTTGACACCAGATCCAAGGTTTTGAACGGCGAGGCCCATACGCAGGTCCTTGGCGAAAGCGGTCTCATAGAGAAACCCAATATCTGCTGCGAAGGTGGTCGCTTCTTCTTCTTCGATCTTCTGCTGGATCAGTTTCAGCCCCACGCCAATAGATATGTTGCTGGAGAACCGCCGTGCAAGGGCAACCGTTCCGGCAAAGTCCCAAGCAGAGTATTCTCCCAAGTACTCGAAATCCTCGTATTTGGGAATATCGCCTGACGATGAGTACGTAATTGCACCTCCGAAGCTAGCCCACCGATAGGGAACGACTGCGGCAACGTACTGCCCCGTCATGTCCAACAGCCAGGCATTATGCGTCGCCATTATCTCCACAGAACCAGCACTCGTTATGCCAGCCGGGTTCCAGTAGACCGAGCTGGCGTCGTCGGCTACCGCCACAAATGCCTCTCCCATGCCGCATGCCTTAGCCCCCACACCTATCTTCAGGAATTGGGCGCCGGTCTGACCCACAGCATGGGTGTTCGAATGCCAGAAGATCGATTGCGTTACAAAGAGGCATATAAGGATCCTACTCGCCCTCGCCATGGCACAGCCCCCTTTTCGTGCGTACTTCCACAACCATCTACTCTGATTAGCGTATTATTGCCAGTTTGCCCTTCTCCTCGCTGCCAGAGCGCGTCTTCGCAATCCAGATGTAAATGCCGCTAGCCAGCGCCTCGCCGTCATCGCTCTTAGCATCCCAATCGAGACGGTCCTTTCCGTCCAGTTCTTCTAGAGCCCTCACCAACTCCCCCGCCTTGTTGTATACCTTGATCTTTGCAGACGGCAGCGTCGCACCAAAGAAGGAAATGACATTATGCCCCCTAGATGGAACGTAAGGGTTGGGGGAAACAGCTATTCCCGTCGGTAGATTGATCGTGGTAGCAGCGTCCGGCGCTGTGTCGACCGCCGGAAGAGCTGACTCAAGGTGTCCAACGTTGTCGCAGGCTATGCTGTAGAATTTATAAGTATGCCCATTCTCCCCCCTAAACATGGCCTTCGTCGACTCGGTCGTCAGCCACTCAGTGTAGGGCCCCCCGTTGTCGGAGACATAGATCGCACAGTCTCGCAATCCTGAACCGGAGTCATCGTCGGCAGCAACCCAGCTAACCTCGAAGCTTGATAGCGGTTGCTCCGCAGCCAATGGCATCACACTGCTCGTAGGTGGAGATGCATCAATTGTGTTGAAGATTGGGACACTATCCATGGGTGCCAGGATCCAGTCGTTGACGTCGAACTTGATCGCGGCAATGTTCTCGATCACCGTTCCGCTCGGCAGACCCGCCTTTGGCCTGATTGTGAAGCCCACATTTCCCTGGCCTTCAGGTGGATCTTCATTCGGAGGGAGGAAGTCCGCCAAGCCACCGGTTCTGGTGTCAATACCTGTGAAATGCCAGCTTACCACTCCAGTGCCGAGGTCGAGGCTACCATCAACGATAACCTCTGTAGTATCATTCAATGGCACAGTTGTATTGAAATGCCGTACGGTGCCTGAGATTGAAGTGGTTATGTTGCCCACCTCCAATATACGAAATGCAAGACTTTCCCAGTCCAAATCAACGTCTAACGTATCTACGATCTTTATCTCCTGCGCTGCGGCAGTCGCCGTGTCGACATTCTCAAAATGTATGAAGTAGTAGAATGACTCGTCCGCTGGTACGTAGCCAAGGTCATCATAACCCGTGGGGCCGGTTTTATCATTGGGATCGTATGATCTGGTGACAGTTACATTCTTGGATTTACTTTCAGAAGGTGGTTCCAGTCCCTGGGCAGTCCACCATATGTCATCGAACTCCCTAAGCTTCATGAAATAGAGAGCCAGGCCGGCACCCGCTGCGCCCAGCTTTTCGTCAACGAACCCGCCTGCAGGAACCGTGGTCGAGAATGCAGAGTGCCACAGGGAAGACCAGAACACCTTCAGCCAGTCCCACAGGCCACGTGGCGTCTTCCATTTGCTGGTTTCTCTTTGAATTATGTCTTCGGCCTCTTGCCTGACCCTGCGCCGATCTATCCCATCCAGGACATCCAGGGAATATCCGCTTCTCTCAAGTATGTCTTCCTCCATCTCGATGACGGTCTCCAGTCCTGACAAGAACACCAGCGTGGTGTCAACATTGCTTAGGTTCCCGCCCAGCCAAAATGGAGAACGAGGTGGGTAGCCAATCTCAGCCTCGAGGTGCATTTCACCTTGTTCGTATTGTGCCGTGGGACGCATTCTTATGGCAATTGCGTCGCTTGACATAACAGGAACGCTGTATAGCCATATGGGGACTATCGATGTTCCGTCGCCCGCGGCGGCGTCCTCTGGAAAGTCGGGCCAAAACAAAGTGCCAATGCCCACTTCTGCCTGTTGAAGAATTACGTGTACATCAATGCCAGCAGGAAGCTTCACCGCTAGAAATGCGTCATAGATATCCACGTTGCCGGCATTCCCAAAGGATATCCAATAGGTTTCCCAACGCCCGATCCTGATTTCATTCCTTCCGACAAGATCAAGCCACAGTCTCTCCTCACCAACTTCTACGGAAAACCCATCGTGGAATGTAGTTACATAACCATCTGGATTGGCCAAAACAACATTCCATGCACCCACTTCGGCCCCTGCCAAGTCGAACGTTACACGGATGCTCGAGGAATCAACGACGGTGGTCATAAGCGTATCGGCCACTATGTCCGGCTGTCCTGCCTTGGTGAGCTTGACTGTGGCACCTGACTTGAATTTGGCGCCAGTGATGCCTACGGTAACGGAACCGGTGTTGCCGCCACGGTTCGGCCAGATGCTGTGGATCTCTGGGCCTACCCAGTGAACTACGACAGTCTCTGTTTTCAGATCGTTGGCTGGGTATTCGTCCCCGGCTAGATCGGTCCTACAACTCGCGATGAATGTCCCCGCTGAATCTGCATTCCACTGCGCGAAAGTCACGGTATCTAATTGACCTGGTTGGAGTGACATCTCAATCTGATCCGAATAGACTGAACCTATTCCGAAAGTCACGGAAAAAGTATCGGCACTCAGTCCGTAGTTGCGGATTGCAGCGCGAGGGAACACCGCTGTTCCAAGATTGACGATGCTGTCAGGTTCGACAATCTCAATCGGAGCAACATCGTGTTCGAAAAGCGTGGATACGGTAATATCATCGTAGTAAGTGCTGCCATCGCCGGTACTGAAGTTGAAATATATCAGGTTGTCCTCATAGCTCTTACGCTGAGTGATTTGTGTCTCGACGAACTCATCATTTATCCAGTAATCAAGCTGTATAGTCGATGAATCCAATGGCAGATACCTTACCCTTAGCCTGTACCATGTATCTTGTTCATAGTGCCCTAAGCGTCCGGACCTGCCCACTATCTCTCCCGTATCAGGAAAACCAAATAAACCCACAGCTTGTCCCGTCGTCCAACTGCAATGGGTTCGCATGCCACAGCCACCCTGCCAAGGATGACAACCAGCTCGGTGATCGGAGCTGATGAAGATACAGAATTCAAGGACAAAGCCCTCCAAGGTACTCACTTCGATCGGATGACAAACGATAGCCTCCCAACAGCCGCCAATGGAACCATGAGCTCCGAGCGATTGGCTCCCTTCGCAGGCAATTGAACTTGTGGCTCTGATATTTGAATTCCCAGTATATCCCCAAGGAGAGCCCGGAAATGTGCCTGGCTGATAGCTCTCAAAATCGTCCGCCCAGATCACCTGAGCTAGGGAATGCTTGGTGGGAGATATGACCATACGATTCCCCATGGGGTCTTGGATGGCTGACGCCCACCCTGGCGACTCGGGTAATGGTCCCGTCACTTCGAGCCGATTCCACTCTGCTTCTATGGAAGCCTCTTGCCTTAGGGCGAGCCCTTGGTGACCCGGAGAATTCCTGTCAGACGTATCCTCGGACACGCTGACTGCTGGTGCATTCAGCGTATCGCCGCCAGGGTTGCTGAATCGACCGTTTCCCTGCGCGGAGCATGTTGCATAAGCCATGAAGAGAATGAAACAACCCAGCATCAGCCGTAACGGTAACATTCTTCCTCCTTCTGACCGAATGTGCGCGGCACGTTGTCTCTGGCACACAATTGCATCGTGGTCACGCTGCTTTGGACATCTTGCACCAACTCGGAGATATCGCAGTCTCAACTGATATGCGGCCCTCTCCGTTGGGTCCTGGCCCCAGGCACAGCATATGTTTGACACCTTCAAGAGATGTATATGGCGGCAAACGGTTGCCGCACATCGTCAGCATTCAGGTCGCATGAGAAAAGAGTCGGCATCTGATACTAGCGCGCGAGCGTCATCTTCTTCACTGAGCTCCAACCTTCGCCGACGGCTTTGCAGAAGTACACGCCGGACGGTAGGGGACGGCCATGCTCGTCGCGTCCATCCCAACTCTTCGATTGACCTTGAGGCAGCACCGGGCCGTCGTGAATGACCCGCACCAGGCGTCCACTTACATCGAATACCTCAAGACGCACATCGCCGCCGACATCTGTTTGAAAGTCTATTCTGGTGGATGAGCTGAAAGGGTTGGGCACATTTTGAGCCAGCGTCCCTCCATGTGCCGAAGGATCCCTAGGCCCAACAGCTGACACAGACCCCCCAACGCGCTGCGCATACAAGTGAGTATCGGGAGCTGGCAACCTATCGCGCCACACTACTATGGCCCCATCCGAGCCATCCGAGACAGCAACTGGCTCCTGCTGGTTGCCATTCGCGGTGATAACAGGCAGTCCGTCGGATGTACAAAGTAGTGAACCTCCGGAGTCGACCATTTGAGCGCATATGTCGGATCTCGTCAAAGGAAGATAATTTTCGAAAAACACTATGGCGCCATTTGTACCTGCCGGAACCACTGACAGCCCATCCCAATTGCCTTGCTCTCCGGCAGTCGTGCAAAGACTGACACCGTCGGATGTCCAGAGGCAGTTCCCGGAGGGGTCAAGTCTCTGCGCATATACATCGGAATCACCCCAGATTCTTCTGTCCATCCACGCAACTATCGCGCCCCCAGCCCCATCCGTGGTGGAAACGGGATAGTGCTGGTCACCCACCGCCGTGCACACGGGCACGCCGGTGGGGTACCAGAGCAAATCGCCCGAGGCGCTTACCCTCTGCGCGTAGATGTCCGCGTATTCGCCGGGGCTTTCCTCCCAGGTGATTATCGCCCCTCCGGCGCCGTCGGAGACCATGCTCCAGGCCCCATAGTAACTTCCGCCGACGACTGATATCCCGCTTGGCCCCCAATGAACAGTTCCTGACACGTCCACCTTCTGCGCGAGAATTCTATCCCCGGACTCGTCCTCCAGGAAGGCCGCGATGATGAAGCTATCCGCTCCAGCGGGTATTATCGAAAGCTCATATATGTAAAGGTAGCCGGCTGTCCCTTCAAAGCTAAGCAGGCCGGCGCCGCCCGGCGCCCACATCAGGCTTCCCGAGGCGGCGACTCGATGCCCATTGATGCCTTTCGTTCCGGTTTCAGAATGTGGCCTCTCCCATACTACTATGGCACCGCCCGCTCCATCCGATACAGTCGCGTGCTCCGCATAATAGCAGCCGCTGTCGGAAACGCATATTCCGTTAAGTGGCCACAGAGTGTCGCCTAAGGCGTCGACTCTCTGAGCATAGATGTTCGCCTCCCAGGCGCGTTCGTCAAACCAGGTAATGATAGCCCCGCCCGCGGCATCCGAGACAGCAACGGGACCCTGATGGGTCGCACTGCCCGTGCATACGTCCAGGCCGTCTAGCTGCCATAGAGCTTCGCCTGTCGAGCTTATTCGTTGCGCGTAGATATCCGATCCCGAGTATTCATCTGAGTTCCTCGTGTCCGTCCACGCTACGATGATGCCCCCTTCGCCGTCCTGGGTGGCTGCGCACTCCCGTTTTCCACCGGACGCAGTGGATACTGGCACACCGTCTTCGTTCCAATAGACCCATGCCGCAAACGCAGCCGTGATAATAGCCAGTAACGCAAGCGGTACCACGAAGGTTGTGAGCTTCAAGCCTCGCATGTGTCTTGCCCTCCCCGACTGGTTAGCACCGAATTCGATTCGTCCATAACTTGGGAAGCAACGAAAAAGCCCACACCGACGTTCGCCGATCTGGGCCAAATAGCGTGCTGATGCTGAATTGCCGCAGGATCCAACATGACTTCCCCCCTGTTTGACTCCCGGACGCTACCAGAAGACTAGGGCTCTGTCAAACAGATTCGCGGTCTGCCAATGAGGACGGGATTTGCCGAAGGGACGACCAGCCTCCATGCCCTGTGAAGCCCCGCCCATGCTAGTTCAGTATTAGCAGCTTCTGAACGCTCGTCCTGCCATTTTGCTCCAACCGAATGAAGTACAGCCCCGAGCCAACTTCCGCTCCATTGCCCGTCCTGCGATCCCAAGTGACCGTGTGAGTGCCCGCTGCCGTGTTACCAGCATGCAGCGTCCGCACGACCCTGCCGGCAGCGTCGAATATGCGCAGACTCACGGGGCCTTCGGCAGTCAGTTCATAGCTTATCCTTGGGGTGCGTCCCACAGCTGTCGGGTACACCTTCACCAAAACTGTGCCACTGGCTGTACTGCCCCCCGCACCCGCTCCAGGGTTGATCACTCGGATGATATCTGCACCGGAGAACGGGGTTCCGTCAGTGAGCTGCCCGGTGACCATGATCTCCAATTCAGCGCCACGCTGGATGGGCGGCACCGCGCTACTTTTTTCGGCAAAAGAGTGGCTGGACCCGTCAACTCCGGCGAGAAAAGCGACCAGCTCGCTCCGGCTGAATTTGACCATCTTGTCCGGGATCCCATCCGCATCGTAATCTCCGACGCTCGTAGGTGAAAGCTCCGCAAGAATAGCGTCGTTGAGCATTACGGTACTCACGTCAATGTCAGCTGGATCGTAGCCCTCGGGCAATTCGATGTAGCAGGTCACATATTTGCCCTTGCTCTCTAGATTAAGTGTGTTGGGGTCGAAGTCAAGAGTGGCCCCAAGTGGTGGCGGAACCTCAACCTGGCACACAACCACGTCATCAAACCAACCGTGGCCCTCTCCTGACCGCAGCCAGACGCGCGTCACTGGGATGGAGGTATCGAACGGGGTGGACCATACAAGCGTGCCATCAAGCCAGAAACGCGCCTGTCCCGTGTCATAATTTAGCTCAGTGGCAACTGCATGCCATTGGCCCGCGGCGTTCTCGAAGCCCTCAATCGCAGTATGTGAACCCCCGCCAGCGGCAAAACATACCAACCCGCCAGGAGATCCTGCTTGAGGCATTTCGAATGACCACAGAGCCGGATGCGTGTCAAAGCCATTTTGGTAACGATGACATCCAACAGGACCCTCTCCAGAGGCTTTCATCATTACCTTGAGGAGTATGTGCCCACTTGTCAAAAACGGCTTGTAGGCTGAGCCCTCCCAGCATGTGCCAAGACCAGCAACGTGCAAGGCATGGTCCCCAGAAACATGCTCTTGGTCCGTGATGAAGAAGTATGAGGGATTGGCTCCGTTTGCCCACGTCTGCCAGTCATTGCAGACACCAATCCAAGTTCCAGCGACGCATGACTCGAAGTCCTCCGAGATCAGGACCGTCCCGCATGCAGGGACGCCGTCGCCGTCAAACGAGGTCGCGTGCGGCACGTGAAGAAGGAATGCCGAGATAACCATTAGAGACAGCAGTGCCTTCCCCAGGAGCCCTTTCATCGGAAAAGCCTTCAGGCCGAAGCTACGTCGGACACGACTACAAGAAACAACGGATACGGCACAAACGCCCGCACGTAGCATTGCCCAATTGCTCGCGGACATGACAATCCTCCCTTCCAAGAACAATGGCTTAAAGCACTGATTCTAAACTCAATGGTCTAGATCAAAACTTTCCGGGCTGGGTATTCTCTCTTCCTGGAGGTCGCTTTGCAAGCGCATGATCAGCAGTAGGAAGTAAATGGCCATATCCTAGCCATGTGCGCTTCCTGAATCAATCTTGGCCACCTACCCAATGCGAATACCCGCCCCTTGCAACATCTCGTGCTAGTTTATCACAATTGTGACAAAATGTCAAGCCTGAAACCCGAACTCCCTGAAACCCGAACTCCCCGGGAACCGTTGGAGATTTGCGAGATCGAGCAGCACAAAGCAAAGGTCCCGCAGTCGCTTCTCAAGCGACTTCTTGAAATGAAGCGGGGGAGTCTGAGGAGTCCATCAGGTGGCCCCTGGCGGAGCTGGGATTCGAGGTGATCGAGATGGCCAACCGCAGTGGGCACGGCGTTATCGAAGCTACGGTCGCGACGGCGCACGACAGACTCCCCTTTCCGTCCTATCTTGCCAGTTCGACCAGCTCTTGGAACCGAGCCGTTTGATCTCTGACGTCTTCCAGCTGCGCGATCGGCCGCAGTGCACGCTCTGTAATCGCTGGCCGCCGGGCCATGTTTGGCATGGACAGTATGTGCTGTTGGATCTCGGGTGCAAGGCGGAGCAAGCCAATAACCTGGGTCACCCGTGCGCGCGTAATGCCCTCACGTTGAGCGATGGCGGCTTGATTAGAAACCTCACCAGAGTCCAGGAGAGTTTTCCACTCGAGGGCCTTACGGAGAAGCTCGACCACCCGCGGCGTCTTGGGCCTCCTAGGCGGCTTGGACCTACCTCGGCAGGCCGGCACCGCGCTCACGATCCGCTCGGCGCGCACCCGGCGCGTCAAGGCGCCGACGTTGCCATTCCCGAACGCACCCTTGGGGCCCAAGGCGATCTCGACGGCCTGTTCGCGGTAGGGGGCCGCGGTCGCGCCGTCACGGCCATCCGGGGCAACGTGTAGAATACGGAACCAGACCTCGGGGTGGGCTTGTCGCCCGGTTCTAATACTGTTACATTTGAGGAGCCAAACTATAGACATCGAAATCCAACCGCACTCCGGTTAACGCAAAACCCCGAGGGAGAGAGTCCCCGGGGCGTCTTCGTAACCGCCTATTTTCAAAGACAGTTGCGCCTCTTTGTTCCAACCGCCTGCGTTCTCCGTTTCGAGAGAGAGCGTTTGGGGTCAGGTCGTAAAGGCCGGTTTTCCCGAAAACACCGCCAAAACTCTCCGACTCTCTGTTTAACAACCCTCTCGGGGTTAACGGAAAGGCGGTTACAGGCGTCGAGTGAAGCGAGCATGCCTGTAACCGCCTGTTGAACGAAACCGAGCGATGGGAAAGCCGTGTCCGTCGAGCTATGGGCTTGTCATGGAAGGCGTGATTG
>Ga0180434_10006400_pt1 | contig 13573 bp, 9 predicted proteins | sample SS_ome_7_FD_132453 | JGI IMG/M metagenome (GOLD analysis project Ga0180434, IMG submission 132453) | Hypersaline lake sediment archaeal communities from the Salton Sea, California, USA - SS_1_D_2 metaG | ecosystem: Environmental > Aquatic > Non-marine Saline and Alkaline > Hypersaline > Sediment... | reverse complement strand
GCTCCAGGTGGCTTCCGAAGTTGCTCGCGACGCTACCGCTGCCCGCGAACTGGATGAGCTGCTCGACCGTGCCGTCAGCCTGATTCGGGACCGGTTTGGCTTCTACCACGCCGGCATCTTTCTGGTCGACAGGCAGGGCGAATGCGCCGTACTGAGAGCCGCAGTTGGAGAGATCGGTCGCAAAATGCTGGAAGAGGGATACCGGTTGAAGCTGAACGAAGAAAGCACCTTGGGCAACGTCATCCGTACCGGTCGGCCCCGAATCGCCCTCGACGTGTGCAACGACGCCAGGCAGGGTGATGATCCCTTGCTGCCTGAAACCCGTTCGGAAATGGCTCTGCCCCTAAAAGTTGGAGAGCGGATCATCGGTGCCCTGGATGTGCAGAGCGACGAGGAGTCTGCTTTTGACGAGGATGATGTGCAGGCGTTGCAGACCATGGCCGACCAGTTAGCAGTCGCCTTGGAAAAGATGCGGCTCTTTGAACGGGCACAGGCCGCTTTGGAGGAGCGTCTGCAGACAGTTGTATCCAACGCTCCGGTGGTCCTCTTTGCGTTGGACCGCCAGGGCGTCTTCACGCTGGCCGAGGGGCAAGGGCTAAAGTCCCTGGGCATCGAGTGGGGCACTCTGGTAGGAAAGTCGGCCTGTGATCTTTGGCGTAGCGTGCCCGGAGCTAGAGAAGATACGCGTCGCGCACTCGGTGGCGAGGCGTTCGCTTCGTTTATGGAAATAGGTGGGCGGGTGTTGGAAGCCAATTGGACCCCGCTCTGTGACCAGCAAAGCGATGTCATCGGGATCACCGTCGTTGCCACCGACATCACCGAACGCAAGCAAGCGGAGGAAGAGTTACAGCGGTACGCGGCGCTCCTTCGCGGTTTGAGCACACAACTGGCAGAAGCTGAGGAGGTCGAACGACAACGGATCGCGCGCGAGTTGCACGACCAGGTAGGGCAGAATCTCACCGTCCTGGATATCATCCTCAACATCGTCAAGTCACAGATGGTTGGGGAAACGGATTTCGTCCGTTCTCGCCTGGACGAGTCGCTGGCCCTGGTATATCAGACAACACAGCGCATCCGCGAGGTCATTGAGGACTTGCGATCGCCCGTACTGGATGACTATGGGCTGTTGAATGCGCTGCACTGGCACGGGCAGCAGTTCAGCTCCCGCACTGGCATCGCAGTCACCGTGAAAGGCGAGGACCTCGGCTGTCCGCTAGCCGCGCGCGTTGAAAACGCCATGTTCCGCATTGCTCAGGAGGCTCTGAACAACATAGCCAAGCACGCCCAAGCTACACAGGTCACGGTCACATTGGAGACTGAGGGCGAGACTGTAAAGATGTGCGTGGCTGACGATGGGATCGGCTTTGACCCTGCCCAGGCTACCGAAGGCAGCGACCACCGTGGTTGGGGACTGCTGATTATGGCGGAACGGGCTGAAGCGGTGGGCGGTCGCTGCTGCGTCGAATCCCAACCCGGGCAGGGCACTCGGGTCACCGTGGAGGTGGTACGATGACCATCACTGTATTTCTGGCCGACGACCACACCGTGCTCCGCGATGCACTGCGCATCCTGCTTGATGCGCAGGATGACATACGAGTGATCGGCGATGCTGGCAACGGGCGCGACGCGGTGCGTCAGGTGGTTAAAATGCATCCCTGCATCGTGATCATAGACATCGCTATGCCCGAGTTGAACGGGATCGAGGCAACGCGACAGATTCTCGAAGCCTGCCCCTCCACTCAAGTAATCGTGCTCTCGATGCATGCCACGGCGGAGCACATCTTTCAAGCGTTGCAGACCGGGGTACGAGGCTACTTGCTCAAGGCATCGGCAGGCGCTGAAGTGATCGAAGCCGTCCGCGCTGTGCACACCGGGCATCGTTACCTCAGCGAACAGATATCGGATCAGGTCATTGACGAGTACGTCCGGCAGCGTGAATCTTCCGCAGCCCAGAGCCCCCTGGCCCGTCTCAGTCCTCGCGAGCGGGAGATCCTGCAACTCGTCGTGGAGGGCAAGACAAACACGGAGATCGCGGACATCCTATTCCTGTCCCGCACGACCGTCGCGACCTATCGCAGCCGGTTGATGCAAAAGCTGGGCATCGATGATCTGGCCAGCCTCATCAGATTCGCCATTCAACATGGGATAATCCCGCTGGCGTAACAAGACTGAAGCAAGAGTAAGCAGAACAAAACCCCATCGGGTAGCACACCCGTTCCCACGCTCGACCCCATACCTCTCGAATCTCCGTATCAAACTTTGTCCCCTAGATTGTCAAATCACGTCTACAGACAAAAAATATGCCCCCTGCTATACTGTTGGAGTACAAGCTGGCGGCGCACGATGCAAGACGGGATAGCCTCGCCCCGGTATGGGGCAGCAGCTCGCATATGATCTGCACGTCCAGTGTTGTCAGTAGGATGCAGGTTGAGCCATTGTGGCAGTTCGACCTGCCTGCACGATTCTGTCTGCGTCGGGAGGAGGGTTGGATTGCCCCGGAGACAAGTCACGAACGCAGATGTAGCCCGATTGGCCGGCGTATCCCGTACCACCGTCTCCCGTGTGATGAACGACGGGCCAGGTGTCAAGCTCAGCGACGACACGCGGCAACGTGTCCTTGAAGCAGCGCAGAAACTTGGATACCACCCTATGGCCGCCGCGCGTTCGCTGGCCACCGGCAAGACCCAGCGCATTGGCCTGGTTCTAGGTGAGGGGCGACACCGCCTGACTGCCGACGCCTTCTTTCCGGTATTCCTGCGCGGCTTTAGCGTCTCCGCTCACCAACGCGGCTACCTGGTTGTGATTCACTTGGCCAAAGATATACTTGACCAGGAAGAATGCATCTGGCTGATCCGCGAACAGCAGGTGGATGGCCTGATCCTTTCGGGGCCAAGCTTGAACAGCCCTCTGCTACCCAGGCTGGCTGAAGAACGATTCCCGCTGATCCTGCACGGCCGGCTGAGTGGAAGTGGCTTTACGTGCGTCGATGTGGACAACAGCGCGGGAGCCCACCAAGCCGTGAGCCATCTGATTGGCCTAGGACATCGCCGCATTGGCTTCATCTCCAACGCGCACTTCTCCTTCTCTGGAGCCCAAGAACGCTTAGCCGGCTACACGCAGGCGCTGGCCGAACACGACCTCGCGTACAATTCAGACCTGGTAAAGGTGGCAGCCTTTCAGCCGGAAAGCGGGAAGGCAGCCATGGAGCAGATGCTACGCCTGCCGCAGCGACCGACAGCGGTGTTTGCTGCCAGCGATGTGATTGCCTTCGGCGCTATGAGCGCAATCCGCGCAGCCAGTTTGAGGATTCCGGAAGACGTGGCCGTTGTGGGCTTTGACGATATTTTTCTATCCGCCCACGCTCATCCACCACTCACAACTGTGCGGGTGCCAGCCTACGAGCTGGGACAGACCGCCGTCGAGTTGCTGATCCCGCTCATTGAGGGGGACGAAGATGTTTCATCAGTTACGCTCGAGACGGAACTGGTCATACGGGACTCTTGTGGTTCAAACGCAACGAGATGCGCTTGAGTGTTGCTACATCGCATCCGAAGGTGACAAACGGTGTCGTGTTCCACAGATAAGGCAAAAAAAGACACGCTGTGGCAGGACGTGATCCAGCCACTCACGGAGTTGGGTAAGGAGGTGAGAATGATAGGATAACATACGCCAGCGTCTCTCAGAGTTATGTCTGTTGGCTTGTACGCAAGCCCACCAATCATCCGAACGACAGAAAAGGAGAAGAAAAAGTGAACAGAAAGAGAATCGTATGGCTCGTGGTGACCACATTGGTCACGACTTCCTTGATCATCGCCGCCTGCGCCCAGCCAACCCCCGAGACAATCATCCAGACACAGGTGGTCGAGGTGGAAAAGACTGTAGTGGTTGAGACAGAGGGCGAGAACGTCGTCGTCACAGCCACCCCGGAGCCAATAGTCGCTGGCGAAGACACCGGCAAGGTCTTTGTCCTTGGACCCTTCCGGGGTGCAGAGGAGACCGCCTTCAACAACGTGATCACAGTGTTTGAGGAGCAGAACCCCGACATCGACGTCCTCTACTCGGGCACTGCCGAGTTTGAGACGCTGATCACCGTGCGCGTTGAGGCTGGCGATCCGCCCGACGTGGCCGCATTCCCGCAGCCCGGTGCCGTAGCCAGGCTCGCTGGCGAGGGACACCTGGTTCCACTGTGGGATGAGGCGCTGGCCGTGTATGACGAGCAGTACACCCCGGCGTGGAAGGACCTTTCCTCGGTAGATGGCACCCCCTACGGCATGTTCCACCGGGTGAACGCCAAGGGCTGGGTCTGGTACAACAAGCCCGCCTGGGAAGCGGCCGGCTGGGAGGTCCCGACCACCTGGGACGAGCTGATGGCCCTCACTGAGGAGATGAAGGGCAGTGGCATCACCCCCTGGTGTGATGGCATCGAATCTGGCGCGGCGACCGGTTGGAAGGGAACCGACTGGACCGAGAACCTTATGCTGCGCACCCAACCGGTTGACGTCTACGACGCCTGGGTCGCCCACGACTTGGCATTCAGCTCCGACGAGGTCAAGAACGCTTTCCAGATCCTGGACGAACTGTGGATGGATCCTGAAACGTTCTACGGCGGTCCGCAGACCATCGCCCTGACAAACTTCCGGGACCCCGCCACGTGGCTGTTCGGCGATGCCCCCAACTGCTGGATGCACCTGCAGGGCAGCTTTGTCACCAACTTTTTCCCTGCGGATGTGCAAGCAGACCTGGACAACCAGGTGGGCGTGTTTATGCTGCCTCCTATAGACGAAGATCTACCGTTCACCCTGGAGGTCGGCGGCGACCAGTACGTCGTGTTCAAAGGCCACGATCGGCCAGAAGTGCGCAAGTTCATCGAATTCCTGGGGACCCCAGAATCGGTGCAGCCCTGGGCGGAAGCGGGCGGATCGCTGTTCCCGCACGTCAACCAGGACACCAGTTGGTACCCAACAGAGCTCGAGAGGACTATGGCCGAGGCCATCACCAGCGCGACCGCTGCACGCTTCGACGGTTCCGACAACATGGCGTCTGAGGTCAACCTGGCCTTCTGGAAGGGCATCACGGACTGGGTTAGCGGCAACAGGACGCTCGACGAGGCGCTGGCGGATATCGACGCCACCCTGCCGTAGCAGCCAACATCGGTTGGCCTCTTAACGAGGCCCGACCACTGAAGGGAACGTGAGTGGGAAGCAGGGCGGGGTTATCGGGCAATCGCCTGACGCTCTACCTGCTTCCCTTCCTCCACCTGTGGAGTCCTGGTCGACTTCTCTTTGGAAGCAGCAATCGGAAGGAGTAAGACAATGGAAAATGCTCGACGAGACGGAAGCGGATCAGCAGGCATCCTGGGATGGATCGGTACCAACCTCAGCCGGTTGGGGGTTTCCTTGTTCATCCCTGTGGTTACTTTTGTGATCCTTTGGCGGGTCTTCATCTTCCTGCGAGACGCCGCTGCGCCGAAGTGGGTAACCGCGATCGTAGCCATCATATGGGGTGTGGGCGGGGCTCTATCCTTGTTCTTCGTCGCCAACCTGGTTATCGAACAGCTCCCAGATGTGTGGAAGCACCGTCTGACGCCCTTTATCTTTGTGGGACCTGCTCTGGCCATCCTGTTTTGGTATCTGTTTATGCCCACGTTGAGGTCCTTCTACGCCAGCCTGTTCGATGCAACTGGGGACACCTTTGTGGGTCTGGAGAACTATGCATATGCCTTTACCAGCGATGCAATGCTCGAGTCGTTCCGCAACAACTTGATATGGCTAGTGATGGTCACCGGGTTTAGCGTTGGATTTGGACTGCTGATGGGTGTACTGGCAGATCGCACCGATCCCAGGTTTGAAACGATATTCAAGGCGCTGATCTTTATGCCAAATGCGATTTCGATGGTCGGGGCCTCTGTGATCTGGAGATTCGTCTACGAATTCAGACCCCCAAGTGCAGAACAGATCGGTCTGCTCAACGCCATCGTAACCGGTTTGGGAGGGCAATCTCAGGCCTGGCTTTTGCTGCAGCCGTGGAATACCCTGTTCCTAACTGCTATCGTTATCTGGCTGCAGACAGGATATGCTATGGTGATCATATCGGCGGCGATCAAAGGGGTTCCGGCCGAACTCCTGGAGGCCGGCCGGATTGACGGAGCCACCGAACCGCGGGTTTTCTTCAGCATCATCATCCCCTACATTCGGGGTACACTTGTGACTGTCTCGACCACCATCATCCTCTTCACGCTAAAGATATTTGATGTTGTCCAATCTATGACGGGCGGCAATTTCGGCACACAGGTGATCGCCAACGAGCAGTACACTCAGATGTTCAGGGCGTTTCACTACGGGCGCGGTGCGGCGATCGCTATCGTCCTTCTGGTCGCGGTCATCCCGGTGATGTACTATAACCTACGCCAGTTCGCCCAGCAAACGGAGGCATTCTAATGGTCGGCAGACAGCAATCCTTAGTTGGGAAAATCTTTGTACACGGTGTGCTGATCATCCTGGCCGTCACTTGGACTGTTCCAACAATCGGCCTGCTCGTCAGTTCATTCCGACCCGGTGACAGCGTCCTCGCCTCAGGGTGGTGGACGGTGTTCCGAAATCCAGGTGAGGCCGATCTGACTATGGACAACTATCGCGTCGTCTTGGGTATCGCCTCGGAAGAGGAGCGACTGGAAGCGGCGAGATTGGGAGGGGCAGAGACGATCAACCTGAGCGCCGCGATTCTGAACAGCTTGACCGTCACCATCCCGGCGACGGTCATCCCCATCCTGATCGCGGCCTTTGCTGCCTACGGTTTTGCCTGGATTAACTTCCCCGGACGAAGATTCCTGTTCATCGCCGTAGTGGCCCTGATGGTGGTGCCGCTACAGATCGCCCTGATCCCCATCCTGAAAGACTATATCGCACTCGACCTGAGCGGGACATTTCTGGGCATATGGCTGGCCCACGCAGGTTTCGGTTTGACGCTGGCTGTCTACCTGCTGTATAACTATATCAGCACACTGCCCCGCGACATTCTGGAATCGGCCTTCATCGACGGTGCATCACATTTCACCATCTTTATTCGCCTGATGCTGCCGCTATCGCTGCCAGCGCTGGCATCGTTCGCCATCTTTCAGTTCCTTTGGGTGTGGAACGACCTGCTGGTCGCCCTGGTGTTCCTTGGAGCTACGCCGGAAGTCGAGGTGCTCACTCAGCGGCTCCTGGGCATGCTGGGAGCGTTCGGCACCGACTGGCATTTGCTCACGGCTGGAGCCTTCGTCTCTATGTTCTTCCCCCTCGTCATCTTTTTCTCACTCCAGCGCTACTTTGTGCGTGGGCTGCTGGCCGGCTCGGTGAAGGGGTAGGCTGACCATCCATTGCCAGCCGGATGGGACGACGACGCTATCGGGTCCCGTCCGGGACCAGGCTGCGCTGGCAGCGAGAATCCGTTTGCGCCTGTCGATAAGTCGCGCCAGATCGTCGCCGCTTTGCAAGAAGCCGGGGGCACGGTGGCATACACCGAGTACGAAGGGGCCGGTCACTTTATCTGGGAGCGGACGTATACTGATCCCGCCGTCATCGCCTGGCTGTTCGCCCAGAATTTGTAATCCACAGTTTTGAATCCCACCACACTGTTGCCAGGAAGTACGAGTATGAGTATCCAGAAAAAACCGCTTAGCCGCCGCGTCTTTCTCAAGATGCTGGGAGTGATCAGCGTAGGAACGGCGGCCGCCGCCTGCACCAACCGCACCGCCATGGCCACCCCGACCCCAACACTGACACCTACTGCGACGCTCCCTCCACCCAACGGCCCTCCTCCCGGCGTGGAGGGGCCGCCGCCTCCCAGCATGGGCGGCCCGCCGGCGATGGGCAGTCTGGTGCTCGAAGGCCCCGGCGCTTACGTCCGCCGGTGGATCGACTATCAAGTCCTGGAGAACGGCGTTCTCTTCGACGCCGAGAGCAACGACGGCGACCTCGTGCAGGTCGAGGTGACCCTGCCTCATCCGGCCATCGTTCGTCTGCGCATGTCGCCGGTGGGATTGGGCGAACCGAATAACCGCCTCCTGATCGAGAGCAGGCAACGGCCAGAGGCTCCCCTTATCGAAGAAAAACGGGGCGACCTGCTGCTCTCGACGTCGGCGCTGCGCGTGCGGGTGGCCCACAATCCCTGGCGTTTGGAGGTGGCGGATGCGGAGGGCCGGCCCATCGTCGCCCAGGCCACGGACGACGGCAAGACCTCGGGCGTGTTCGAGGTTGTGCCTCTGGGCTGGGAAGGGAGCGAGGGCGACGCTTCGCCGCGCGTCTTCGAGGCGCTCTCGCTGGCCCCCGACGAGCGGCTGTACGGCTTCGGCGAGCGCTTCGTCCCCATCGACCAGCGGGGGCTCCGCTGGGAGAGCTGGACGACCGACCCCGCGAGCACCTCCTCGCAGCGGATGTACAAGCCGGTACCCTTTGGCTTGAGCAGTCGCGGTTACGGGCTCTTCGTCAACACCACCCGCCGCGTCACCTTCGATTTGGGCGCCACCTCATCGCTGAGCGCCGCCTTTGCCGTCGAAGGAGCGACCGAGCTGGACTACTTCATCATCTATGGCCCCGCCTTGAGCGACGTGTTGCGCCGCTACTGGGCGCTGACCGGTGAGCCGCCGGTGCCTCCCCGGTGGTCCTTTGGCTTCTGGAGCTCCCGCTGCATGTACACCAGCCGCCGGGAGGTGGAGCAGGTGGCCCGGGAGTATCGCCAGCGCACCATCCCCTGCGACGTGATCAACCTGGATCCGCTGTGGCAGGGGCCGGAAGATGACGGGTGCAAGCTGCAATGGGGCACTCACCTTTTCCCCAACCCCGAAGAAATGATCGCGCAACTGGGAGAGCAGGGTTTTCGAATCTGTCTGTGGGAGAACCCCTACGTTCCCCAGCCGAGCGAACTGTATGCCGAGGGCACGGCTGCGGGTTATTTTGTGCTGGATAAGCAGAGCCAGATATATCTCTTTGATGACTGGAGCTACAAGCCCGTCCCCTGCGCCGTGGTCGATTTCACCAATCCCGACGCCGTCGCATGGTGGCAGGAAAAACACCGCCAGTTGTTGGAAATGGGCGTCTCTGCCTTCAAGACCGACTTTGGCGAGGCAGCGCCGGTTGAAGCTCTCTACTACGACGGCACCCCCGGCGAGGAGGCGCACAATCTCTATCCGCTGCTCTATCAACGGGCGGTCTTCGCGGCGGTGGACGCGCACACTGGCGGTGAGGGGCTGATTTGGTGCCGCGCGGCCACGGCCGGCAGCCAGCGCTACCCCGTTCACTGGGGCGGCGATAGCCGCACAACGTTCGATCACATGGCCGCCAGCCTGCGCGGCGGGCTCAACTTCCTGCTCTCCGGCTTTGGCTATTGGAGCCACGATATCGGTGGCTTTATCCACGAGAGCGAACCGGCGTTGTACGCCCGCTGGGCACAGTTCGGGCTTTTCAGCAGCCACGCGCGCGCCCACGGCACGACGCCGCGCGAGCCCTGGGTCTTTGGCCCGGAGGTCGAAGCCATCTTCAAGAAATACGCCACGCTGCGCTACCGGCTGCTGCCCTACATCATCTCCTGCGCCGCGCGAACCGCAGAGACCGGCCGACCGCTCATGCGCCCGCTCCTGCTCGATTATCAGGACGATCCGACGGCCCACACGCTGGATCTGCAGTACCTCTTTGGCGATGCCTTCCTGGTGGCACCGGTCTTTGCCGAGGAGGCCGACGTAGCGGTCTACCTGCCGGCCGGGCGCTGGTTCGACTACTGGACCAAGGAGCGCCACGTGGGCCCCGGCTGGATCACCGTTCACGCGCCGCTGGAGGTACTCCCGCTGTTCGTCCGCGAGGGGGCCATCATCCCCATGGGGCCGGAGATGCAGTACGTGGGCGAAAAGCCGCTGGACCCGCTGACGCTCGACGTTTATCCCGGCGTGGAGGGTGACTTCACGCTGTTGGACGCCAACGCCGCGCCGGTTGCACTGAGCTGCCGGTCTGACGAGCAGGGGGTGACGCTCAGCCTGGACGGGTATCGGGGGCAGGTGGAAGCGATCCTGAACGGCATACCCGCACCGGCGAGTGTGCGGGTGAACGGCCTCGCGACGGAGAACTGGACCTCGCGCGAGCGTGCCACTGTGATCTACTTTGCCGCCCAGGGGCGGACGGAGGTGAAGATAAAATGAAGCCTCATACGAGAAACACGTTGCACGTTGTAAGTTGAAAGTTGGGGGCGTGAAACGCGAAGCCGGTTGCTGGAAGCTGGATACGCAAAACGCAAAATGTGAGATCGTCCAACGTCATTCTCCATTCATCATTCTCCCTTCTCGACCCTCTTGACAGGGCGGTGAAGGCGTGGTAGCGTAGTGGGGAGGAAAACAGGAGATGTCCACCCCATTACTGACGACCAAGCTCTACATCCCGCCCGCTCGCGCCGAATGGCTACGCCGTCCCCGGCTGGTCGGGCGGATGGATGAGGGACTGCACCGCACGTTGACCTTGCTCTCCGCCCCGGCAGGCTTTGGCAAGACCACGCTGCTGAGTGACTGGGTCCGCCAGAGCAGTAGCTCCATTGCTTGGCTTTCCCTAGACAAAGACGACAACGCGCCGGGCCGCTTCTGGACCTACTTCATCGCTGCCCTGAAACCATCCATCCCCCGCTCGGCGAATCCGCTCTGGCAGCGCTCCAATCGCCCCAACCACCGCCCATCAAACCGCTGTTGACGACCCTCATCAATGAGATTGCGGCGCTCCCCCACCGGCTGGTGCTGGTTCTGGACGACTATCATCTCATCACAAGCGAGTCTGTCCACGGTGGGCTGACCTTTCTGCTCGATCACATGCCGCCAAAGCTGCGCCTGGTCATTGCCGGCCGCACTGACCCGCCCCTGCCCCTGCATCTCTGGCGCGCCCGGCGGCAGGTGACCGAGCTGCGCGCCGCCGACCTGCGCTTCACGTCCGAGGAGGCCGCCGCCTTTCTCAATGAGGCGATGGGCTTGGGCCTCCCGGCGGAGCAGGTGACCGCGTTGAAACGCCGCACCGAGGGCTGGATCACGGGGCTTCAGTTAGCCGCGCTCTCGATGCAGGGCCGTGACGATGTCGCGGGATTTGTGCAGGCGTTTGCCGGCAGCCATCGCTACGTGTTGGACTATCTGGCCGAAGAGGTGCTGCACCGCCAGACGCAGGCCGTCCAGACGTTTCTGCTTCAGACCTCGGTCCTGGAGCGGCTGGCCGCGCCGCTGTGCGACGCTGTGACGGGTCACGAGGATGGCTTCGAAACGTTGAGAGCCTTGGATCGGGCCAACCTCTTTATCGTGCCGCTGGATGACGAGCGGCGCTGGTATCGCTATCACCATCTCTTTGCCGAGGTTTTGCGCGCTTTTCTCCGGCGTGACGTCGGAAAAGAAGGCCTCGCGCCCCTGCATACCCGGGCGGCCGAGTGGTACGAGGCGCATGGAGAAATAAACGCTGCGTTCAAGCACGCCATAGCCGCCCAGGATTTCGAGCGTGCGGCGCGACTCGTTGAGGAGAACTGGCTGCGGGTGGGGCATGCGGGCAATATGAACACCATCCTACGCTGGCTGGAATCAATGCCCGATGAGATTATTCAGGAGCGCCCGATGCTGCGTATGGCCTTCGCGTGGGCGCTCTGGCTGACGGGGCAGACGGACGCGGTAGAGCCATATCTAGATGCCGTCGCCACTACCTGGGAGGGACAACCGACAGCCGATGTGGCGGACCCGCATCAGGTCCGGCTGCGGGTCGGGACGCTGATTCTGAGGATGTACCTGGCGCGCCATCGGGGTCAACTAGAAGAGATGCTCGGGTTCGCCCGCCGAGCTCTGGCGTTGGCTCCTCCAGATGACGCACTGCTGCGCGGCTACGGACACCTTGGTCTGGCGCACGCCTATCACGAGCTCGGTGATTACGAGGAATCCCGGTCCGCCTGTGTCGAGGGTATGTCCCTGATGAGAACCGCCAGCAACGTCAGTTCGGCCAATCTCACCACCTTCTACCTCTGCCGCATGCTAACCCTTCTGGGGAGATTGGGCCAGGCCGACCAGGTCGTCCGGAAAGCCCTGCAACTCGCGAACGCCCAGGAGCTGGCGCAGTCGCCAGCCTGTGGCATCCTCCACGTGGCGCTGGCCAGCGTGTCGCGCGAGAGAAACGATCTGGAAAAAGCAGAGGCTCATCTAGGTCAAGGATTGATCCTGAGCAGGCAAGGAGGCCACCACGATTGCGTACGAAATGGGGCGCTTCTGATGGCGCGTCTGAGGTTGGCTGAGGGCCATCCCGAGGGCGCGCTGGAGGCTATCCAGGAAGCGGAGCAAGCCATAGCCGCAGCCCAGATGCCCCTGGCCAGCGCCGAGCTGGCGGCCTGGCAGTCCCAAGTCTGGATCGCCCAGGGGAATCTATCGGCTGCGGCCCGCTGGGCCGAGGAGGCCGTCCATCGTCCCGGTCAAGATCGTGGCTACACCCGTCAGATCGAGGCGCTCACGCGCGCCCGGGTGCTCCGTGCTCAAGGCAAGCTGGATCAAGCTCTTGACCAGCTCACTCTCTGTCAACAAATGGCAGACGAAACCGGTGCCTGGGGATGGGCCATCGAGATCGGGATCATCAGGGCTCTGGTGTACGGCGCACTGGGCAATCGGGCAGAGGCTTTGGCCGACCTGGGACGCGCCCTGGCCCGAGCCGAGCCGGAAGGATACGTGCAGGTTTTTGTGGACGAGGGGAGGCCTATGGCCGCGCTGTTGAACGAATTCCTCGATGCTCAGTCGAGGGGGCGCCGGGCGGACCTCCCCAACGTCTCTCAGGAGTTTGTGTGCCGCTTGCTGGATGCCCTGGATCAGACGACTGCCGGGCAGGAACCGGCGGCCACGTCCGACCCTTCTTTGATCGAGCCCTTGACCGAGCGTGAGCTAGAGGTGCTGCGGCTGATGGCCACGGGCTTGTCTAACCAGGAGATCGCAGATGAACTGGTGGTGGCCCTGGGCACGGTGAAAGCGCACCTGCACAACATCTACGGCAAGCTCAGCGTCCGAGGCCGCACCCAGGCGGCCGCGCGCGCCCGGGAACTCAACTTACTCTAGAGCCACGGGCCAGCTCTCGTCGATATTCCTGTCAATCCTCGGTGGCATGCATTTGCAGCCACTCGCTCACATAGTGGGCAAAGGTCTCGAAATCGTCGAGATCCTCCTGGATATAGCGATAGACCCGCTCCAGATCCACCTCGATGCACGAGCGCATTGCGGAACTTGGTCATACCGACCAACTTTAGCGCAAAATCGGCCGGCAGGACGCCGATCTCGGCCAACGCGGGAAAGAGGTAAGCCAGCACCACGCCATCCAGGGAAGCAAAGTACCGCTCCAAGACATCCTTTTGTTCGTCGAGCTCAAATAGCATTCCTGGGTCGCTTTGGCAATTGCAGATTGCCAAAGCGCGGATTTCCGGTCAAGATAAACCCCCAACTTTCGGTTCGCTAAAAACTAGACGAGTTTAGAAAATTGCGGTAAGCTCATAGTATATGACTGAAGAGCTTACCATAACGACGGAACGAGTTGATGACACGCCGTTTCTGATGGCGCATATG
>Ga0180434_10006399_pt1 | contig 13577 bp, 33 predicted proteins | sample SS_ome_7_FD_132453 | JGI IMG/M metagenome (GOLD analysis project Ga0180434, IMG submission 132453) | Hypersaline lake sediment archaeal communities from the Salton Sea, California, USA - SS_1_D_2 metaG | ecosystem: Environmental > Aquatic > Non-marine Saline and Alkaline > Hypersaline >... | reverse complement strand
TCGGGTCGCGCTTCGTCGCGGATATGTTGATAATAGACTAATGCGTGTGTATAATAGCGAAACCCTAACAACAAAGGAAAGTAGCTATGTTCAAAGATATTGCAGGATATGAAGGACTATATGCCGTGAATGAAATGGGCGAAGTTTGGAGTTATGAAAAGATTTCGCCCATTGGCGTGCATGGCGGAAAGGTAAAGCGTGGCAATCACTTGTTGAAAGCACATTGCACCAAGCGTACAGCTCATCAGAGGGTTATGCTTACTAAAGACGGTGTTCGTAAGCAATATCTTGTTCACCGCCTAGTCGCTCAGGCATTTATCCCTAACCCAGACAACTTGCCGTTCATCAATCACAAAGACTGCAATCCTGAAAATAACCACATTTCAAACCTTGAATGGTGTACCGCACAGCAAAACTCAATTCACGCTTATCAAAATGGACGCTGGACACCACCGAATCAGCAAGGCGCAAAAAACGCAAATGCCAAGCTGACCGAAAATGATGTGATTGAGATTCGCAGGTTGCACAGCAAGATTAAAAATTGTGCTGAGATTGCAAGACGATTTTCCGTAAACCCTAAGACCATCAACATGATTGTGCGAGGCACACGGTGGCAAAACGTGGAGTAACAAGCCAACATGAAAACAGTAATCAATTCTCGTGCTGACCTTGATGCTATTGCTGGAACACCAGAGCATGCAGAGTTTATGACCGCACTGAAAGGCAGCATGACCCGCAAAGAAGATCAGGCAGTTTATCCGGAAGGCTATAACGAACCGGGGTATGAAGGGGACAAGATTGATCCGGTCTGGGTTGATGTCAAGGACTTATCCACAATCGAACGGTTTGGTTTTACCAAGGCTGATTTTTCATAAGGAATGAGCGATGGAACCTCAGGTCGCATTCAACTGGATCGTAGGTGTTGCCGGAACTCTTGGCGGCTGGACGCTAAAGGTGATCTGGGATTCCATTCAATCGCTGAGATCGGATGTGAAGAATCTTGACACCAAGATGCACGAGGACTTTGTGCGCCGTGATGACTTCAAGGACGCGGTCAAAGACATCAAGGACGACATGAGGGAAGGCTTTAACAAGATCGACAGTACGCTCGGCTTGATATTTAAGAAGCTAGAAGGCAAGACAGACAAGTGACCAGTCTGTACTGGATCATTATTGGAACTCTACTTGGTAGCCTTGTGTGCTTGGCCCAATGTATTTAAGCCTATGTGACTGGTGGACAGTCGCAGGCAAAGTGATGTTGGTTTGTGCAGCATAGGAGGCTGACATGAGCGAAGAAATTAAACCCGTAGATCATTCCTCAGCTAAAGAGGTGGCATCTAAGTTCATTGGCAAGAATGGCCTTTGGGTGGTAGTTGTCTTGGTTCTGGCTGGAATCTACTCTGCCATGTACCTAGAGGCAGGCACTTTGGCTGTAGTCATGTCCATGATTTCCACTGTCGTAATGGCAATCATCGGTATCCTGATGGGCATTACTGGCACGAAGGACAAGGAAGAAAAGCCTGAAATCACCATCATCCGTGACCTGATTGACAAGGCCAGCAAGGAAGAATCCCCGATGCAGGTGGATGTCGCTGATGGCAAAGTCACTGTGCGTAAGGGAGACTCGGTAACCAACCTTGAACGCTAATGGAATTTACATGGCTGCTCTGGCTGCTGCCGGAAGCACAACCAATATCAGGAGATTCTAATATGATCCCGGTAGAAGTAATGACAATGGCTGGTGGTGCTGCAATGGGTCATCTGTTCAAGATGATGTCTGCTGCACAGGAAGCAAAGAGGGAGCAACAGAAGCTTCAGCTAGAGATGCTAAAGGGCAAGCAGGAGGTACAGGCTGCTCACATGGAAGCAGCTACGAAGTCCGCTGACGCAGCCGCACAAAGAGCCTCAGACCCATTTACGAAGCTAACCCGCAGAATCTTTGTTTTGTCCGTAGTGGCAATGGTAATGATTTACCTGCTTGCCCCTATATTTGGCGTGTCTATTTCGGTGCCTGTAGAAAAAACTACTGGGTTTAATCTCTTGGGATTGTTCGATAACACCAAGACGGTCACAGAGTATGTCACCCTAAATGGAATGGTATCCTTTAATGAAATCTGGATAACCTTCCTCGCAGCAGGATCTTTCTACCTAGGCAAGTCATGAGAGATCCAGCCGATTGGATTCTTGTTATGTTGGCCTTGCTCGTGGTTTTGGGTACGGCCGGCTGCGCGGACATCCGTAAGCTGACGATGACAAAGACTGAACTGGATTTTTTTTCCATTAAGGATCAGACCCCTTGTATTCGCGGATACGATGTATGTATTGAGGAAGGTAGCCATGCTCGATAAGTCCAAAATGAAATGCAATTCCCCCAAGGCTACGCCGGACCATGCAACCAAGTCCCATGTGGTCAAGGCTTGCTCCGGTGGGCAGGAGAAGATCATTCGGTTTGGGCAGAAGGGAGTGAAGGGTAGCCCCAAAAAGTCTGGAGAGTCTGAGTCCTATGCGGCTCGCCGCCGTGCATTCAAGGCTCGTCACGCAAAGAACATCAAGAAGGGTAAGATGTCGGCTGCGTACTGGGCAAACAAAGTCAAATGGTAGGAGGCTATATGCCGCTCAAGAAAGGTAGTTCCAAGAAAACAATCTCTGCCAACATCAAGACTGAGATCAAGTCTGGCAAGCCGCAGAAGCAGGCTGTAGCCATCGCCTTGACCAAGGCAGGCAAGTCTAAGAAGAAGAAGTAATGTCCCGCTACGACTCCATTGGTCGCAACAGACGCACCGAAAGTTTCCCGCTGTATGTAGCGAGAGGCATGGTTCCGGGGCATGACATCGTTACGGTGTCTGGCTCTGTGATTACCAGCACCTCGATGTCAACCGTCTGGAACAATGGCGGACTCTATGCCTATCCTGCATCCGCTACTCAGATGACAGTCAGCAGCGCCAATGCTGCCGACACTGCGGCAGGGGCAGGAGCAAGAGTGGTATTTGTTAATGGACTAGACGCAGACTATAACCCAAGCAGCGAGTACATCTCGATGAATGGGCAGACCGCAGTGACCACAACCAAAAGCTACCTACGCATTAACGGCCTGAATGTTGTTAATGGTGCACCTAATGTGGGCAACATTTACATTGGCACAGGCACGGTAACGGCTGGTGTTCCAGCTACTACCTATGCCGAAATCATTGCTGGCAATGGGAACTCATTGCAGGCTATCTACACAGTGCCAGCCAATTACGATGCATACTTTCATGTTGGCTATATTTCTACTGGGACTACATCAAGCAACAAGTATGTAAAGGGTAAGCTGATGATCCGCCCTTTTGGTGGAGTCATGGGCGTGGCCCTTGAAACCACAATGAACAATGGGATCAATGCATTTCAGTTCGAGTATCCAATTACCATTTACAGCAAGTCGGACATCGAGGCTCGTGCCATATCGTCCTCAGGTACAGACGATGTTGCTGTCATCTTCCAGCTAGTCTTAGCTCACCGTCCCGACTGACGCTTGGGATTGTAGATATGCCAAGGTGATTTCTTGGCAGCACAGCTAGCTGCTTGGCTCCGGTTCATAGTCTGCATGGACACGGCTCGCTCAATGGTCCATCCCCGCTTGATCCTGTGATACACCGTCTTCCAAGGGACTCCGGCTTCTTCTGCTTTTGCTCTGTATTCTGCTAGTTGTTCGCGTGTATGTGTCATAGAAAATAAGTAAAATCAAATGACCGTCAAATAAGTTATGCGCCATTCGATCTATATGAATCAATAGTTTAATCGTGATTATGTCTTAGTTATGTGCCGCTATAAACCAAGCAGTCAAATAAGAATAAAAAAATCCCCGCCGAAGCGGGGATAAGGCTCTTGCCATCTGGAGGAGATTGCCGGGGGAGGAGTTGACTAGACAGAAAACCCCGGCGAACAAGAGTAGGACTAAGAAGATACGGCTCCATGCTGCACTGGCTGCCAGAAGATTGCAATAGGCTGGCCCTGCATTTCTGCTGCTGCTTCTGCTGCTTCCATCAATCGAGTCACAGCATTTTCTTCGTCAATTGTAATCAGTGTGCTTAGCATTGCGAGCAATACCGTGTTGCAGATTTCATCCTTGGTTGCGCCGCGCCAGCCCTTAATGACCGACACCATTTCATTAACCATAGTGTCTTCGGTCTTGCTGATCTCGCGTTTGAGGGTGAACCTAGAATGGGACATTATCATTTAGTTCGTCATAGCTTGGTAGGTTAGTGGCTCCGGCGAATGCGTCATTGGCATTGAAGTCATCAGCCTTTGGCTTTTCCATGATCTTGATCTCGCCACCAAACTTGGGGATCACGATCTCAGTCATGTACTGCTTCTGACCATCTTTCTCCCAGCTACGATACTCGACCTGCCCCTCGATATAAACCTTGGCTCCTTTGACAATCCGATCCATCACATACTTGACCTTGGCCGAGTTCAGGATCTTGACATTGTGCCACTGGGTATTTTCCCTCCACTCTCCTTTCTTGGTTTTCCAAGATTCTGAGGTGGCTACGCTGAACTGCATATACAGATCACCGCTTGGGAATGACTTGACCTCTGCATCCTTGCCAACATTGCCGAGGATAATTACTTTGTTAATGCTGCTCATTCTCTTATTCTCCGAGAGTTGCTTCGTGGTTCTTAAACACAGTGGCTAAGTACATGCCGTTAGCCTTCGGCATTTGCGCTACCTCGGTACGGATCGAAGCCTTGAGTGCTTCGATTTCGGCCTTGGTCTTGCAATCCTTGATCGAGTCAACGATCTGATTCAGTCGCGGGTTCTCTTCCTTCTTAGCTTCTGCTACTGCGTTCTTCTCGCTGAACTCCTTGTTCATCTTGGCGACATATCGGTTGTCATCGAACTTGCCAAGGAACACATCGGCACCCAGACCAAGGTGGCTCAGTGCTTTTGTTAGCGCATCGGTCATGGCTTTCTTGGGTGCGTCTTCGTCAATCTTTCCCTTCTCGGACACGATGAAGTCCAAGCCTCTGACAGGGCCATACACGCCTTTTCCATCTGGCTGCATGATCCATACTCTGACATCCGCAACGGCCAACAGAGCGGTTCCTGCGGACAGTGTGCTATGGTCAACGACATAGCCCCAGCCTTGGCCTACTGGACCGAACAGTTCGGTCATGCGCATGATCTGATACTGCGGGTCGATGCTGGTAAAGCCGCGACCGAAGGTTACTTTTTTGGTGTACTGCGGATCAGTCTTCTCGACTGCATTCCACACTACCATGTTCTGTTCTTTGTTAATCATAGTCAACTCCTTACTTAGATAGGGTTACAAATCCAGCTACAATTGCAATACAAACAAGAATAAAAATTAGCCAGCCATGCGATTCGTCAGTCTTGCTAGGCTGTGGAATTTCTTGGCGAGGTTTGTCGTTAACAACCTTGACTGGCTTAGTCTTTTTCTTCTTACGCACTGGTGTAATCAGTGCATCCTCTAGGCTCCAGCCTCTACGGACTCTGTTCTGTACCAATGCGGGACTCATGCCCTTGGCTTTTGCCAATGCTGCAATGCTTTCTGGTTTCTTGATTGCTTTCTTTTTCATCGTAACTCCTTAGTCCTAAAAAACCCTTCGTATTCAGGGTGGTCGTGCATGAACAGCCTTGCGTAATAGGCCGTGTGGTTGTTGCTCAGCTTGAATGGTTCCCCCTTGGTTTCGACATCAGTGTGCCAACGGATGCGTTCAAACACAGCTTTGGCCGAATAATTCTTGTGTCCTCTGTCAATCAACTGAAATGTGAATGACGAAAACAACGCATAAACTTGCGGGTTATTCTTGTGGTACTCCCACCATTTCTTTTTCAGTGATGCTTGACGCAATACCAGGGGAAGCCTTGCTTGTCTCATCAGTCAACTCCATGTCTGCAATGTCAATGGTTGTTGGGTCAATCTTCTTTTGTACGCAGTTCCAGAATTTAGATTCCAGTTCGATTAGTTCTGCCTGATACAGTGGATCAGCTTCGACTTCTGTTACCTCGTGCTTGTAGTTCCCATACAGCACAGACAGGTACGCTTTGCCTGCACCAGTCACCATCATGTAATGCTGTAGCTGGGGCATATATTTCTTAATCACATTATCTGGCTTGCTGAATCCATTAACATGCTTGGCTTCCCAGACTGCATTCTCGTCCTCGATCCAGCCATCCAAGCTAGCTACCATCCATGAGAATGTATGACTGACAATGGTTTCAGTGTTAGTAAGTACTAACTTACCTGTAGTTTTCTGGAACCAGTTGCGGTTAAAGTCTTCGGTGTAGATGCCCATCTGCACAGGCAGTATGTCGGACAAGTCATCGCGCTCCTTCATGCCTAGCTTCTCGGCCCATAGGTCGTACCAGTCGCCGGTCATTAGCTTGACCGCATCACTGCCGCCGACCCCTTGGCTTCGGATTCTGTGTTGTTCTTCTGTCAATGTCATGTCATCCCCTTGTCAACCAATGTGTACCGTAATATACTGCTGTCCATCGTCCATGTCAATAGGAGTTAATGATGGAAGTAGAAGAAGAAGCGACAGTGGTTGTCGCTCCAGCCAAAGAAGATTGGGTTGATACCCATCAAGCATCCAAGATCACTGGCTTTACCTACGGTACGCTGCGTACTTGGCGTTGCCAGAAGAAAGGTCCACCATTTTCCAAGGTAGGATCAGCCATCCGCTATAAGGTGGGTGATTTGCAGGACTACATGGAAGATCGGATTTGCTAGTTACTAATTACCGTGACCTGATTTTTTTCCTGAGGATGCGGCGGATTATGCTTGACCTGTCGCAGCCAGCCCTTGCTGACATCACTGGAATATCCGTATCTTCTCTGAGGAAATACGAGCAGGGTCAACACTCGTTGCACCTGCCTCGTCTTCTTGAATTGTGCGATGCCCTTGACTGCCAGCTTGCGATCATCCCCCTTGAGTTGCAGACTGACGAGTTCAAGTCTATGGTCAAGGGTACGATTGAGGACGAGATCGACTTTCAACTTATAGCAAAGAACAGGCGCAAGGCTGGTGGAGCAAGGGATCATTCGTTGATTCCTAAATTGTTTAGGGCTACTGGTCTTGGCCGAGGTACATGGCGACCGAATGGCAAGAAGAAATAAGTACGGTGCTAAGAAGACCGAGGTAGATGGCATCCTGTTTGATTCAAAGGCTGAGTCCAGAAGGTATCTAGTACTCAAAGCCCTTGTCGAACAAGGTGACATCTGGGGTTTGGAACTTCAGCCTGAATACACATTCCCGATTGATGGACGGGAACTTAGGTATCCATCGAAGCGAGTCGTAAAGTATCGAGCCGATTTCCGATACCAGACACCAGACGGTGAGGTAGTAGAGGATGTAAAAGGGTTCGATACCATTACTTCAAGAATCAAGCGTAGCCTAGTGGCGCATATTCACAACATCGAGGTAAAGATAATCCAATGAACTATCCTGATTGGCTAGACACCGAAGCATGGGCTGAGTACAAGCAACATCGCATCGAGATTAAAAAACCCTTAACCCCACTAGCTGAAAGCAAAATGATTAAGAAGCTAGGTCAGATTGTTAACGAGGTTAACGCAACACAGCAGCAAGTAATCGACCAGTCCATCGAGTACGGTTGGATTGGTTTGTTTCCACCGAAGGAGTTGACTCATGCACATAAGCAAACTACTAAGCCAGCCTTTAACTCAACCGCAGCAGCATACCGAGAACTCCAAGCCCTTGGGTACACAACTGGATTCGAGGAGGAAGCAAGCGGTCAATCACCTGTTCGCCAAAATGTCGTTAATCTTCGGGACTAAATGGGCTAACAACTTCCCGACTACCGAAGTAGAAATGATGGCGAAGCGGGAGTGGTATGATGCACTCGATGGGCTGACCCCTATGCAACTACGCACTGCCGTGGATAAGGTTCGGCAAGAATGTGAATGGCCGCCTTCGATTGCTGAGTTTTTGAGGTACACAAAAACCGAGAAGCGTGACCCATGCCACCGTATGCTTGAAGCGTTGCCACCCCCAAAGGCTGATCCTGAGGTAGCAAAGAAAGCCCTTGAGATCATACGATCAGGCCATCTCCCAAGCAGGGAGGAGGCACTAAAAACTTTAGCCTCTACCTAATCGCTTCTAGGTACTTGCGGCTGGCTTGATCCACCAGCGGGGCGCAACGGATCGCTCTCCTCTAGTTCACTAATCAGGTTAAGCAGCAAGGCGAGCGCCGCTTTGCTCGCTTGAATCTGATTCTCCAGCCAGCTCGCGACCATCCTGAGTTCCTGTACTCGATCCATGCTGCACCTCCATTACATAGTCAGCCGCGATCTCGGCTAGCTTGGATGCACGGACGATGGCTGTGCTGTCATCCTTCAATACCTTAATCCAGCTAGCAATATATTCTGGGTGTTGTAACTCACCGTTAATGCCGAGTCTAGCGCATAGAAATGCGGACCCTAACTCAGCTACAAGTTCTTCTCGTGCGTAGTCTGGCGATCCGAAGAAGCCATTGAATGGACGGTCAAGGCGTGTCTTGTGGCCTGACCAGTGGGTGATCTCATGAAGCAGGGTGCTGTAATAGTTCTCAGCATCCTCGAATCGACTGCGGTCAGGCATTCCAATGTAGTCGTCATGCACATTGAAGTAGGCTCGGTCGCCTCCAGTGCGCAGGTCGATCTTGTGCTTGTGGACTAGGCTCTCGGCCTCGACCAGTGGATTCCATTCGTGCTGTGGCAGGGTCGGCATGACAGCCTCGATGCCATCTATCTGGGCGATGTTGAATACGGTATAGCCTCTTGCAAGCAGCGTCTTCTTGATGTTGCCAGTGTCTGGGTCTACCTTCTCCATTGGTTTCCAGAACACAACGGTCGTACCCTTCTCGCCCTTGCGTACCTGACCACCACGCTCCTGTGCCTGCTTATATGTACACCACATGGGATGCTCGTACTTGTTAATTTCTGCGGCAGCCCAGAGTTGCAGCACATTAACACCACGGTATGCCTTGCCAGTGTGCAGGTTCTTGGGCGTGCCTTCACCGGGTAGCGTAGCCCACGGCTTGACCCACGGTGCAACACCTGCTTCCAGTTGCTCGATGATGCTATTGGTAATCTGCTTGTAGATACTCATAGTCAACCCCTTTAATATCAACTAGTTACATTGCATCGGATGCTCGATAGCATCGCTTCAAGATGTCCGCTACAAACTCTAGTTCGCTACGATTGAACACAACTCTTGTCGGTTTCTTTTGTTCATCGTCTTCGTAGAGTTCAAGCGATACATATCCTTCTCGGCAGTCGGTCACGAGGAACAGCTTGCGCTCTCCGTTTGTGACTGAGTGCGTTACAAATCTACCTTTATTCATCTTCCATTTGCTCCAAACATTCGGACAGGGCAACTTCCAAGGATTCTTTGATCCGCGACCAGTCAATGTCCTCCATGTATTCAGAACACGCATTCCACTCAGCGGTGTTAATGTGTTCGGCTTCCTCGAAGTGACTCTGATCCCACCATGCCGCAACAATGTAGTCTTCTGGATCATAATATTTGGTTAGATGATTGATTAACTCACCGACTTTCATTTGCTTGCCTCCTCGATGGCTTGGGCTATGCGTTCCATACGCCCCTTGATTTCACGGTACTCGTCCACAATCCTGCCCGCTCTGCCCATGCTGACCGTGGATTGAAGCTGCTGTTTCAGTACGATCAGCCGCTCATCCATGTCGGCATAGATCATTTCGAGTTCATCAATTACTGGATTCATGGTCTTCCTCCTGCTGGCGTTGGTGTTCATACTCGAATCGGTCTTGGTCATTGGGTCTGTCTTCGTCCATTTTTATCCTCGATATGGTTGCGTTGAGTTGGGTGAATCCGTCAAGGATCTCGTCAAACAGTGGGTGTAACCCACGGTACTGCTCGATGTCACTCTGATTCGGCATAGTTTTCCTCCATCTTTTCCCAATAGAACAGGCAGTCTTCTGCTTCAGTTGCTTCGCACTCCCATCCGCCCGGACTGTCTGGCCCATTGGATTCATAGCGTCCGTAGTCGCAGCGTGAACAGTAATCACCGAGCGGCTCGTAGATTTTGTATGCGTGATCCCATACATCTTGGATGTCAATCTTCATCGCTGTTCTCCAGTAGCCAGTTGCCCAGCAGATATACGATCTGCTCTGCCTCGAACTTCCAAAGCGTATGCTCTGTCTGTCCAATCCTAAGTACAGCCTCACCCTTGAATTCAGTCTTCTCGAACTGGATGAATCCATTGGATTCGACTGGCGAATCAATCGCTTCGATAGTGTGTCTAGTCATTGTTAATACTCCATGCAGTGCCAATCGTCATAGAACATGATGCGTTCCTCGGCTTTCTGCTTCGCCGTTGTTTGCCCTGAGTATTCATCCCAAGGTTCGTACTCCAATCCGCAGGCTATCGACTCGTTCTTGTACTCAAGCCATTGGGTGTAGAGATCATCAAGATCATTTTCCATAGTCAACTCTCCCTCTGTTAATGAGTGTTAGTATATGACAATTAATGCTTGTCAACAAGTGTGAATTTCCTGCGTTTTCTACGCGGAGTCCAGCCCCTTGGTTTCGTGTAAAAAACCACCGACCAGACCAGCCCCACTAATGACAGGCCAGCGAGCCATGTAGCGAGCCACAGTGCTACCTCGAATGTTTCTTGTTCGGTCATGTTCCTACCTCCAGTTAGCCAAAAAAGGGGTTGAGCAGTTTAGAGTCTTGCTCAGGACTGTCATGTATTACTCAGGCTTAGCTAGTCTTTCCAACACCGCCTGGGCTTCGAGCGCAGCGGCTGTCTGGGTCTTGTCCAGAGTTGACTCTGGCGTAGCTTGGTAAGGCTTCCACTCTTCACCGAACAGGTCGGAGTAGGATTCCTTCGCTACGATACCCAGTCGAGTCAACTCGTCCTGCTGGTCGGCAAGGTTGTTAAGGAACTGAGTCTTGGCCTGTAGCTGAGCGTCCTCAATCTCGGACCCAGTGAAATGTTCGAGCTTGTTACGAAGTTCGTAACTAATGTCACTGATCTTCTGCTCGGTGGTCTTGATCCACCGAGATTCAGGACGGGTCATGTAGATCATCAGGCCAATCAGACGCTTCTGGTTGAACTCAGACATTGCATCGACTTCTGCGAAGATGTTTTCGATCATGTTTTTCATGGTAAATACTCCAGATGTTAATGAGAAAAGAGGCTGAGCGAGTGTGTGCCCGCCTCAGGGGGGGGGAGGAGGAGCGCACGATTCACATACCCCTGCAAAGGTCCGCGAACGCGGACGAATAGATAGACCATGCGCTGTCAAAGAAAAATCGAGGAAGGCTGCCGCAAGCGAAGCGAAGCGGAATACCTCTATTTTTATTGACAGCAGGCGTTAGCTGAATCGGGCGCTATGATCGGACCCCCGGCGGCACGCATACCGGAGTTCGAGCGAGTAACGCGACTATGCGGGACGCATAGACGCTTACAGGGAGCCAGACTCGTCACCCGATTCACTATGTTCATCCGGTTCTTGAGTCGGCTCCGGGAGCGAGTTGCAGAGCGGTCGCCATCGAGCGTTCCGACCGAGTGGCGAGGGAGGAAAAGCGGGCAACAATAGTCCGCTGCGCAGAGCGCAGACAGGACACCTACTTGGCTAACACCGAGACACGGCAGTGCAGGTTTTCCAGAAACACCGTGGCAGAATGAGAAATGTCAGTAACCACTATCAGTATTGGTACTGGCATTACTAGGGAAAACCCTATAGCTACTGGGATATTGACAGTGAAATGGAATGGTGCTCTATTTAACTTAATCGTAACTGGTAAGAAACACCCGGAACAGGGTTGACACGAATTACTGGTATGTCATACAGTCTGTTCATGGATGTCGATAACGATAAACAGATGGTCACTACACAGTCCGGGCGAGTGCAGCCACTCACGGATCAGCAGGCCGAACTGGTGAGCCTGATGACGAGCACTTCATGGAGCAAAGCACAGATCGCTGAGCAAATGGGTGTAAGTCCCGACTGGATCTACCAAACAGTACGAAAACCCCATATCAAAGAAGCGATCAGTGCCGCTATATCAGATGGATTGATAAGTGGTGCTGCAAGAGCCTTAGGACGCATCACTGAACTTGTCGAGCACAAATCAGGGTACGTAGCTTTAGAGGCGAGTAAGGATTTACTTGATCGGGCTGGCTTTAAACCAGTGGATCGTGCACAGGTAGCGGTTGCTGGTGATGTCAAGATTCAGATCGACCTAGGGGGTTAAAAACCGTCATGTTGATTCCCGTGATGGTACAACCCACTAGCAATAACCCACCAAGTTCATTAACACCCCGCCCAGAAATTATTTTCCTGCTGTAGGGGTCGTTAACAAATGGTGCTGTAGCACCGCGAACGAAGTAAAACGGAGTGAGCATGCTGGATGTAACTGAGACCAAGAAGCGTTTAAGGGATTTTGTAAATCGTTTGTCTGCTGACTTTGGTGACTACAATCACCTGACCCAGTTCAATCGGAAGATGGACGAGGCGGAGAAGATTCTGGAGTATATTGAGGACAAGATTATTGCCCGGAATGAGCGGGCGCATGAGGCGGTCACTCAGGTCAGTACTAAGAAGAAGGAAAAGGCAGATGGAAATGATGCAGCCAGCGATGGAACCGATGCCGCGCCAGACTCCAGCGGAGATGCGGGAGATGAAGGCGCAGCCAGCAAGACCGACCCCAAGTGATGACTTGGCGAGCCTTGCTCGCTTTGTGGAGTATGTTGAGAGTAGCGGTAATCCCAAGGCGGTAAGCCGTGTGGGTGCTGCTGGACTCATGGGGATTATGCCTGCTACGGCCAGTCAGCCGGGATTTGGTGTAGATCCGATTCGCCCTGCTGAATTATTTGATCCCCAAAAGAATCGAGCCTTTGGTGAACAGTATTTGGCAGCCATGCTCAAGCGGTATAACGGCAATCCAGAACACGCAATTGCGGCGTATAACTGGGGTGTCGGTAATACAGACAAGTGGATTCGCCGGGGTGGTAGGCTTGCCGACCTTCCATCGGACACCCAGAATTACATTCGGGGCTGGCGCGGTGAAGGGAAGCACAAGATGCCGAAGGACTGGAAGCGTTACGGCGAATAGGTTACACATGGAACCCTGTCAGCATAAATTTACCCACCATAAGGCGGTTAAAAATGAAGCAGGGGTTATCTCACTCGCCAGATTTTGCAGCCATTGTGGAGAACGCCTACGAGCGGCTAGCAATCATGGAACTAGAATGCCGACTACCGCAGCGCGAGATCGAGCGCATGGTAAGGGAAATGTATGAGCTTCCTGACGACTTTGAGTTTAGAAGACCTGAATCGCCTGAGGGAAGTAGCCAAGAAGGTATTTCTCCAGTACAACCCACCTGAGTTTTATACGGACCGGGAAGCCGACAAGATTATCGAGGCAATGGGTCCAGAAATCATGGAACAGCGGATCAAGCAAATGGTGGACGCTGGCCTGATGAAGGGCAAGATTCAGGTTAGAACCTAATGGTGCGCAGCACCGCGAGCAAAAGCGAGCATGGCATTCGAGTTTAAGTACAAGCCTGCTGGCGAAAC
>Ga0180434_10006398_pt1 | contig 13577 bp, 4 predicted proteins | sample SS_ome_7_FD_132453 | JGI IMG/M metagenome (GOLD analysis project Ga0180434, IMG submission 132453) | Hypersaline lake sediment archaeal communities from the Salton Sea, California, USA - SS_1_D_2 metaG | ecosystem: Environmental > Aquatic > Non-marine Saline and Alkaline > Hypersaline > Sediment... | reverse complement strand
TAAAAACATATGACGGCCAACTAATAAGAATTCCAAACGAAATTGTTCTTAAAAACACCGTAAAAAATAAAACATTTTACCCAAGTAGACGACTCAGTTTCTACATAGTTATTCGAAATGAAACACCTATTAATGATGTTACTGAAATTATCGATACCATTCTAAAAACAAGTGATCTTATCTTAAAAACTCCTAACCCATCAATCATGTTTAACAAAATTTATCCGTGGGGGACAAAGCTCATTATTAAATTTTGGACACACTCCCATACGGCCCCAAAAGCCTCTAGTGAATTTCTCCAATCATGCAATCAAGCGCTGCAAAACAAAAACATAACCATCTATCAAAATATATAAAAATTATCTTTAAATTATTTTTTCTCTCTATATGCTATAGAAAACAGACAAAAAATGTTAACACACTAAAGCTGGATAGTTTTCTAATGAACAAGAAAAAATGTATTTATAAAATTGCATGCATGAACATATTTTTGAGCTTATCTCTTCTTTGCAACTCAAATAAAATGCAAGAAAATCAATCTAATACAAATTCTTCACAAAGCGATGACCATATTATATTCCATCCTGGCATTGATGAAAGCCAAACAATAAAAGAATTAGAAAAAGAACCACAACTTTTTACTGTTAAGTTTTCAGGATTCGTAAAACCTGAGTACTTTTGGGATTCACGGCAAAATATTGGTAGTAGAAATGACGAAGCCCTCGTCTACCCTGAACCAAAAGAACTTGACCGTTGTGGTTATGATATTCAAGCACATCCTGAATATGGCATGTGCGCAATTGAATCACGTATTGGAGCTGAAATCAACGGACCTGATGTACTAGGAGCAAAAGCAAACGGATATATTGAAGCAGATTTTTGGGGCGTAAATGAAAAAACACTAAATGTATTCCGGCTTCGTCATGCCTACACATATTTAAATTGGGAAAACTTTTCCTTTTTATTTGGGCAATATTGGCATCCGTTGTATATACCAGAATGTTCACCAGACACAATAGCGGGAAACAGTGGTGTGCCAATGAACCCATTTAAACGTGCACCACAGGCTCGCCTCGTAAAAAGATTCTATCCATTTGAACTAATGCTCGCCGTACTTTCCGAAATACAATTTAATAATGACGGACCGCAAGGTCCAAATTGTATTTATATGCGTAATGCAACAATGCCAAATATCGCAGCAAACATTCAAGTAAATCAAGACAACAATATCTACGGTATAACCGTAGATCTCAAACGTTTGGTTCCACGATTAAAAAGTGAGCTGAATGTAAAAGTTGAAGAATCAATATTAAGTGCCGCATGCTCTATTTATGCCGCTCTTAATTGGGAAAACTTTGCATTGAGATTAAAAGGAACTATTGCACAAAATCTTGCCGATCATGGAATGATTGGCGGATATGGCGTTCATTCGATTCAACCCGAATCCGACAAACGCACATATACCAATTTGCAAGCGATAGGTGTGTGGGCAGACTTTAATCGCGTAAATAGCTCAATTGAACCAGGTTGCTTCATCGGATTCACCAAAAATATTGGTTCTCAAAAAACAGTTGTCCCCGCCATTAAAAAACACAATGAAATTGAAAATTTAACATACGGGTTCAACACCCAAGCAGTTGATTATGTATTTAGGATACAACCTCGAATTCGTTGGTTCTTTAATCCGGTGGTTTTTGGACTTGAACTTGATTATACACAAGCTTCATATGGACAGCCAAACATTCGTGGAAAAATAACTAATCGACCATCAAATATTCATCCAGAAGATCGTCCCATTTATCCCGGGAAAACAGCCAATACCCGGTTGTTATTTGCAGCTTTCTATTATTTCTAGAAAAAACCGGTAGGTTCGAATTCTTCAACAGAAAAATTGTCTGGCTGTTTTAAGTCAATTTTTTTCCATTTAGGTTTTCCTTCACTAAGCCATACCGAATGTAAAAGTTGGCGGTCTTTATCGAATTTTAAATCAAGACCTCCAAAATTTATATCAACTTTTTCAAATGCGGAAATAATTTTTTCATTAGTTATTGGTGGTTCTATTTCCTTCAGAATTTTAATAAAAAGAGACATTCCTATAAATATTTCAAATGTTATCGCATCAATAGATAACGCGCCTTGACTTTTCTCAACTACTTTATGAAAATCTCTGATAATTGGCAATTCATTTGCCTCACCATTTTTTTCTCTATTTGGATTTGGAACAATACTTGAGATTATGAAACTAAGCGCATGACTTTTGATAAATTTTTGAAAAGCATCGGCTAGCAATTCTGAACAACCATATAAATTCTTTTTTCTTACTTCTTCAATTCCAAATTGACGGATAAACGATTGTGTAGCTATAGATGTGGAAAAAAAACAAATTGTATGAACACGAGATTCTTTGATTTTCCTTATTGCATCACTAAACTCTAAATTGTTTCGACGATATGCCACCTCAACAAATGATTTATGATTAAAACCTAAATCATTCAAAGCATCTTTTGCTCCTTTCAGATGGTCCCTTCCAGCATTGTCATCCTGATAAACAAAAGCTATCTTCTTGAAATCATTACCTTCTGAAGGATTACCTAATATCTTCATCAACTGTTTTGCAATAACATGCCCCTCTTGATAATATGAAGGACCGTAATGTACCATATTTATATATTGAGGTTTTCGGAATATTGATGATCGCGAACCTGGAAACAATATTAATATTTGATTCTCCAATGCATAATCAAGAAAATACTCAAGTGTTACAGTTCCAGTTGGAAACAATAATGTTCGGATGTTGTATGCAGAAAATAAATCTTTTACATTATTCAATGCATTAGAAGGATCATAATCATCATTACGACTTATAAATTCAAGAGGGATTCCATTAATGCCGCCATTTTTGTTTTGCTCTTCAATTAGATATTTAATGCACTTATTATAGTTTAAACCTTTTAAACGTAATCCTTTTTCTAAATCAAATGTTGAACCAACACGAATAACATTATTTTTTTGTTTTCTCGACGTTACACCTTTTTTACTACCATCCGCTTTGACTGTGTGCCTAGGCTTTTCTTTTATACTGTTAGCACCAGTGTCAATTGTTTTCCAGCGTTTCTCTCCAAAATTAAGCCAAACAGAATGCAACAATTGCCTGTCTTTTTCATAATTTAATTTAAGGCCACCAAAATCATAGTTTCTTATTAATGCCAATGATGAAAGAATAGTATCTTTTGTAATCGGTCCTTCAATCTTTTTTAATCTCTCTATTAATAATGAAATTGATATATAAACCTTAAAACAATAAACATTCAAAATTAATCGCCCATTACTCTTTTCAACTTCGGATCTAAATTGTTCAGCGATCTTAAGATCCGATTCCAAAGGATTAGGAAGTTCATTGATAATAGTTAAGTCAATGTTATGTACTTTTGCATATTTTTCAAATTCATCTATTTGAAGATCCGGAGCCGCAAATATCTTCTTTGATCGTATTTTGGCTAGTCCCATTTGTTGAATAAATGCCATTGCAGCACGAGAAGTAGAAAAAAATACAATTGAGTTAACCCCATATTCTTCTAATTGTTCTATCATATCAGAAAATTCAACATTGTTACTTTCATAGGCAAGCGCTATATATTTTTCTTTTGAAATGTTAAATTCGTTGAGAGCTTTTTGCGCTCCACTGAGCATATCTTTACCAAAATCATCATTCTGATAAATAAAACCTATATTTCCAATGTTTTCATCGCGCAATACATTTCTAAGCAGCTCATATCCCAATGAAAAATGGGATTCTACCAAATGTATTATGTTAACTAAGTCAGGATTGCGAAAAATCGATGAACTTGCTTCCGGAAAAAGTACTGCTATTCTCTTATCTCTGACTAAGTTAATGTATGACTTTAGTGTCGGCGTTCCAACGGGACAAACAATAATATCAATATGTTCCGCCAATAAATCTTGTATATTTTCACGAGCCTTTTGAGAACTGTAATTATCCTTTAATATCGTCAACTGTATATCTTTTCCTTGAACCCCCCCTTCACGATTTACCTTATCAATCATATAATTAAGAGTTCTTTGATATATATTGCCATAATCTCTGGCTCCGCGAGATAAATCCAAGGTACAACCAAGTTTTATGACTTCCTTCTTTTCCTTACAAAATAATTTAGGAAAGGAAATCAACATTATAATGAATAAAATTGTTCTGCAAAAAGTCTTAATCATATAACTTCCCCTAAAACTTTTTAATTTTCAAGAACTTTATTGGAATCACCTCTTTTTATAGAACGAGGTGTTGTTTCTTTAACTGTTAATTTTTCCCACTCAGCTTTTCCTGAATTCATCCATATAGAATTAGAAATTCTTCGCGCTTCTGGATCAAAAGAAAATGTAATTCCACCTAAATCAAAATCTTTCAGAAGTTCAGCTCTACTCATTATTTTTTCCCACGTCAATTCACCTTTAACTTCCGAAATAAATTTTTTCAAAAGAGTAAAACTTATATAAGAAACCAATGAAATCGAATCTAATTCAATTGAATTTTTTTGAGCAAATCGCCTGAAATTTTTAACTATAGACAAATCGCTGGAAACAGGGTTGGGAACTTTTGACGGAAAAATATACGATATATTGTTTGAATTGAGAAAATTAATTAACGATGGTGTTGTTTGAAAGGTTATTCCACCAACAATTATTTTAGAAAAGAAGTAATCAACACCAACTTGACGAACAAACGAAAATATAGAAGATGCAGAACCAAAGGAAATAATTATTTCAGGATTTTCTTTTTTTAATTTTTCAACTTGTTTTTCAAAATTCACCGTTCCTACATTATAACCTAAGGAAACAAAGTCAGATATTCCTTTTTCCTTGAGAGCTTTACGAGCGCCATCGATACTACCAAATGCTGCCGCCTGCTTTTGATAAAATAAGGCTAATTTCTTACGTGTACCAAATTTATTAACAACATAATTTATAACAGCATCCCCTTCTTCAGCATACGATAATCCATAATTAACTAAATTTTTTAAATCCTTATCATAAAAATTTGATCCACCACTTAAAGGGAAAAATACCATCACTTGTCCACTGTTAACAAAACTTAAATAACTTTCTAGTGTTGGAGTGCCAAAAGGGCTCAATAAAGCATTAGTTCCATTTTTTAACAAGGATTCAACATTTTCTCGAGCCCGCAAACGTTTATACCCATCATCTAAAATAGTCAAATCTATTTTTTTTCCTTTTATTCCACCACTTTCGTTGATATCAGAAGCATATGCTGATAACACAGACTTAATCGGCTTGCCATGCCCTTTTTCAGCACGAGATAAATCTAGGGTTGAACCAATTTTAATATTACCTTTTATTTCTTCTTTAAACCTTAAATCTTCAACCTTTTCTGGCAACTTCTTTATCTGTTCTTTTAGCGACACTCTTTCCCAACTAGTCTTTCCTGAATCTATCCATATAGAATCATAAATTTTCCGTGTCTTTGCATCAAAAGAAAACGTTAGTCCTCCTAAGTCAAAATCCTTCAACTGTTCGGCTCGACCCATTATTTTTTTCCACGTCAATTCACCTTTAACTTCCGAAATAAATTTTTCCAAGAGAGTGAAACTTATATACGTAAACAATGAAATTGTTTCTAGTTTTATAGAATTTTTTTTAGCAAAATTCCTAAATTCCTTAACAATTGGCAAAATACTTTTTTTAGGATTGGGAACCTTTGATGGAATAACATAAGTTAGGTCATTAGACTTAAAAAAATCCCTCAACGAATTTGTCACCTGAAAGGTGCTCCCCAAAACTATCATTTTTGAATAAAAATACTCTAATCCTGCTTGACGAATGAAAGAAAGCAACGATGACTGTGAAGCAAAAAAAATAATTACATCGGGATTTTCTTTTTTTAATTTATCTACTTGCTTTTTGAAATCTACTGTTCCTAGATCATAGCTAAGAGAAACCCAATTAGATATTCCATTTTCGGTCAAAGCCCGTTCGATACCCTCACTGGCTCCAACTGCGGCTCCTTGCTCTTGATAAAAAAAGGCTACTTTCTTATTTCTTTTTATCTTTCCAAAAACATGATTAATTACGGCATAACCTTCTTCAACATACGAAGCTCCATAATTTAATAATCCAGATAAATTTTTACTATATGAACGAGGAGTTCCCGCTATTGGAAAAAAAACCATAAGGTTTTCATCTTTCACTAAATCCAAATAACGCGGTAAAAGAGGTGTTCCTAGAGGATTCAATATAAGACCAGAACCATTTTTCATTAATTTGTTAATGTTTTTAAGAACTCTTGTAACGCTATATCCATCATCTAAAATAGTTAAATCAATTTTGCGTCCATTAATGCCACCGCCACTATTTATCGAATCTGCAAACGATATTAAAGTTGATTGTACCTCACGGCCCATATCTTTTTCACCGCGAGATAAATCCATTGTTGAACCAATCTTTATGTTTCCCTCAATTACATGTTTTAAAGGTTTATCCCTTTTTTTAGGCTGAGACTGCTGATCTTTAATCAAAAGAACTTTTTCCCAATCAGCTTTTCCTCCATCTATCCATATCGAATTTAGAATGTTTCGTTTTTCCGGATCAAATGAAAAAGAAATCCCTCCTAAATCAAAATCGTTTAATTTTTCAGCTCTGCCCATTATTTTTTCCCACGTTAATTCACCATTAACTTCGGAAATAAATTTTTGGAGCAACTTAGCACACAAATATGACTGCAATGCATATGGATTGATATCGATTGAATTGCGTTGAGCAAAACGTCTAAATTCTTGAACAATTGGCAATGTACTTGTAACCGGATTGGGAACATAACTTGGAATAATGTATTCTAACCCTTGAGAACTTAAAAATTTTTTAAGCGTGTTGCTACTCAATGACCACGATATTCCACCTAAAATAATTTTTCCCACAAAAAACTGTAAGCCCATCTGTCTAATGATATTCTTAACAAAAGTAGCCGTTGTAAAAAATATAATCGAATCAGGTTTTTCATTGCGCAATTTCTCTATCTGTTTTGAATAATCAACCGATACTGGATTATAGGCAATTTCAATCCACTCTTTACCTAATTCTTTTAATGCTTTTCGAGCTCCATCAATAATTCCGGGAATGGTATCTTGATAAAAAACTAGTATTTTTTGAAAATTTATACGTTTCTCTAAAAAATGAATCATATAATAGCCTTCATCAGAGTATGAAGGCCCAAAATTAAGTAAAAAATTTAAGGAGGAATCAAAAAATTTAGGAGAATTTCCTAAAGGGAAAAAAACCATTGTTTTTTTATCACGCACCAAATTCAAATAATTTGTAAGCGTCGGACTGCCAAGAGGATTCAACAACAAACCACTGCCTTGACTAATTAATTTCTTCACATTTTTCAATGCTTGATCAGGGTTATATCCGTCTTTAAGAATACTAAGTTCAACCTCTTTTCCTTTAATTCCACCACTCTGATTAACTTCACTCATGTATGATGTCAAAACTTGTTTCGTATCTCTACCCATGACTTTCTCACTCTTTGTCATGTCCATAGTAGATCCGATTTTTATTTTTCCCTTAATAACATGATCAGTTTCGCTCACAAGCTCTGGAGAGACTTTTTTGCCGGTGTCAATTCCGACTTCCTTCCATTCAAAACTACCATCATATATCCAGAGAGGATGATTTAACGTGCGACTTTCGGCATCAAAATATAACTTCATGCCTCCAAAGTCATAGTTTTTTACAGATTCAAAAGCATCAATAATTTTTTTGTTCGTTATTGGCGGGTCGAGATTCTTCATTATTTCCGCTAATAATTTAATACTTAAATAACCTTCTAATGCGAATGGACTTAGCTCTTTATTTAAAGCTTTCGCTGCTGAGGCATAATCTTGGGCAATTTGAATCTTGCTTGTTTTGGGATTTGGAACTTGATAGGGTACTGAAACAACAAGGCCTCTTTTTTTTACAAAATCTTGAAAGTTTCTTTCTGTTAAAGGATCAATTCCAAATAATTTTTTACCGGATAATATCGATTCTTCAACAGACGTAATAAAATTTTTTGTACTTGGTGCTAACGCAAAAAAACCAAGTGTATCAAATTGTTTAGACTTTAAAGCTTCAACCTGTTTTGTAACTATTTTATTTCTCGGGTCAAAAGGCAAGTCATTCCATTTTTCTATCTCACGATTTTTTAGCGCTTTAATTGCTCCGGCACGTGAATTTTTGCCGAGAGAATCATCTCGATATAAAAAAGCAAACTTTTTCTGATTTTTATTTATCATATAATTAGTTATTATTTCAGACGTAAGCTCATTAGATAATCGATAATTAATCAAATACTTCAAGTCCGGTTTGTGAAAGTCCATTACACCAGTAGCCGGAAAAAGAACTGCTATTTTTTTTTCTTTAACAAGATCGATATATGCATTTAATGTTGACGAGCCGAGCGGTAATACCAAAATATCTATGTTTTTTTTTATTAAATCTTCAACATTTTTTCGTGCCCGTTCGGGGATATAACCATCATCAAGAACATCAAGTTTCAAAAAGATGTCATTAACTCCACCCTTTTTATTAATTTCATCAATTGCGAGCAACATGCCTTCTTTATAAGCACTTCCAACATCACGAGCAACACGAGTTAAATCAAGAGTTGACCCTAATTTAAATTCTTTTTTTTTTATAGAACCTTCTTTTCCTTGCACAGGTTTTTCACACTCTTCTTGCGCCTCTCTAACATCTTCTTTTAATTCCTTAATTTCATCTTGTGCCGCTTTAAGTTCTTGCTCTAATTTCGTTACGCTTTTTTCGTCAGAAACGGCAACCTCTTTCTCTTTGCCAGTAATTTCTATACCAGTGACAATATTATCAACCCTTGATCGCTTAAAACCGAGCTTTGAACGCACATCTTGATTATAAAGTGCAATCGTCCATTCATTAACCTTTTCATGGGCTGTAACAACCGCAAATGCATCATAAAAAAATTCATATAACCTGCGGTGTGAATCAATTGGACTAGAAATTGTTGCCCATGTATTTATGCCCTGTTCTTTTCCTAAAAACCGCAGCCCTGGGGTTTTTTTGTAATAAATATCAAGTCTTTCACCCGTTATTAAAGCTTTTATATTCACTTTTTTCTTAGATAAAAATTCTTTATTTATTTTAAACATTTCAGGAGAACCACTATCAGGCAAATCAAGAAATCCGGCAAATTTCTTCTCTTTAATATCTCCTTCTTCAAAGCCATAACGCGAAATCCTAACGACATTAATTTCCGTAGAGGTCCTTTCTGAAACAAGATAGAGAGCTAAAGGCAACGTATTAAAAAATCGATTTATTAACGAATGAAGCGGAATTTTTTCCATAGTAAATTCATTATCACCTAAATGTTCAGCTCGAATCATAAGTTCCGTTTTTAAAGAATAATTGGTCCATTTTTCTTTATCTTCATGAGTACCACGGATATAAAACACCCGTCCAGGATTCTTATTCATAATTTGCATAACAAGCGTTAATGTCTCAAGAGAAAAAGGTGATTTATCAATTGCATTCCCATTAAAAACGAAAAAACATCCCGGCTTAAGAGTTAAATCTTCATTAATGTAACCACGCAATTCTAAATAACTAAGGTCGCGACTAAAAGAAGCAAAAGCGCTATTGAGATCTCCAAAAACAATAAATTCTGATCCCGGAGGAGGATCAAACTTAAGAATAAATCTTCCAATATAACCATTAAGTTCACGTTCTTTTGTAACACGTTCAAGTAATAGTTTGAAACTCCATATATCCCATAGAGGTTCTATAAATCCTAACCAATGTATAAATCGATTAAAATACCCCGGCGTAACACTTTTTAAATATGTACTATAATCCGGCTGACTCCAATCAATATTATCAATCTCAGGATATTCAGGATAATCTGCTACATACTGCTTTACGCTATCAAGAGAAGAAAAAATAGTCGGATAATCATTTTTTACTTTTCCAAACAACGCACTAGACAATAATATTAAAAAGAATAATAAATTATTTTTACGCATAGTTTATGCATCTCCTACCATAACTGACGGAGGAAGTAATACCACGTTCCAAAAAAAGTAATGTGAAAACTCAAGAATAAAAGACCTCGAAGTATTATAAAGAAACGGTTAAGTTTTCCAAAACTTACAATTGCCAATCCAACCAAAACTTCAAGAAGAGCAAAGGCTAATAAAATTGTAAAAATATAATCACTTAAAACAAAATAACCAACCTGAGGCGTAAGTCTTTCCATAACAAATCTATACGAAAGCAATGATGTTATGCCGCCAATTGCAAGACCACTAATCATTCCCGCCTGTTTTTCGGGATCAAAAGCAAAAGAATAAAGACCCATGAAAAAAATTATGACAAGAGGCAAAATAATCAACAAGATATATCGAACACCTGAGCGCCTGAAATCAAGAGAAAAAACAACCTTTGGGTATAATACGGACTTTTGATTAGAATGTGGATCTAAATAGTCTTGAGAATACCCTTTATGTACCGATTTATTTTCAATTTCCCAACCCGAGACTCTAACTGCAGGAGCAATGGTAAAATTAGTTACATTAGATCTAAATACAACCTCATTTGGCCCTATAAAACGGTTAATAAGTGTTATATACATTCGATGATCATCAAAAGGAAAGAAGTGATAATTAAGATCCATTCCAAACTCAAGCTGAATATCATAACGCGCAAAAAAATTATCCCCAATGAGTTTTGTATATGGCTCTGAAATCTTTTTTAAGTTAGCTTTATCAAAAGAAAATTTATTTATCGTATCAATAGAAATAAGAGCAGGATCAAATTCAAACCACAAAACAGCATCTAATATAAATTTATTTTCGACAAAATCAAAATCAGAAAAATTTCTTATATGGAGTCCAACAGCAACAGATATTGGATCCCCCCCCCACTCTTTAACTTTTTGTGGAGTTACAGGAAATAATTGAGGTGCGGGTTCATTAGAATAAAACTTTCTCACCGGTCCGTACGCTAAAATAATTATTAAAATAGAAGTTAATGAAATTGAAAATATTTGAAATGGAGGAGAAACAATCAATAAAAAAAATCTAGTAATCGGATCATAATTTCTTTGATTCGGCTTCATGTGTTTTCTCTCTTTATAAATTTAACATATCATAATAATATGATTGCGTTCATTACGAGTCTAAAGAAACAACAAGTCCTTTTTCAATAACTTTCTAAAAACAATTCTGCGAATTAAGCACTCTAAAAATAATGTTATTACACTTTTTCTGTTGTAATATTTTCGCCATCTCGTTTTATGCGATATTCTTCTCTTTTATCTCCCTTTACAAGCCAAAGCGTATGAGAAAGTTGACGCAAATCCGAGTTAAAATTAATTTTCAATCCTTTAAAATTAATGTTTTTTATTAATTCTGCAGAACTAATTATTGAATTTTTTGTAATTTTTTCATCAACACGATCTACAATATAAGCAAAAAGTTTTACAACCACATAACCTAAAAAGCTTTCTGGATTAAGTACAAAACCATTTTCTTGAGCAATGCGCCTAAATTCTTGTGCTATCAAATCTTGACTTGTTTTTGCATCAGGTAAAAACGTCGTATACACAAATGACAAACCCTTTGCTTCAATATAATTAAGAAATGTTATCCCAGACAAATCAGACATTCCAAGCAAATTTTTTTCTTTAATTCTCGAAAGCCCCAAACGATCGAGAAGTATTTTTGCCGCTTTTGGTGGACACATAAACATAATCGCATCTGGATTTTTTTGTGTTACCTCTCGAATAATTCTATTATATCGAGCTTCCTTATTGGGATCATCCTCTTTAACATAAGGAATTTTTGTGATTGTAACATCCGTTGATTTTAGCCGGAATTCTGCAGCTTCAACATCACCGGTTACTGAAGGATTGTAATAAAAAAGAATATTTTTTGTCTTTAATACATCGTAAGCATACTCTGCCAACAAAAAACCTTCTGCAGTGTATGGAGGAATAAAGTTAATAATAAAATCCAAATCACGCTGCCGTGCAAACATTTCACCTGTAAAAGGAAATAAACTTACAACTTTTTTTCCCCTAACTAGATCAAGGTATCCTCGCAAAACAGGTGAACCAAAAGACCCTACAATAATATCAATATCTTGTTTTAATAATGATTTAATATTATCAAGAGCTTTCTTCGGATTATATCCATCATCAAGAACGGTAAGGTCAATAAATCGTCCGTTAACCCCGCCACGGTTATTTATTTCTTTGATTGCCAACATCATACCATCTTTGTAGTGTTGACTATATATTTTGTAAACACCGGACAAATCCATTGTAGTACCAATATGCAAATTTTTAACCAATTTTATTTTTTGTTCGACAGCTTCACCCTGTCTTAAATCTTTCGGGATAAGGTATACCGTTTCAATTTTAAACATGTTTTCATCTGATCGAATATCTCTATTGTATACATTCATTTTCCAATCATTAATTCCATTAGTTATATTCAACTGAACAAAAGAGTCACTATGAAAATTAAAAAGTCTTCGACTTGTATTTGTAGGCGCTGATAAAATTGCCCACCGCGCGATATCTTTTTTTGATCCTAAATATTGAAGACCACCGTATGGATAAAATTCAGATCCCCAAACCTCTCCCCCTTCAGCAGAAATTGCCCAGTGCTTAATCGTAATAACAGCTTTAAGTTTGCTACTTTTTTTTGCTTTAGTTTCTACATTTTTATCAGCGTCTTGATCTAAATAATGAATTGAATCCACACTAGCAAAAAAATGCGCAAATCTTTTTTCTTTTAATGTTTTGTCGCCTAAATCAAATCTAGAAATACGCAAAAGATCAACTTTAGAATCTTCTTTTGATGGAAGGTAAAGAGCCAAAGGTAATGTATCAAAAAAAGCATTCATTTCCTGCCCAAAAGGAATTTCTTCATCTAAAATATATCGTGCACGAATTTCAAGCTCATCACGCAAAGCAAATTTTACCCATTTACCCTTATCCTCGTGATCCCCCCTCAGATAAAACACCCGATCTGGATTTGCATGCATAATCCTTAAGACCAGCGTTAATGTTTCTAAAATAAATGGAGAATAATCAATAATATCACCAATAAAAATAAAAGAATAACGTTCGTTAACAATCTTAAGCGAATCATCAATAATGCCTAAATTCTTAAGCTTTTGCAGATCTCTCACAAGAGAATGAAAAGCTCCATGCAAATTGCCCCATATAAAAAAGCTATCATTAGAAGACGGAACAATTTTTTGAACAAATCTTCCTTTATACCCTTTTGATAATCGTTGAGTAGTAACAGAAGCAAGAAGCTCTTTGAATCCATAAATATGCCAATGTGGTCTTTGCACACCAAAATTGATCAAAAAACGTGAAAAAAACCCTGGAGAATGTTTTTTATGAAAAGACTTATAACTTGGGTCAAGCCAATCTATAAGCTGTGTAATATTGTCTGCATCAGGAAATTCATCTAATGATTCGGCATACTCTTGAATAGATCGCAAACTTGAAAAAATTCTATTTT
>Ga0180434_10006397_pt1 | contig 13578 bp, 2 predicted proteins | sample SS_ome_7_FD_132453 | JGI IMG/M metagenome (GOLD analysis project Ga0180434, IMG submission 132453) | Hypersaline lake sediment archaeal communities from the Salton Sea, California, USA - SS_1_D_2 metaG | ecosystem: Environmental > Aquatic > Non-marine Saline and Alkaline > Hypersaline > Sediment... | reverse complement strand
GTTCGAAGAATAGTCGTAGTTATAGGCGTACAGTTCCAGCGATGCGTTTGTGACGGTTGCTCCTGAAGGAATCTCGGAGAGGTCGAATTTGAGGAGCGAGCGGTATGCTCCACCGGGGTAGGAGGAACCATTTCTCTTGCCAATCCTGGACGTGCTCCAGTCACCGTATGTATTGGTTTGGTTGGTCGCGTCGACGAACGTGTCCATTCCATCCTCAGGCCCCGGCTGGAGAATGATCTGTCCGGACGTCGAGGCAGCCGACATCGGCGAGCCACGGTGACTACCTTCGTGCATCAGAGACGATACGGGTTCTTGGAGCAAGCTAGTCAAAGTCACCGTCGGCGGTATTGTGTCCGGCAGGAGTGTGTCGTCGAATACGGTTTCTGGTGGGGTGTGAACGGCGACGTTCCGGAACCATCCCTCACAGGTCCGCCCGCGATCGTCGTCACAGATAAAAGTGAGATAGGCGTGGTTCGCGGTAAAGTACTGGCCGATGGGGATCGCAAAGTGCTGCCAATCTCCTTTGCCGGTATAGGCAAAGGCATTCCACTTCCCATTCTTCTTGCCGTACAACTGAAAGATCTGGCCCGACGTGGTGCTGGTGATGGTTGTGTCCACGCCGATACCGACGATATTGGTTTTGGGAGCTTTTTTCTCATTCCTAAAGTCGAACTGGAGCACTGTGTCTGGCGTGACGTCCAGGTCGAGTGGCAATGCCTTCCAGGTATTACCCCACAGGTGCAGCGTCGTACCATCGTCGAGAACCTCATAGTCGCTGGGTGTCCTGTCCTGCAACGAGTCGCCGTAGCTGGTGAGCACCTGTGCCTTGAAATCGACGACCGAAGTGTAGACGCGCGTCGATTCCGCCGCCACGCCGCTTTCGGCAGCCCCAGGCAGCCACGCACGAGCAGCGCTCTCTCCGGCTGATTCGCCAATAGCCGTCGTCTCTGTCACTCGCGTGCGGTTGCCCACTCCATCCAGCGCGTACTCGTATCGCATCAGTAGCTTGCCCTGGCCGTCTCGGTGCTCGATCCCGACCAGCCGCCCGGCGTCGTCGTAATCGTAGCGCGTCTCGACGTCGTTCGGCAGCCGCATCTCGCTCAAGCGCCCGGCGGCAGTGTAGGTGTAGACGGTCTCGCCGCCCTCCCAGTCGGTTACCGTGAGCAAGCGATTCGCCGCGTCGTGGGTGTAGGTCACGGTCTCGCCGCCCGGATAGACCAGGTGGGTGCGCCGCCCCGCCGCGTCGTACAGGTACTCGGCCTCGCCCGTGGGCGCGCCAATCGCCAACGGTTGGTAGAGCGCGTCATAGTTGTAGGTGATCGCGCCCGTGGCGTCGGTCACCGTGTCGCGATGACCCAATGCATTGTAACTGTACTCGACGGTAAAGCCAGGCGTCTCCCCGATCGCCGGATACTCGATCTGCGTCGGCCAGCCCAGCGCGTTGTGGGCGGTGGTGACGGTGATGGGGCCGCTCGCGTCGGGATAGACCTCCTTCACCCGCCGCCCGTGGCCGTCGTAGACGTAGCGGGTGACGTTCCCCTCGGCGTCCTCCTCGGCGATGCGCCGCCCGGCCAGGTCGTAGGTGTAGACGGTGGTGTGGGTGAGCGCGTCGGTGACGGCGATCAGATTGCCGCTCACGTCATAAGCGTATGCCGTCTGCACGTTTGTCTGGTACTCGGCTCCCGGTGTGGTTGTGTAATTCTCCGTCACCGTGATCAGCCGTCCGACGGTGTCGTACTCGTACCGGGTGGCATACCCCCTGGCGTTCGTCATCACCTCCCGGCTGCCCAGCGCGTCGTAGCCGTACAAGGTGCGGTTGTCCAGCTCGTCCCGCGTCTCGACCAGCCGCCCCAGCTTGTCGTAAACCGAGTAGACAGCCACCCCATCGGCGTCGGTGACGACGGTGCGTCGGCCCAGCGCGTCGTACCCATACTGAATCCGCTGTTGTCCCGCGATCCGCTGTTCTACCAACCGCCCGGCGACGTCGTAGGTGTAGACGGTTGTGTTTGTGAGTGGGTCCGTCACCGCGATCCGCCGCCCCAACGGGTCGTACCCGTACAACGTGGTGATGTTCCACTCGTTCTCGTAATTGGCGTCGACGGTGGGCGAGTAGTTGACGGTCGTGCTGATCATTCGCCCCAGCGCGTCGTAGCCGTAGCGGGCGACCTGTCCCTCGGCGTCGATCGTCTCCGCGCGCCGTCCCAGCGCGTCGTAGTGGGTCACGCTCGTGCCGGAGAGCGCGTTCGTGGTGGTCACCAACCGTCCTGCCACGTCGTACTCGTAGGTGGTGGTGATGCGGGAGGAGCCTGCCACCTGCACCCGCGCCGTCACCTGGCCCGTCTCGTCGTCGTAGATCGTCAGCGAGACCAGGTTTTGGTCGGAGTGAGTGGGTTCATATTCGCCAGTGCCCGTGTAATTGGTCGTCACCGTTACCGTGCGACCCAGTGTGTCGTATTCGTAGCGCGTCTCTCGCCTGGCCGGATCGATGCGCGCTGTGACTCGCCCCGTCTCATCGTCGTACACGGTCACATTGATCAGGTCTTGATCGGGATGATTTGAGCTGTACTCGCCATCCACGTAGTTGGTCGTGACCGTGACGGGCCGGTTCAGTTCGTCGTACTCGGTAAAGGTGGCGCGCTCCAGTGTGTCGGTCACCCAGACCTGGTTGCCGACCTCGTCGTAGCCGTACCAGGTGGTGACGTTCCACTGATTGCCAGGGCCGTGGTCGCCGATCGCAAAGGTGGTGGTAAAATTGACGGTGGTGCTGATCAGCCGGTTGAGTTCGTCGTACCAGGAACGGGTGACACGGCCCACCGCGTCGGTGACGTGGGTCTGGTTGCCCACTGCATCGTACTCGTACTCGGTGATCAGGTTGTAGGTATCGAGATAGTTTGGCTCGTTCGTCGTCGTGGTAGTGTTGCGCGTCACGCGGACGAGGTTGCCGAGCGCGTCGTAGTCGTTGATGGTGACCTGCTCCAGGGGCGTGCCGGGCAACACGGTCGTGGTGATCAGGTGGCCCACATCGTCGTAGCCGTAGGTGGTGGCGACGTTCCAGTCGTTGCCGGGGCCGTGGCCGGTGATCGTGGGCGAATAGTTGCTGGTGGAGGCGATCAACCGCCCGGCCTCGTCGTACCAGGAGCGGGTGACGTGGTTTTGCGTGTCGGTAACGTGAGTCCGATTGCCCACCTTGTCATACTTGTACTCGGTGACCAGGTTGTAGATGCCCTGGTAGTTCCGCTCGTCCGACGTCGTGGTATAGTTGCGCGTCACCTGGATGAGATTGTCTCCCCGGTCGTACTCGTTCACCGTCATCAGGCCATTCGGCGCGGTGGCGGTGATCAAGCGGCCCACGTCGTCGTACTCGTACCGCGTCACGTTCTCCAGCGTGTCCGTCACCGCCGTTCGTTGGCCCAACCCGTCGTAGCCGTAGGTGGTGGTGATGCCGTGGTCCACCACCTGGGTCAGCAGGCCGTCGGTGTAGGAGTTGACCACCGTCCCGTCCTTTGGATCGGTGATGACCGTCAGCAGGTTGTCCTCGTACGCGTAGTACGTCGAGTGGCCCGCCGCGTCGGTGTAGGCGGTCATGTTGTTCTGCTCGTCGTACGCCATCGCCGTCCTGTTCCCTAGCGCGTCGGTGATGGACGCAAGCTGGCCGCAGCAGGCGTTCCATTCCATCTGCGTCAGGCGGCCCAGCGCGTCGGTCGAGCGCTCGCGCCGGAAATCCCAGTTGTAGCCGAAATCCTGCGCGTGCTCGACGCCGTCGGCCAGGCTCACCTCTTCGACGAGCGCGCCGAAAAAGTCGTAATTGTGGACGCGCACCCGTTCCGCCTCGGTGATGGTCGTCTCGTGCTCGCCGTAATCGAGCGCCAGCGTCACCCCCGCGCCATTCTCCTGGAAGGTCGCCCGCCCATCCTCATAGTCGGTGCGCTCGACGAGGTTCCCCGCCGGGTCGTTCACCTCGTGCAGCAGATGGGTGCCGGTATAAACGTAGGTCCAGGTATGCGTGAGCGTGTCGGTCACGATCACCAGGTCGCCCGTGTCGGCGTCGTAGCCATACCGCACCGCGCGGCTGATGGGATCGCGCACCTCGATCAGGCGGCCCTCGCCGTCATAGTCAAAGTCCAGGAAGCGCTTCCGGGTGTTGTCCTCGACTCGCGTCAACTGCGCGCCCTCGTACACGAGCGTCACGGTGTTCCCCCGCCGGTCGCGGATCTTTTTCAGCAATCCGTCGGCGTCAAAGACGCGCACCGTCTGGTCGGCGGCGGTGAGGGTGTAGGTGGTCACGACGCCGTCCGTCGTCGTCGTCGACAGCGTCGTCTGCGCGCCGGGGTAGGTGGTGTACGAGCCGTCGCCGTCGTCCGCGAACCGCAGCCAGCTCCCTCCGGGCAGCCGCACCGTCACGTAGGGCCGGTAGTAGAGCGTCGAGCGGGCCAGCACCGTGTCGGTAACGGTGGCGGTGAAGAACGTCCCGCTCGCCGGATTCGGAAACAGCCGCATCGCGTAACTGTGCGTCCAGCCTGGCCCCAGCGGGTCTGTGAGCGTGCCCGTGTAGCTGATCACGCTCGAGCTGTTGTAATTCCGCTCCAGCCGCAGCGGAGCGCCCGCCGTGGGGATGGAGAGGTCGGTGACGGCGTACCCATAGTTGCCGCTGCGGGTGTTGATCGGGCCGCCGATGCAGCCCTGCTTGTCGCAGGCCAAAGCGTCGGGACACTCGTTCCCGTTGAGGCCCTGCAGATCGTTGTCAAAGACGTTCTCCCCGCCGTCGCAGTAGAAGAGGGTGGAGAGCGCCATTCCCTTGTAGTCCAGGTGCTCGCAGCGCACCCCCAGGTCGGCGAATTGCCCCTGGTGCGAGGCGACCATCATCCAGCCGCCCAGCATCGTGCTGCCTGGCGGCACGTCTCCAAAATCGAGCAGCATGTCGCCTGGCTGCACCGTGCCGTTCTCGAAGGTGCCCTCGATGTAGAAGCTGACCGGCGCACCTATCAGACTCTCGATCTCGGGCTGGGAGCTGGCGATGCGCAGGTTGCGCGCCGTGCCTGTGCCGATGTTTTCGGCCTGCACGCCCAGGAGGAACGGCTCTCCGGCGCGCACGTAGCGGGGGATAAAGTACTCGACGTGCACCTCCGGCTGCGGCTGGACGAGGATCGTCTCCGGCAGGCTGGTCATCGTGTACGTACCAGTGCCCACCGTGTAGGTCAGGATGGCCTGCAGCGTGTAGGTTGTAGGCTCGGTGATGCCGATGCGGGCCGGTACGATGGTCCACTGCTGCCACACCGACCCGCCGGCCGGCGTCAGGTTCGGCAGGGTCATCGGCGTCGTCGGCGTGATGGTGAAATGTGTGGGTTGTAGCCCGTCGGAGTTTCTGGCCGTGATGTCCACCTCCAGATTCGTCACTTTCGTGATTGCGTTGCTGAGCGCCAACTCCGCCAGGAATGCCTGCCGCTCCAGCATGGCGTGCTGGCTCAACTTCAGGTGCACGATCGTCGGTCCGTCACCGTCGTCGAAGGGAGGCGGTTCCAGGCCCGGGAAAGAGGGAGATGGGCCGGTGTAGGTTCCCACGGCGCCGCCACCGCCGAACCCCGGCCAAACCCACCCCGCGTCGCTGGTGCAGCGGGTGCTGACCCGTACCGGCACACGGGTATTGAACGTCTCGCCGTCCGAAGCCGTGATCCAGCCTTCGGCGTAGGTCCCTGCGGGCACAGTGGCGGTGAAGCCAAAGGACACTGTTTCGTCGACAGCGATGTTTTGCTCTTCCGGCGTGACGGCGAAATCGACACCTTCGATGCTGGCCGTGACCTGCACGTTGTTCATCTGAGATTCCGAGGCGTTGTGGACCTGGATGTTTTCAGTCACGCCATTCTCACCGCCGCAATCCACTCTCAAGTCGACCGGCAATACTTGCAGTCCGGTCTCAAAGGTCAGCCTCACCTCGACCTCGTATACGTCGGTGATGGTGGTCTCGGTTACCTCCCACCAGACGTCAAAGTGCAGTCCTTTCAGCGTCACGTGTTCCAGGTGGGTTCCGCCTGCTGCTACCTCGGTATTCTGAGTAACCGCCTCATACCCCCCGGCGTCCGCGCGGCAGGCGTATCGTCCGGCCGGGATGCCCTCGAAGGTGGCCACGCCGCCAGCGCCGGTCTCCCCGACGAAACTCGCGTAACGAGTGTGCGTGATCACCTCGGTGTCCGTCACTCCCTCCTGGCTCACCAGCGTCACCCGCGCTCCAGCCAGGGGCGCGCCTTCTTCGTCAACGACCTGCAATTGGAGCGTGCCCGTCTCGTGGCTGCCCGCGTAGACGGTGAGCGCGAAGCGGGTCGGCGGGATGGCGGCGCCCGTCACGTCGGTGGCCGTCACATCTATGTACTGGGTAATTACCGACCCAGGCTGTATGTCCTCAGGGAGTTTGGCAAAGATCGTCACCGAGAGCGCCTGTCCGCCCGTCAGCGCGTTGGTCGGGCCAATCACACCCACATATGTCCAGGTCACCGGAGACGTCACCTCTATGTTCTTTGCCTTTCCCAACCCCACGTTGCGGATCACCGCCTCGACCGAGCCGATCTCCCCCGGCTGTACGTAGATCTCTGGATAGAACGGCTCCGGCATCAGGAGTGGCAACCCGGCCAGGGTGATCGCGACGGTCTTGGTCACCTCCACCGTGATCACGCCTGTGGCCGCGCCATAGCCCTTTGCAAAGACAGTGTAGGTGTAGGCGCCCGTCTCCAACCCTTCCAACGTGACCTCACCATTCTCGTCGTCCGTCTGGCCCCAGGCGTCCTGGTGGATGGTCTTGGTCACGCCTTCCGTGACCAACGCACTCGGATCGTGGTGCACCAGATAGACGCTGGCCCCGGACACCGAGAAAGTTTCCTGGGTATTGGTCGCCACGACCGAGACAGTCAGCGCGTAGGTGTCGCTCACCACGCGCACCGAGAGCGCCGCGCCCGTCTCTCCGGCGTCGCCCGCGGTCACCAGTACCGGGTCGCGGTAGATGCCCACTTGCTGACCGAGAGGTGGTCTCACTGTCACGGTGACGGTCTCGCTCAACCCCACGCCCAGGTTCAGCGGCGTGGTTGGCGTCACAGTGATCCAGCCGGTGTGCGGCGGCGCAGAGATGACGACGTCGTGGGCGTCCGCCGTGCCCACGTTCTCTATCTCTAGCGTCAGTGTCCTGGTCGTCCCGCGTTGCACGGTCAGTTCGGAGTAGGAGGGATTCACGTCCAACTCCGGCTGCGGCCACTGGATCGTCGTCGCTGCCGTGTCCACGTTGTCGGAGGTGTCTACTTCTGTGGATTCGGTGGTAGCCGTGACTATGTTTGTCGGCTGCGCCTGGTATGCTGCTGTCACCGTCACCGCCAGGTCGAAGCTAACTTGTGCGTCCTTTGCCAGGTTACCCAAATCCCAGGTTAACGTCTGACCCGCCTGTTCAAAGCTGTAGGAAGCGGGCGCCGTATGCGTGTAATATTCCATCTCATCGGGAAGCGTGTCGGTCACGACGACGTCATAGGCAGTCAACTCGCCCTTGTTCTCGATGGTGAGTGTGTAGGTGATGAGCGAGTTGTTCAGCGCCGTCTTTGGCCCTTCCTTTGTAACGCGCAAGTCCGCGTCTACAAAGGTCACCGTATTGGTTATTGGCGCACCATTGACTGTAGTTGAGATGACTACTTCTTCGGCTTGATTCCCGGCAATGGTCCCAAAAGTGCATCCGTCTTCGCCGGTAGGGTCATTCGGCTGGGTCAGCGTTGTACCCGTCCCATCGTCGCTGAGAAGCACTGTGGTGTTTGATACTGGGTTATCGTAGGCGTCGGACAGACAGACGTATACCATCGCCGTCTCCACCCCATCGGCTGCCACTGTAGCTGGCTCGGCCCAGATTTCTCCCGAGTCGACCGGCCCAGCGACGAAGGTGACCGTCGCCGTAGGCACCAGACGCACGTAATCACCAGCCCAGGCTCCGATTACCTTGACTCCGGCTGCCGTCGAGGTCAGGACGGCTGTTATTAGGCCATCATCGTTCGTCTCGCCCAGCAACACTTTTGTGTCCGGCTCCATTTCCTCACCGTCAATGAAGCACTGCTCACACTTCTTATTTGTGGGTATCATCAGGCTGACCTGTGTTCCCGTTACTGGCTGGCTGTTTGTGGTCACTAGCGTCACTGTGATGGTCGCCGACTGTAGCCCATTGGCTACGATATCCGTCATCGGCCACGCCGTCACGGTAGACGAGAGGGGATCTACTAGACCCAGGTAGACGGTACCGTAGCTACCATCCTCGGCGTCACAGAGACCGGAGCCGCCAAGAACCTGGATGGGGTCACTGAAATTGAAGTGGTTAGGGTCAGCATCGATGGCGATGCGTCCGCCCGCTCCACCGCCACCAGGAATCCAAGAACAAATCATGGGTTTACCGCCATCGCCGCCGTTAGCGTGGATCGTTCCACTGCCGGTAATGACCAAAGTTTCTATCCAAATAGATCCACCAGAGCCTCCACCACCCGAAAACATACCATCCCCGCCATTGACGCCGTTAGCTGAGAGAGTGCCACTGAGGGTGAGAGTCTTGGAAATGATTAGGTGGACAATTCCTCCTCCTGCGCCACCGTTGTCTTTGCCTCCTCTGCTGCCAAGGTACACTGGTTGGTAAAGATCAATCTCGCCGTACAGATTCCCGCCCGGTGGTGAATTGCTGTACTTGCCTCGCCCACCGTGTCCGCCATATCCAGCACCTCCTTCACCATCATCGGGTGTGCCTGGGCCCACGTTGGTACTGTATCCCAACCCATCCGCAGAGATAGACCCTTCATCCTCGACCGTCACCGTCAGCGCCCGGAAGAAGATCACGCCTCCTGTATAGCCATTCCAGGCATAGGCGGTCAACTCGCCGTTATTCTCCACAGTCACTTCGCTGTAATACGGCACCCGCTGTACCATCACCCTGTCTGTGTCTGTCGCGCCCTTGTACGTGTTACTCAACGCGGCGGTCAGGGTGATCACGTCGCTATCTTGATCCACATCCTCCACGTACCTCGTCTCGTAGGTACCGACGTCGTCGCCCAGCATCGTGATGATCAGTACTTCGTCATCAACAGCAAAGCCCGACGCATTCGACACGGTGATCACATCGCTATTCTCTGGCGCATCGACTGTCAAATATGTCTGCGGTTGATCGAAGTAGGACGTTGAGGATACAGTCCTGTCTCCATCGTCGCCCGGACCACCAAGAGCAGCGAGGGGAGCATTCCCCCGCGCCCTGATGGATGGCGCTGTCGGCATTGGAAATGGCGTGTTGGTTGCCATTGGCGTGGGTGTGTTCGTCGGTGTGGGCGGTACGCCCGTTGGTATCTCCGTTGGTGTCGCGGTGGGCGGCGCAGTCGGCACAGCCGTTGGCGTTGGGGTATCGGTCGGTGCTGGTGTCGCAGTCGCGGTAGCAGTTGGCGTCAACGTTGCCGTCGCGGTCGGCGTTGCCGATGGCTCAACGGTAGCGGTCGGCGTGGATGTGGATTCCAGCGTTGCTGTCGGTGTCAGTGTTGACGCGGCCTGGAGCAGAGGGAGCGGCCCCGCGATTGGTTCGACGGCTTGGGGCATTGCTCCACTCGTTGCCTCCCCTGCCAAATGTGACTCACCCTCACCAAAGGCAGCGGTCCACCACCTGGGAAATACGTCCAACGTAGGAGGGTGATCGATCACTTTCACTTCTCCCGACGTGAGGCGTGCGGCCGCCCATCCGTCCGAGATCGCGAGAGGTGGCAAGGCGGATGATGATCGAACCGCATCGGGGGAGATATTGGATGAGGCTTGTGTCTGTACCGGCGCGAGACTTACCAAGAGAGAGAAAATTGTGACGGCATTGATCCAACGGAACGTCCAACGTGAGGTATACATCGATAGACTCCTTTCGCATTGCCAGCCGGACTGGCGGAACCTAATAGCATGATTTGTGTGTAACACTGCTGACGGCTTGCGGCCCTGCCTCGGCATCGAGATTCAACGAGATCGACCAAGGGGTGCGCCACAGGCACGATAGGACTCACAGTATAGGTACTAGCTACGATGGAAGCTACGATGAGCAAACGACAGGATTGGCTCGCGAAGCAGAAACGGGGATTCCGTTGCCCTCCTTTCGACGAGGTGAGAATCAACGTAATTCGCTAACAATCGTTGGTATATTGGTATTGGCGTCCGCGCCATTGTACCACAACGTTTTGCGAAGTCAAATTGCAAAAAGCTGAGGCTTGCGCAGCGGGTCGAAAGTATGAGGGGGCAAGCCTGTGGATAGAAGGACTTTTTAGCCCCAGACTGGTCGCGCTAGATCGAACTCAAGCCTGATGTGATCAGTTTCTAGCCACTTGACAATTCTGAAGCCGATTATTCGAAAGTCCCGTTTTGCTCTTGCCAGATTGACAAATCTGGCAGCACAGCGGATGTATTTGACGCCTTTTTGGTTCGAGCAGCCTGGATTTTGACAATCCAGACCAGCAAAATGGGAGATTTTGATAATTTCGAATAATCGGTTTCTGAATTCTCCATATAATTCCTATTCCTACCTTATGTCTGTAAAATTTGGAGTATCCATTACGGGGCAGCGATTTGCACCTCAATCAGCTTGACCATCTATCATCTCCTATGGCGTTGCTATCTGTTTGTTCGCCAGGAGAAAGGCCTCCGGTCTTATACGTTCCGCACGTGGAACACATAAAGCAGGAGTTCATCTAGAATCGAGAGGTAATACGGGCGAGCATCACTCTACGCACAACCCAGGATCAAGATGAGAGGGCCAAGAACAAAGGAGCAAAAAACACAATCATAACCAGAGTATAGAAAACAAGATCATCGTCTGAGATAAAAGAAGAATTACAGATAGGAAATAGCAGTGACAAATTCATCTCAATCCAAAACAGGGAGAGAACCTATACATCATCTGGATTGTAATTGCAAAATCAGGTCAAGAGAAGACCAAGAAATACAGGAGTATGGAATAATAAGAATATATAATCATTCCAGAAATCTTTCGGTCCATCAACCCCTATATATGGATACCCAGAGATATATAAGCCCCAGATATACCGGTCTGCGCACTCTGATGCAAAACCAGTTTCTGAGCCAAGTTTCCACGCTCCACAGGAATTCACCGCACCATCGCCGGACGCATCGAAACGTCGGCGTTGTGAAAAATCACGAACCGCCCGTCTCGCAACCGGTCGTACAGGTCACCGGGAAGCTCGACCGGGTCACAGTTCATCGCAAACAGTGTGTGCGCCCTGCAGGTCACCGCCAACCGGTAGCGGTCGTCCAGGAAGGCGGTGCGGAACTCGTAGGCAAAATCGGTCATCCGCGCCGCGTCGAACTCGTCAATCGCCAGGATCGGCAACGCCTTCAACCGTTCATACCGGGCGCGAGCGTCGTCCTGGGCATTTGGGGCATACCCCGCCCGCACGTACTCGAGCAGATCGCGCATCCGCACATGGGTACCCACGATGCCGTGCCGCTCCCGGAACTCGTTGATCACAGCCTGCAACACCAATGTCTTTGCATTGCCGTACTCGCCGTGAAGGGTCAGAAACCCCCAGGGGCGCTCGACGAACCGGCGGGCCAGTTCCAGCATTGCCGTCGTATTCTGCTGCGCTACCAGACCTTCCACCGGCAACGTCTCTACCCCGGCCGTATCTCCTCGCTCGATCACGTCGTCCAGGCGCAATGCCAGTTCCTCAGGTAAGAGGCCCGATATGCGAGACAGCCGGGCGACCTCAGCGGCCCTGTGCACTCCTGCCGGATCGGGACAGGGAACCATCGTCACGTGATCCAGGCCCAGGTAATCGTCGTGCCGCTCCACCCAGCCGGAGCCATCACAGGCCGAGCATTTACCGCATCGTCGCTGCTGCTGCATTTTTCTGCTCCTCTCGCTTTCTCCGGTGCTCGATCAGGCGCGCCCGGTCTCGCGCCACCTGGTCGGGGTTAACGGGTTGGGCCGAGGGTTTTCGAGCGATGGCGCCGGATTGAGACTTTCTGCGGCCAGTACTATCGGATGGTCGGGGAAGTCTTGTTTTTGCTTTCCTGGGAATCCGTTTCTTGCCACTCTCGACCCACACCTCCACGATCTCCACGTCTGGTTCAGTCACGACCGTCGTGATGTAACGCCAGCGGTTCACCTGGCTGCCGATGTTCCGGGAAGCCACGAAAGCGAACTCCCAGACGTCGAGCGTTCTCTGTATCCGTGTCAGGTCGCGCAGATCGTCGGCGACCATCGGCGTGATGCGGGAGCTGATCTCCGCCAGATACCAGTCCATCACCTGGGTTAGAACGGGATCATCGTCAGGCGGCGCTTCTACCACCGGTGACGGAGGCGATGGGCCAGATCTCAGATGACCAGCGCGCCGGGTAGTGGCGATAGCTTGCTCGGGAGGGGATGAGGTGTCTGTCGGGTCGAGGTCGCCCTGTTTCCTTTCTTTATTTTCTGGTTCCAATTGGTTCTTCTTCGTGGTGGGGTTTTCCGACGTCGGATTTTCCCACCACGGTGGCCGTGGTGGGGTTTTGCCACCACGGTCATCGAACCCCCCTCCGGTCTCCGCGCCCAGGTGAACCACTCCCTGTCCCTCGTATTGAGCGACCTCTTCTGAACTTGGAAACAGGAGATACCGATTGCTCTGAAAGGTTCCATCGTCCGTCTTGGGTTGATAGCGGAGCAGGATGCGATGCCCGTCTATCTCCAACTCGCACAGGTAGGTCAGGGCCCGTCGAATGGTATCCTCACTGTAGCCGGTCTCGCGTGCCAGCGTCGAGTAGGACGGCCAGGCCCACCCTTCCTCGTTGCTATGCAGGGCGATGGCCAGGAATACCCCCAGGTGCGCCCCTTTCAGCAGATGGAGGTAATCCCTGAAAGATACATCCACCTTGGCAAAGACTTCGGTCGTCTCGCCACCCAGAGAGCGTGTGCGCCCGTTGAAGAAACTGATCATCCCTGTTCCTCCTTATCTATATCTACCTACCCACCGCGATCGTAGGCCCCCATCACCGCAAGGTGAGGATCGAAGCAAAAGTGGCGGCCCACCAACGGATAGACGACCTCCACATCCGTCGGTCCGGCCCGGTTCTTGGCCACGACGAAGCCCACGCTGCGTCCGCCTTCCTTCCAGCGAGGCATAGTCCCAGAGGGGCCTCCGCCCCCGTGGGGCGCAGTATCAGAGGGACTCCCGCCCCTGTGAGGGAGCATCATAATCACCGCGTCCGGCTCGTACTTGACCGCCGAACCGCCCAGGAGATCTTCCACTCGTGGCTCATCCCGCTTCAGCCCCTCGGGGTCCACTGCCGCCACCGCGACGACCGGGACGCCAAACTCCAGCGCCAGGTCCTTCAACCCTTGCGTGACCAGGATCACCTGGCGATCCGGCGGCATATCCCAACTGTCCAGGGAGTAGGGAATCTTTTGCAGATAGTCGATGAACAGAACCGCCCGACCTGGCTGCTCCTGTTGGAGCCAGGCCGCATACGTTCTGAGCACGTTGAGCGTGGTCTTCACCGGGTGACCTCGGGTGATCAGCAGGCTGTCCAGATACCCGGATACGCGCCCGTCCCACGCCTGCCGCG
>Ga0180434_10006396_pt1 | contig 13579 bp, 27 predicted proteins | sample SS_ome_7_FD_132453 | JGI IMG/M metagenome (GOLD analysis project Ga0180434, IMG submission 132453) | Hypersaline lake sediment archaeal communities from the Salton Sea, California, USA - SS_1_D_2 metaG | ecosystem: Environmental > Aquatic > Non-marine Saline and Alkaline > Hypersaline >... | reverse complement strand
GCGGCATCCCTTGCGGCAGCCCTTGCGGCATCCCTTGCGGCATCCCTTGCGGCATCCCATGCGGCATCCCTTGCGGCATCCCTTGCGGCATCCCTTGCGGCATCCCATGCGGCAACCCATGCGGCAGCCCTTGCGGCATCCCTTGCGGCAGCCCTTGCGGCATCCCTTGCGGCATCCCTTGCGACATCCCTTGCGGCATCCCATGCGGCATCCCTTGCGGCATCCCTTGCGGCATCATATTCTTTTTTATCAATAACGCCATTGGCATAATCTCGCTGAATTTCAATCAGCTTCTTCACGCTATCATCATTGTTCGTATGCTTTGCATAAATGTGTTCAACATGTTCAGAACAATCGGCTATAAATAAGGCGTTCTTAACAAAATTCCATTCACAGACCTTGCGCATCAATCGCGCCTGTTGAACAACAACTTTATTGTCCTCTTGAATCAATTTGCCTTTATATTCAACCTCCCAAACAACGCCCTCGTTTGGCATCCATTCGATCAAATCTTTCGCCCTGCAAAGATGATAACCGCGCCTGCATGGTTCAATATCCTCAATGAACGGCATCCACTTTCCCGGTCTTTTTCCTTTTGGCTTGTGCCATTCACCAAAACCGCCATGAATCGCCTCTGCTTTCAACCCTGTTATTTTGTACAACTTTTCTTTCATCTCATCACCTCATTTTAAATTCTGATAACTGTTCACCGTTTCAACATCACCAGACACATACGCTATGATCAACTTGAACGCATCATCTAACCGCCTGCACACCACAACCTTGTAATTCTGTGTTAGCAGGAATGCAATCCACTTCTTCTGCTTTGGGCTGACGCGCCCGGTCTGCGTTTTCATCTCAATGTACATGCCACCATAGCCACACCGATTGAATGGGAAAACAAGATCAGGAACGCCCGGTTTTGCGCCTTCAGCAGCAAAATACATGCGCTGTTTCTCATTCTGCCTTGAATTTGGCACAGCATACACAAATTCCAATTCAGGATACATTGGGGTCATCTCTTTTAGACGATTGAACAACTTGCACTGTATTTCATGTTCAGACCATTGCGATTCAACCCAATCGTTGTATTCTTGTGCGGTCATCTGGTCAGTCATTCAAATACCCTTCACCATTACACACACCACAAACAACCTCATCTTCGCCATCTTTTTCAACAATAGGAACAGTGCCAATGCCGCCACAATTGATACAAGCGTTTTTTTCTGAATAATCTTGTTTCTCAACCGCACCAGCGACTGATGAACGTTCATCAGTGTTCACGCCTTCGCCAAAAATATCAATTGCGGTTGCATTTGCCAGCTTTTCCAGCGCAATCATCTTGCGGTATTCCATCACCGCCTTATTCCAGCGGTTTTGTGTCCCAAACACATTGCGCCCATTGGCAACCAACGTGCAACACCTGGCAACCTTGAAAATCTGATCACCGGGTCTTGCTGCCTTTTCATCAACATACATTTCGCCATCGCAAATCGGACAATTCAACATGCTCATTTCATCACCTCATCTTTCAAATAATGTGTCACTTCATTCAAATCATTGCGTGCAGAATACACATGCAACGCTGCATGGTATGGCGTGCGCGCATACACCTTGCGCCCATCCGGTGCAGTTGCATAGAACATAAACTTTCCTTCTTTTATTGCTCTGATGCGATGTTCACCATCATCAATGACAACAATCGCATTTCCAGTTTTGATAGATTGCTTGCACACAAAATGAACAGCAACGCCGTTGGCAAAAATACATTCACCGCAAGTGACTTTCATCTTGAATACACCCTTGAATACACCATCACAAATCGGATCATCATAATTTTTGCTCAAAATATTGACTTCCATCTCATCGCCTCATTACATAATAGTTTATAAACATTATAGCAGAAATTAGAACAAATATTGTAAAAGAATCAATTAAGTTTTTTCATTTCTTTTCTAATTTGCGTTGAAAGATTATACATTGCCGCCGCTGTTTCTTCAGTCGCATCAACGCCTAAAACCTCACCCGCTCTGCGTATTTGTTCAAGTAAATTTTTCAATACAACTTTTTCTTTGTGATTCTTCATTTCATTCACCTCATGTGTTTTTGTTTACACTCATATAATAGCAGAATTGTACCCACATTGTCAAGCGATTTCACAATCTCTAATCTTGCGTTCTATTATGTTCTAACATTTTTTTCAGTAACCGTTGTGCGGTCTGGTATAATGTGGACAGCGGGTAAAACTTCTATGTCACCTCATTCAAGTTTACCTGAAAAGCGCGCTAATCCTCCGTTAGTGCGTTTTTCGTTTAACTCAATCTGGTTTCAACTATTCACCAATCTTTTAAACTTGTCAACCAGATATTTGCCCATGCTTGTTTCTGCCGGGCTGCCATAAAACAGCGCACAGGTATCAAAATAAAAATCCCGCAACCATCTTATTTCATTTGCCCGGTTGCTAATCAAATTCAACGTTTCTTCTTTTGGCATGTGTTGCCCTTTTCCATACAGCCAAAATATTTGATGTGAAAGTCCTGTGCCTTCTGCCATAGTGCGCCAAGTAAACCCCATCGTGCTTTTATACCAGTTCACCAAATCCGCGAACAACTGCATTTTCATTCTGTCAATTTCATACTTTTTCATTTTTCACCTAATTTGTTATTTGAATAGCTCAAACACTTCCGGCATTTCACAAAGTCACCGTCAACAAACTGATCTGCGCGCCGGGTCATTCCACAAGCTGACCGCCATTGCCCATCCTCAAATTCAAAATAATGGGCTGTACTGCTGTTTTCTGCGCCTGACCATATTTCTGTTTCCTGCTTTACAAGCATATCAGGATTTGATTTCAGCATACGTAAACAGTTTTTGCATTTCGGAAATTCAATATCTGCGAAATAAACAGTTTCGCCAAACGCCATATTTGGATTGCATAAAATTCTGTATGAACCATCTTCGCTTATGGCAAAATGCGCCTTGCTCATTTTATACCGGAAAATCCACCCGGAAACAGAATCAAACCTTTTCCACAAATTCATTTACGCTTCCCATAACACACCAACAAAAAAGCAGCGGTAGTTTTGATCTGCCTGTGGTCTGAGCTACCACGATCAAAACTACCGCTGCTTATTCCATTGTTTTTTCAGACTACTGGCAGATTTATTATATCATATTTAATTCAATCCAACGTCAATTTCTTCTGTCTCAAGTTCTTCTTTGATCACCTGTAAGTTTTCAAGCACAAGATCAAACGCAACCCGCAACGGTGCTGGAATATCATCACGCAATTTTGAAATACTGGAATAAAGTTTCTTCACCGATGAGACAAGTTTGCTTGCCCGGTCAACTGGTGCGAATTCGTCTTGTGTCGCATCCATGATGTTTCCTGCAGCAATACGTGATGCCATCACCCGCACTGGCATTGGCTTGCCACCGAATGAATCTGCTGTCTCAACCGCACGCGCCAGCCAGCGCACTGCCGTTGCCAAATCGCCTGAACGCATTGCTACGAGAAAATGTGAATGCGTAAGAACCTCATAAGCTGATCTTATTTCTGGATTATAGAATTTTGCCACAGATGCCCTTTGGCGCACGCTTGAATCTGCCAGCCCGGTAACGTCAGATACAAATTCATATATTTGCATCACGTCAGGCACATTCGCATGTGGCATTTCTTTCTTCAGTTGTTTTGCCTGACTGATCAATTGAAGCGTTTGATCACCGATTGCCCACACACTTTCGCTTTCAGTCTGTGCATAATGAATAAGCAAACCCTCAACTTCTTCTGTGAAAATCGTTTCGTTTCTGTCCAGTGTTTTCGTGTTCATAGGTTGAACCATCCTTTTATTTTGTTAGTTGGGAAATCACGCAACCGCGTGTTTCACAATTATACATTATCTGTCAACTCGCCCAAAACGGACAAAAATCCTGCACTTGATCAATTGTTGCATCCGGTATTGCCATGCGCCTGCGCCTTGCGAAACAGAACGATACACCGCCATCATGCGGATTCGCTACTATGTCCATCTTGAATTTGCACGCCGCGCAACCGTCTGGCTTGTCTGCCAAGTGCGCATGTGTTGGGCAATAATCAAACCCGGCATTGTGCGCCCATCCTTTCGCGTGTTCCCTGAAATCTGATTTGTCCAAATCCATCGGTGTGAACCTGCTATCAAATTTGAATTCTGTTGATGCGCTTCCGCACCCTTCCGCATCACATTTTAATTTCATTATTCCGGTTATCATTTCGTCACCTCAAACATGCGCGTTTGCCGAACATTCCCTTTTTTTAATTCTTGAATATACTTTTTCAGACAACCACAACGCAAACCATAACCGTAAATTTGCTCATCCTCATAAATCAAGCCTTTGCAAACCTTGCAATGTGTTGTTTTTCCCATTCTAATTCCCATCACGCCACCGCCATTTCGCGCAATTCAGCCGGTGTTGCTTCATGCCACCTGTAACAATTTGGCGCATCACAATACCAGAACACCAACCCGTAATCGTCTTTGATCTTCAGCTTCGCACCACACACGCACCGTTTCACATTCTTTTTAAACTCAATTGTAGTTTTCCCATTTTGGGATTTATCGCGCACGATCTGAAACTTTGCACAAATATCAGAAATGGTTGAGATTGCCACGCCGTATTGTTCACCAATCACCCGGTATGGCAACGCTGTGGTTTCCAGCAGTTCGATTATCTCGTCAATCTCTGCGCCGTTTAGTTTTCCGCGTCTGGTCATTCTGCCGCCTCACTTTGATGAACGTTCATCAACTGGTCATTCTCGCTGTACGTGTGATACAAAGCGCATCCAAGCTCTGACAACTCATAAAACACGCCACCAAGCTCGTCACGAATTTCAACGGCAAAACCATTGGCAATCAACTGGTCAACTGTGCCAGCGATCAACCTGAATTCATCTGTGTCTGATGCCTTCTGCTGTCCATCGTTCATTGCAGTTACGATTTCAGCGCATGATTGTTTTCCAGCATCGCCAAGATGTTTCACCACCATCTGAATCAATTTTACGTGTAACATTGCGTTGTATTTGGTCATGCTGAAACCTCACAAGATTCAAGAATACAATCAGGATTCATAATCAGCACACTTTCGCAATCCCACCCATACAAAGATAATGGACGGTTGAAGTTTCTGGTTTCATATTCTCCGCACTCTGTTAACCAAACCGCATCATAACCAAGTGCAATCAATTTTTCAAAATCAATGTAGTGTTTTTTATAATCCAAAACATCGCAGGTCAATATTGGTGCGCTCAACGCATCATCATAGCTGTCAATCACAAACACATTGCCTTCAAATTCAAATTCAAACGATTGAGACAAATTACCATAATCGTTAGACTTGCACCAATCAGCCCAACCCAATTCTGAATCTATGGGTGATGACCACAAACCACCATGCGGCTTTATCCATTCACGATTCTTTATTGGCTCAAACAAAACACGTTGAAACGATTCACCACATCCATACGTTATCAATCCCAATTTCATTTCCATTTCATCACCTCATTCTTCGCAAGTCGTGACCTTTGACTTCAACAATGTCACCACCTGTCATTCTGCTGGTAAGATAACCCGCCATCATACCAGACCAATCATTCACATTATGCGGGTTTTTGTTCGTGATCAAAACCGTCAAGTGCTTTTCATTGTTCACACCTGATTCATAACGCCCATTCAAAAACTGCACCAGCGTTGTTTGATGCCAACTGCCTTGCGGTATTCTCTCAATCTCATCAAGCACAAGCACTTTCACATCAGCGTATTTATTCAGTATGTCTGATGTGTGCGTGTTCTGATCTTGAAATGTGTTGGTCACTTCGGTCAAGAAATCAGCGGTCAACATGTACCTGGATTTCAAACCCTTGCGCAAAAATTCAGCCACCATGCACTTTGACCAAAATGTTTTCCCAACGCCATTGTTTCCATGCACCGTCAACCATCCTGCTACATGACCGCGCATTGAATAAGCAGCAAGCAACTGTTGCCCATAATCCACAATCGCCCGGTTGCCATCCATCACTGAATAATTCTTGCGAAAATCAAGATGTAATTCCTGATCTGACAATCCACTATTGTTCACCTTCTGCGCTGTCACCTGCTGGTCATCGCCATTGCACACCGGGCAATCGAATGCACTCATTTCGTTTTCATACCACAACCCATCGTACATCGTGCAGGTTGCATGTTGTGACGGTGTTTTGAATCCACCACGCACCAACCTTTCAAGATACAACACACCAGCACCACCGCAATTCTGACAACCTTCACCGGACAACCTTTTGATCAATACCGGGAAATTTGCGTTCTTCGCAATCGCTTTAATGTGGTCTGGTATAACAAGCTCGCCTATTGTGCGTGACGGTGCGCCTGAAAGCTGAACGCCATCAGGTAGACTGTCTTTGAGCTTTTGCATTTTATCTGATAATTGTTCTGCCATTCGTCACCTCTTTCATTTTACGTGATTTGATTATACACCAATTTTATCTTGCTTACCTGCCTCAACGAGCGCACGCAATTCTTCTGGTGTTGGCTGGTTGGTTTGTAACATCTGTGTCACTGCTGCTGCCTGCTTGATTGTATTCAGTATAGAATGCGGTTGTGGTAAATCACCTTTTTTGCCGCGCCAATCCTGCCTGTACCACCAGCCACCGCGCTTATAATATTCTCGCACCTGTTCTGGTGTATATTGTCCTGAAACCAACTGCTTTGAGAAATTCATCACCTTGCCTTTGACATTCTTCAGGTTCAAATCAAGCTGGCACACTTCAGCAACCGCTTCTGCCATCAACCAGACCGGGTTTGGTTTTCGTTCTGGTTTCGGTTTTTCCTGAACAGGTGTGGCAGGTTCTTTTAATGATGGTTTAGAATGATGGTTAATTGATGGTTTGTGTGACATCTGTGCAGGTTTTTTGCTTAATTTGTCACCGCCATTTGTCACATGTGACAGTTTGTCACACCCATCAAATTTGATTGAATATATCTTTGTGCCGTATTCTTTGAAACCTTTTTCAATCATAAAACCAGCATCAACCAATTCTTTTGTAATACGAATTACGGTGCGCCTTGAATATCCTGTTTTTTTTGCTATGGTTTCTTGTGCCGGGAAAACGTTATTGCCATTATGGTCTGCATGATCTGCGTATGTAAGCAATACAAACTTTTGATTTGCCTTGATCTTGTTGTTTGGAATATCCCAAACCCTACCCATTGTTTTAACGCTCATAATTCCTCATATAAAAAACCGTCTTGCGTGATCATCAGGTTGGCAGTTAACCGAGATAAGGTTATAGCCTGACAACCACGCAAGACGGTTCTTGTGGTTTATCTCGGTTTATCTGCCACCTACAATTATACACTAAATCATCAAAAACACAACAACCAAGCAAGCGATCATCATAATTGACAACCCAAGCAAAAACATTGCCTTGCCGATTTGTGTAATAAAATTACAAACTTCGTTCATCGTGCCACATCCTTTCAGTCCAACACAACAAAACCGCACTGCGCCAACTCATCAAGTGTGATATGTTGCCGCTTCAGAATATCGCGCAATTCGTTCATGTGTAAAACAGGTTGCCTGCAACCCATCGGGCATTGAAACCACAAATGCAATCCATAACCGATTTCATAGCGCGCATGTGGAAATTCATCATAACCACACATTTCGCATGACTTTTCTGGTTTATTGTTTATCAGGTAATTGATCACAAACCGCTGCGCCTTCGTATCCTTGAATGGTTCTTTCTCTTTCCTGACAACCCTGTTTATATCTTGACTATTCATCTCATCACCTCAATCATCTAATGGGCGCATCAATTCTGCAATTCCCATCTTGACGCTGCTGCGTATATCTTTATCATCTTTATATTCATGGTAGCCATAATCAAAATCTAGTGATGCGCCTGTGCCAGAAACCATGCTGAACGTTGACCGCTGGACAACATTTGCGCCTTCGTCAACATCATCTGCTTTCTTGTATTCCAGCGTGCTACCACAACCCAAGCAAAACTTCTCACGATCTGAAATTTCACCGTCACCGATTATCTGGTAAGTGTTCCGGCAATAATCGCAATGGGCTGTTAGCACTTCAAGTTTCTTTTCAGGTGTAGCCGGTGTGTAGTCTGGACAATCCCAATTTGGAACATAAACCGGGTCTATTGTAACTGGTACAGAAAAATTGCCATTCAAGTCCCAACCGCCAGTGTTGCTGTCGGTGCTTCCAGACCAACCAGAAGTGCTTGTGCCAGTATCACCGTAAGTAATCATTGGAGTATGATAATTATTCGTCATCATTTCACCTCAATCTTCTTTGCTGCAATACAACAGCCCACATATCAACCAACAAACCAGACTTGCAACCGCCGCAAACCAATTGCCTTCTTTCACAAACGTCAGCAGGAAAAACAACGCAAACCCACCAACCGCCAACAACAAATTATTCTTGTCCGTTACCATCATTCACCGCCTTCTTCAAACTTCTTCAAAAATTCAACGATCATTTGCAAATCTCGCTCAATGTGACAAATCGCCTTTGAAGCATCTGCAAGTTGCATTTCTTGCGGGTCATCATAATAAGTATATTTTTCACCGCCTGCATATTCTTATTCAAACCATCCGCTTTTCAATTCTTTCATCATATCACCTCATTTTTGATATACGTTCATCAATTCAAAATTTCGCTGTTCTATGGCGTTTTATGGCGCAACCATGCAATCATACACAATTGCGCCATACGCCGCTAAAACCAAACTAAAATTTATTTCTGTGCGCTGTTTTCGCGCTGATCAGAAAGATAACCCATTACCAAGCTGATTTCATTGTCTGCCATATCGCTGATGCGTTGCGGTATTGGTTTGCCTTCTGCATCCACCATCTTTTCACCGTTGTCATCGTATTTCTGAAATCCGGTGACTTCCAACCATTTCATTGTGGCGTGCAGTTGTTTGTTGTTCATTTCTTTGGTGCTGCCTGTCTGCAAATCCCACAAGTAATTCAACACATTCTTGCGCGCTGTGGTTGCATCGTCTTTGTTGAAACCAGCGTCAACGAATGAAAGGTCAATGGTTGCTGCAACAATTCTGCTGTCGACCGGGCTGTCAGTGCTGGTGTCTTTGATTGATGCCAAACGCGCTTTCAGCTTATCCGGTGTATATGGACGATTACCAAATTTCTGCTGAACCGTCTGCACTGGTTGATGCGGTTTTTGTACTGATGATTGTGGTGCGCGCTTTTGTGGCGTTGGTGCAACTTCGTGGAAATCCGCATCAATAAAGTCTTTCATATCTTCAATGTCCTGCGTGAAGTATTCTGATGCGTTTGCTGCAATGATGATTGCGCCAACGTATGCACGTTTTTGCGCCATCTTTTGATATGTGTTCACGCCATCAGCAGGGTTTGGGTTTTTCACCTGTTGCCCATTCATCTTGCGGAAACGGTATTTTTTCTCCCATGAATTGCATGAGCCTTCACCAGATGCAATCTGCATACCATGCTTTGATACCACACAACGGTATTTATAATAAAAGAATGGTTCACCATCATGTTCTGCACCTGTCCAATCTTCAGTGCTTTCAGTCATTTCAAGATCAGCTGAGAAACCAAAAAAAGTTTGTAATTTCTCTGCGCCCGGTTTCAGAAGTACATTTTTGCGCACACCAAAGAATTTACCGTAATCAGTATCTTCGCGCATGATTGATTTCACGAATTCTTTTTGCGCCTGATACACAGCCTGCATTTCTGCCAAGCTGGTTACTGGTGCAAACGCAATTGCTGGTTTATTTTCTTCAACCACGATCAAATCTTTTTCGTCACTCATTGTTCACCTCACTTGCTTGCCTGATAATTTTCCAACACTTCATTGACAACATCAGCATCAGAACCGGATAATTCCCAAATTGCCGCCCTGATCAAAACAGACAACGGCACATCATGCGCTTCAGCAACCTTCGTTGCTTCAGCCTTCAAACTTTCTTCACATCGGAATTTTAAAAATTCAGTCTTGCTCATTTTTCACCTCTTTCAATTTATTTTCAACATATTCTTCAAGATCATAAAACGTTGCGGTTTGCATGGTGTTCAGCAAAACATTCAATACGCCCTGCCAATTACCGCCTTGCCAACGTTCACACTTTGTGCAAAACGCATCAACCTTTTCATCACGCACATCAATCTTTATTTCACCATCACACTTCTTAAAAATACACTTCATTCATTCACCTCATTTTATATAGTAGTACCCACATTATAACGCCATGTGGGTACTGTGTCAAATTATTCGGTTTGTTCTTCTGCCAGCTTTGCCACAACCTTTGACAAATCACCTTTGATTGTTGGTGTGACCTTTTCTGGTATGGTTTCAAATTCGATAAAGTCAATGCCAAGATCATCATATAGGTCAGGTGAAATGTCTGCAAACTTTTTTGTGTTTGGTTGCAAATATGATGGGTATTCTTTCTTCATTGCCCATTTCACAGCAGCATCATTATCTTCGATTACCATTTTTTCTTTTGCTTTTGTCACACGCACACCACCACCAAGAAATGTTTTCATTCCGGTGCGGTTGTAAAATTCAAGGTTCAGTGCGCGCAATTCTTTTTCAAACCCTGCAATCTTTTCTGCATTCGTATCAATGCCAACTTGAATTGCCTGCACAGGTTCACTTTGTTCAAATTCTGCAACCAGCTCTTTCATGGTTTCTTTGCGATTGTTTAGCAAATCTCGATGCGCATCAATTGCAATCACCAATGCCCTTTCAATTGCATTCAATTCTTCTGTGGTCTTATCCTCAAACATAATTCACCTCAACTTCTGACATAATCTGCCAGTTTCGTTTTTCAACCGCCCGGTATGCGTTGCAACCATCGCAACCGCACAGGTTGATTGAGCCAATTTCAACAGCCATCATGCCATGATCACAAAGCAGGCTGTGTTCTTCTTCGCACTTTGGACAAACCATCGCGGGTTTATATTCGATGATTGGTTTCCAGTATGCAGGCGCATCAGGGTCACCGTAATCAACAAACATCACTTCCTTTTCAATCATTTCAACTTCAGGATGATACAAGCAATTCATTTTGTCACCTCAACTTTTGTTTCATTGTCCTGCAACCATTGGTTCACAACCGCTTGCAGTTGATTTTCTGCTTTCACTGAATCTGCTGTTACGTGTACAACAACGCCTTCACTGTCAATCACTTCGTACCTGTGCCAAAGCGGGTCAGGCACATAATTTGATTTTGCGATCAGCACACCAGACCGGGTTTCAACTTCCCTGCCCTTGTCGCTGATGCCATGCTTGCGCACAATCAACGCACTGCCATACTTTTCTGTTCTACCTTCAGGGGTCATTCTTTCCATAGTCACCTCATATCTAGTTGTTATTTACAGTCATATTGTAGCAAATTGTACCCACACTGTCAAGCACCAATTTATATGAATTTGCAACAAAAAACCGCCTGCTGTGGAAACAGGCGGTTGGTGTACAAACTGCTTTTCAGCAGTGGAATGTGATCACCACCTTTATGCGTCAGGTCGTAAGCCTTTCAGCCATTCAAGAATGTCATTGAGATTGCCGGAATATCGCACGAACACAAAACCCAAGATCAGCACGTTTAGTGCTTCATACAGCCATGCAATATCAAATTGAATATCAACTTGCAAGTATGCAAACAAATCAAGACCAAAGATGTACGCAAACGCCATGCCCAATAGACCAGATACCGCCATCTTTGGGTCAAAGCGTTCAATCAACATTGTCACTGCTTCGATGATTGCTTCAACAATCACGATCACTACAAAAATATACCAGAGAAATTCCATACAAACCTCACTTTATAGTTTATGCCATTATACACCTATGGTGAAAGTTTACTGAAAACCCAAAGTAGACCACCACCAAAGATCGCCAATTCAATTGCGCGGTTTATAATAGGTTTGATCAAATCCCATTTACGCCCTTCATTTTTTTCAGCTTTTTCTTTTTCTGCTTGTTCTTTTTTTTCTGCATCTTTCATGTGGCGGTCAAATTCTTGAAAATATTGTTCGGACTTGTAAACAAATGATTTGGTCATTTCACCATTGCCGAACAAAAACAGATGTTGTTTGTCTGTACGCTTTTCTATTTTGTCAACATTCTTTTTCATCTGCTTCATATCGTTGGCAATTTCTTTCACCAGCGGTAATACATCTGATTCATTCCGCGCCTTGTCCATCAATTCTAACCTTTCCATAACGTCATCATATTGTTCGCCACAATCACACATCGTTGTTACTCCATCGTTTCAATAAAGTCTTTCAAATCTTCGCCTTCAGATTCAATCTGCTTTGCCAGTTCTTCACCAGCATTGGCGGTTGTCTTTCTTATCTTAGCACATGTGTCAAGTATAAACTGATCAGTCACATGCTGTATTTCTGATATACGTTCATCACAATTGCACACAGGCTGTTCAGGCACTTCAGGAATTTCAGGCTGTTCCGGTTCTTCTGGTTCGCCTTTGCCAAACATCGCCAGCAATTCATCACGCGGAATGTTGATCAGGTTCACATCAATGCTTGCTGTCTCTGATGTGCCAAAGTCAAATTCATCTGCCGCCTGATTTCCGTCTGCGCTGAATTGCTCAATCTCAATAATCAAATTCGGGATTGTGTAAATATGGAAATCATCTTCGGGCTGTTCAACCAGCAGTTGATTATACTTGCTGCCACCAGCAGCCCAAATAATGTGCGGATTCAACCATTCAGCGGAAAGCCAATAAACCAAATTCTTGAATATCCATTGATTAGAATAAATCATCAATGGCATATCAGGGTTTTCAGCCTTCAGCGCATTGGCAATATCTCGCATCCTGAATGCTGTTGCTTGTGTGATCTGGTTGTAATAACTTTCATAGTCCAACGCTGGACAATCGTAATTGCCCTTTTCCATTGACCGCATAATTGAATCAAATTGCTCATTCACGCCTTGTTCAGTTTGTACCCAATGATACATGGGTTTGATTTCAAAACTTTCAATGCTTTCACGCTGTTCAATAAACTTTGTGCGGTATGAATAGTTATTATCAAAATAAGACAATCTGCCATCAGATGCTTTTTGAATGCACATGATGGGTTTCTTAAACCCTTCATCAATCAGGTCATCTTTATAAGGGTCTTGCCATTTGGAAATATCAACTGCAAGTTCACGATCTGTTGTCATTGCTCATTATCCTTTTCAATCTCTGCCAATGCGTATTGAAGTTTCGCAACCACACTGTCATGCAACTGCAAAACCTGTTTCATTTGTTCAGCGTTTCCACTATATTGTGCGGTTTGCATTACAGACAAAATCAGACGAATTTCATCAGCAGTTTCAAATTTATTTTCCTGCATCTTGTTCTTCCCTCGCTTTCCGGTCAGCAATCCATTTTGGCATTTTCTTTTTTGTGATCGGCTTTGGACATTCGTCCATGTCAGTCGGCTCTTGTGGTGCTATCAATTCAGGCAACTTTTCAATTTCCGATTTTTTCATTTTTTTGCGAGCATCAAGCTCTTTGTTATACGCATCAAGTTTT
>Ga0180434_10006395_pt1 | contig 13580 bp, 9 predicted proteins | sample SS_ome_7_FD_132453 | JGI IMG/M metagenome (GOLD analysis project Ga0180434, IMG submission 132453) | Hypersaline lake sediment archaeal communities from the Salton Sea, California, USA - SS_1_D_2 metaG | ecosystem: Environmental > Aquatic > Non-marine Saline and Alkaline > Hypersaline > Sediment... | reverse complement strand
GTCAACGGGCAGAAAGTCTGGAACAGCGGTGCTCACCAGGCTGACTGGGGCGTGCTGCTGGTGAGGACCGACCTTGGGGCGCGCAAGCACCGCGGCATCAGCTACCTCTTCGTTGATATGAAGACACCGGGGATAACCGTGAGGCCGCTGCGCAACATCACCGGTACCGCCGAGTTCAATGAGACCTTCTTCGATAATGTCCGCATTCCCCTGGACCAGATCATCGGGGAGAAGAACATGGGCTGGTACGTGGCTGCCGGTGCCCTGGAGCACGAGCGCTCGAGTATCGGGGCGGCCATCGCCCGTGAGAACTCGGTGAAAGACATCATCCAGCTTGCCAGAGAAATGGGTCGCAACCGCGACCCAATCATCCGGCAGCGGCTCGCCCAGCTCTACACCGAGGCAATGATCCTGAAGTACATGGCTCTGCGCGGCCTCACCCACGAGCTGAGGGAAGGCCGGCCCGGCCCCCAGGGAGCGATGGGCAGCGTCTTCAGCATGGAGTTCAATCAGCGCCTCCAGGACCTGGCGATGGAGATCCAGGGCCCCTTCAGCAGGCTCGTGCGGGGGTCCAGGCACGCCGTTGACCACGGCCGCTGGCAGTACGGCTTCCTGCGGTCACGCGGCAACACCATCGAGACCGGTACCTCGGAGATCAAGCGTAACATCATCGCCCAGAGGGTCCTGGGGCTGCCCCGGGAGTGAGACAGGAGGAGACCGCATGGACTTCGACCTTGGCGAAGAACAGGTGATGCTGAAGACATCGGCGCGGGACTTCCTGGAGAAGGAATGCCCCAGGAAGCTGGTGCGTGACATGATGGAGGACGAGCGGGGCCACTCGCCCGAGCTGTGGAGGAAGATGGCCCGCCTCGGCTGGCAGGGGCTGGCTTTCCCGGAGGAATATGGCGGTGTCGGCAGCTCGTTCCTTGACCTGGTTGTCCTGCTCGAGGAGATGGGTCGCGCCCTGGTGCCCGGTCCCTTCGTGCCCTCGGTGGTACATGCGGGCAGGACCATCCTCACCGCCGGAACCGAGGAGCAGAAGCAGCGCTTTCTCCCGGCAATCGCCCGCGGCGAGATAATCATGACCCTGGCTCTGACGGAAGACGGGGGTGTTTCCGTGCCTTCCGGCATAGGCGTCACCGCCGTTGCCTCCGACGGCGGTTTCGTCCTCAACGGCACCAGGCTCTTCGTGCCCGATGCCCATGTGGCCGACCACATCGTATGCGTGGCCCGTACCGGTGAAGGTAGCGGTGAAGACGGTATCAGCCTTTTCGTGGTGGATGCGAAGGCTGAAGGCCTCCTGGTGGAGCCGCTCGCTACCATGACCGGGGAGAAGCTGTGCGAGGTCACCTTCAGGGACGTGGACGTTCCAGCGGACAGCCTGCTGGGAGAGCGCAATCATGGCTGGCCGGTCGTCCGGAATGCGCTAGATGAGGCTACCGTGGCCGAGTGCGCCTGGATGATTGGTGGTGCCCGGTGGATACTGGAGACGTGTGTCACCTATGCGAAGGAGAGGGAGCAGTTCGGCGTGCCCATCGGGACCTTCCAGGCGATCCAGCACAAGCTCGCCAACGTAGCCGTCGAGGTGGAGGGGGCGACATCCATCGTCTACTACGCCGCCTGGACGGTCGACGAGAAAGACCCCGGACAGACGCTGGCGGCATCGGTGGCCAAGGCCTGGTGCAGTGATACCTACCGGCACGCTGCCTTCGAGGGCATCCAGGTGCATGGCGGGATCGGGTTCACCTGGGACCATGACATGCACCTGTACTTCAAGCGGGCCAAGTCCTCACAGGTTGCCTTCGGGGACGCTGACTATCACCGCGAGCGTATCGCCCAGCTGCTGGACGTGTGAGGAGTCCGGCGGAGCGGGCAGAATCACGGAAAACAGCCAAGCTGGCACCCGCTGATCCTGATTCCCTGCCTGGTGGCTGCATGGCCCACCTTCCTCGGCTGCACCTTCAGCCTGGCGGCAATCTCAAAGGCGGTAGGGCAGTGAAGGGAGCCGTCTACCAGGGAAGCAGCAAGCTCATCGGCGAGGGCCGGCGGTACCTGGACGCGGTCCACGTCCTGCGGGGCGAGCTTGTGTACTCCGAAACAGCCGAGCTGGCAGTCGGCAATCCTTATCCCCAGGCGGTTGGCGGCGTCCCCGACCAGCCCAGGACTGACCCCCAGCCGCCGGGCTATCGCCAGGGCACGGGCGCAGCGGAGGCGCCCGCCAACCTCCCCCGATTCCTGCTGGACCGCCCGATCAATGTCGTTGCTGGCCATCTCTGTTGCTCTTCTCTGCGGCTTCGGCTCAACAGGGCCAATGATAGCACAGCAGGCGGGCAGGGTACTATTTGCCTTCGGCTGTTGTGCACGGTTCTTGCCAGCGCGGCGAAGCAATCTAAAGCCCGTTCCCGCAGATTGCCGCGCCCGTTTCGTCGCGCCGAGACACTCTTACTTCTGGACCGCGCCAGGCATATTCATGGTACCTCGGGCGCGTAGTCCATACCGATGTGTCCCTCTCGCTCCAGCTGGTGGTACTCCTCGTCCGATACCTTCAGTAGCTCCTTGTAGACGTACTCATTGTGCTCCCCGAGACGGACGGGCGGCCTGCGGATGCGGTTAGGCGTCTCGGACATTCGGAATCCGAAGGTGGGATACAGGTGGGTGCCGCACTCCTCGTGGGTGACCTCCTGGAAGAAGCCCCGCTCCCTGAGGTGGGGGTCCGTGTAGGCGTCATCCTCGAAGATCACCGGCCCGGCAGGGACACCCTCCTTCTGCAACCGGGGCATCAGGTCGTAGTGGTTGTGCTGCATTGTCCATTCCTGGATAAGCCGGTCAAGGTCGTCCTGGTTGCGGTCGCGGCTCAGGCTGTCGGCAAACCGCTCCTGGCGGCACCACGGCGGGTTCCCCATGGCCCGGCATAGTCCCTCCCACTCCTCGTCGGTAGTTATGGTGATGTTGATCCAGCGGTCCTCTCCCTGGCAGCGGTAGCAGCCGCAGGGGGCGGCCCCCGGCATGCGGTTGCCTCTGCTGCCCTGCACGCGCCGGTTCATGGTGTAGTCCATGATGGCCTCGCCCAGGTGGGGCATGGTTGCTTCTGCCTGGGCAAGGTCAATGTACTGCCCCTTGCCGGTACGGTTTCGGTAGTGCAGGGCCATCAGCACCGCCAGGGCGGCGGTGGCCCCGGAGGCCTCATCGGCATGGTAGAGGGTGGTGGTGGTGGAAGGGTCGCTGTCAGGGTAGCCGCGCAGATAGGTGTGGCCGATGAACGCTTCCTGGTGGACCCCGAGCGCGCGGTAGTACTTATTGGGACCGGTACTGCCGAAGCCGGGCATGGAGAGCATGATCAGCCGGGGGTTCACTTCCCTGAGCACGTCATAGGTCAGACCCAGATTCTCGACCACGTGGGGGGCATTGCTCTCCAGGAAGACGTCGCTCACTGCGATCAGCCGCTTGAAGAGCTGTTTACCTCTGGGTTGGGTCAGGTCCATGGTGCAGCCGAGCTTGTTACGGGCATGGGCATTGAAGAGCGTCCAGCGGTTCCAGGGCCGGAAGCTCACGTCGCGGCCGCAGTAGGTGGCCAGGCCACCAGTACGCGTAGGATTCGAGACTATCTCCTGGGGTGGTCTGGCTATTCCTCCCCTGGTGAGCACCTGGAAGTGCTTGATGGACTCCACGCGGATGACCTCCGCGCCCCAGTCAGCCAGATTCACGGTGGCAAAGGGGCCGGCGTAGATGACGGTTATGTCCACTACCCGTATACCTTCGAGTGGTAGCCTGACCATTTTCCTCTCCTCAGTTCGGTACTGCCTATCCGCTAGATGACCCCGGCTTCACGGAGTCTAACCAGGTCGTCTCGGGAGTAGTCCAGGCCCCCGTAGACCTCCAGGTTGTGCTCTCCCAGTCGTGGAGCGGGCCGGCTGGCCCGCCAGGGAGTCTCGCTCATGACAAAGGGCCTTCCGGGGTAGGTGAGTCTGCCCGCAACCGGGTGGTCTATCTCCTCCCAGAATCCCCTCTCCTGCCAGTGCGGCTCGTTCACCAGGTCTTCGCTGGTGCTGATGGGCCCGCAGAGTACCCCCGCCGCCTGACCAGCGGTGACGATCTCAAGCTTGGTGTGGTCAGCTATCCAGGGGTACCATATCAGGCTGAACCTCTCCAGGTTCTCCGCTTCCCGCTGGCCCTGGGGGGTGCAGAAGCCGGGGTCGTCGGCGAGGTCCATGCGGTCCATCATGCGGCATATCCGAGGCCAGAAGACGAACCCCCCGGCGATCTGGAAGAAGCCGTCTTTGCAGGGGTATACGCCTACCGGAAACCCGGCCGGTTCCTGGAGGGGGTTGGGGCGCTGGGTGATCTCACCGTTGTACTGGTAGGTAAGTAGATGGCTCATGCGCCGGTCTATCGTCCCCATCTGGCTTTCGAATATGGAGACGTCCACGTGCTGCCCGATACCCTGGAGCCGGCTGGTGAAGAGGGCGAGCATGGTGGCTACCGCGGCGATCGTTCCCGCCTGGTACTGGATGACATTGCCTCCCTTCTTGAGGGGGTAGCGGTCCAGGGTGCCGGTCTCGTTCATGGCACCCCCCATGCCGTACAGGATAAGCTCCGAGGCTTTGAAGTCGCGGCAAGGGCCGGTCTGCCCGAAGTTTGATATGGAGGTCATCACCAGACGCGGATGGACCTTCTGAAGCTCTTCGTAGGCCAGCCCGAATGACGGCATCACCCTCGGGGCGAAGCTCTCAACCAGAATATCAACGCCGTCCAGCAGCTCCATGAACAGCTTCTTTCCGGTCTGTGTCTTGAGGTTGAGGGTGATGCCCCTCTTGCTGGTGTTGAGGTGCAGGAAAACGCCGCTCTTGTCAGGGTGAGGGTCGTCGCCGAGGAAGGGCCCCATCCTCCGCGCCGGGTCGCCCGTGCCGGGCCTCTCGATCTTGGTGACGTCAGCGCCGTGGTCGGCCAGGAGCTTGGTACAGTAGGGCCCGGCGATATGATGCGTGAGGTCAAGCACCTTCACGTCGGAGAGCGCCTGTTCCATCTGCTTCTCCTCTGCGGGCAGCTTGCAGGTCGGTGACATTCGGGGACAGATGATGTTCTTGCCCGTGTAATAGCCGTGATTTTAGAGCGTCACCGGCCGGCTGTCAATGTTCGCCCCGGCTGCCGCTAGCTCGGGGAGCATACTACCTGTACTGCGGACGGCAACATACCCATGGTACGCCCACACTACGTACAGACCACTGTACTGGTCTTGCAGTGCCACCGGATGTAGCCGCCCGGTCTTCTCTGACGGACCACCGGAGACTTCCGGGCGAACCCCCGGGGTGGGACAATGAAGGTGGCCAGGGGTGACTGTGGAGCCTGGCCGGGTGTGCCGGATGGATGCCTGGCGATGGGGAAAGCCGCACCGGCCTGATTCGAGGTTGGTTCTGGCAGCGGCTTTGCGTCCCGGTTAGGAAAATATGAGCAAGGCAGGCAGAAGGGAAGCAAAGGACAGGAGACCGTGGGTTTCGACGGCTCTTCTGGAAGAGCGGCTGCAGGGTATGCTCGCGGAGCAGCCCATCACGCCCCTTCGCCTTCTGCTGGTCACTACGGCCCTCATATTCATGGCGGACATCTTCGTGATGTTCATTCTGCTTCTCCTGCCGCCTTTGACCGGCCAGGCACAGGCGCTCCTGGACGGGTTCCTGCTTGCGGTGGTGATATTCCCGGCGCTGTACCTATTGCTGTTCCGGCCTCTCCTGGCCATGAACAGGGTGCGCAGAGAGGCAGAGATGGCTGCCGAGGCTACCGAGAGCTATGCCCGGTTGTGGGATGACGTGGACAACCGGGACCAGCCCCACAGATATGTTCCGGACGTCTACTGCCTTCTGGACCTGAAAGGCAGCATACTTGACTGGAACCTGGCGGCGGAGCGGCTGCTTGGTTACACACGTGACGAGCTGGCAGGGGAGGGAATGCGGGGCCTGAAGCTCCTGGCTCCCGTGCAGATGCCCAGGCTCGCCATGATCTTGGCCAGAAGTGCCCTGGGCCAGTCCACCGGCCCCACTGAGCTTGTCCTCCGGACAAAGCATGGGAAGAGGCTCCCGGTGGAGGTGGCCACCTTCCCGGTCAGGGTGGAGGACAGGACCCTGCTACTGGCGGTGGTGCAAGACGTTACCGCCCGGCGTGAGGCTGAACAGGCTCTGCGGGAAAGCCGGAGGAGGTTTCGGGACCTGGCCAACATGCTCCCCCAGAGCGTGTGGGAGATGGACAATCGGGGCCGCTTCACCTTCGCCAACCGGCAGATGCTTGAATCCCACGGGTATTCGCCGGAAGATGTCCCCGGGCGGCTGGATGTCGGTGAGCTGTTCAGCCCCGAGGACCGCGACCGGGTGGAGCGTGACATTCAGAGAATAGCCGCCGGGGAAGATCTGGGAGGAATTGAGTGCCGAGCACTGCGAAAAGATGGGACAGTCTTCCCGGTCCTGGTGTATGCCGCCCCCATCGTCCGGGACGGTAGGACAGTAGGTGTCAGGGGGGTAACCCTTGATATAACAGAGCGTAAGCGTAGCGAGGACATGCTCCGCCAGTCAATGGCTGCCGCCGAAAGTGCCAGCCTGGCCAAGACCGAGTTCCTTACCCGCATGAGCCATGAGATCCGCACGCCGGTGCACGGGACCATGGGCATGATAGACCTTGCCCTGGACACCTCTCTCACCTCCGAGCAGAAGGAGTACCTCTCCATAGCCAGGTCTTCCGCAGAGTCCTTGCTGGGTATCATCAACGATGTCCTGGATTTCTCCAAGATAGGCGCCCGTGAGCTCAAGCTGGAAAGAAGACCCTTTGACCTCAGGAGCACCGTTGAGGTGGCGGTGGATATGGTTGCCCTGCGTGCCCAGCGGAAGGGGCTCGAGCTCCTGTGTCGCATCCCACCGGACGTTCCGGGCCGTCTCATCGGTGACGCCGGACGCCTGCGGCAGGTGCTGGTGAACCTGGTAGGAAATGCTGTCAAGTTCACCACTTCTGGCGAGGTTGAGGCATGCATCACCGTGGAGGAAGACCGCGGGGATGAGGTGGCACTCAGGTTCTCAGTCCGGGATACCGGCGCAGGCATTCCCTCGGACAGGCGCGAGGTCATATTCGAGGCCTTCCGCCAGGCTGATGGCTCCACCACCCGTGAGCACGGTGGTACTGGCCTCGGCCTGACCATTTCGCAGGAACTGGTTGGGCTGATGGGAGGGTGCATCCGCGTTGAGAGTGAACCGGGAGAAGGCAGCACGTTCTACTTCACGATTGTGTTCCCCAGGAGCTTCCCGGGCGAAGAGAACTGGGCTGATTGGGTCCCTCCGGCGGGTATGGGTGGGGCTCGTGTTCTGGTGGTGGATGATAACGCCACCAGCCGGCTAATAGTGCGGGAGCTGCTCACTGACTGGGGCATGGAGGTTAGCGAGGCAGACAGTGGGGCCGCAGCAGTCCAGGCAATTGAAAAGGCCGGCGAGGGTTCTGGTGCTTTTGGGCTGATACTGCTTGACCGGACGATGCCGGAGATGGAGGGACTGACCCTGGTGGAACGGCTCTGCCGAAGGGCCAGTACTCGGGACTCGGTGGTGGTGATGCTCGGGTCGGACAGCGTCCACGATGAGGCTCCCCACTGCCGGCAACTGGGCATCCGCGCCTACCTGGTCAAGCCGGTCAAACAGAGCAACCTGCTGGAAGTGGCGATGACGGTACTGGGCAGTCCTGCGGCGGACCAGCCCGACACCGGGCCGTTGCCCCCGGCCACTTGCGGCGCTTTGTCCCGGCGTATTCTGCTTGCCGAGGACAACGCCGCCGCCCAGCTTCTTGTCCGCCGCCGGATGGAGAGCCTGGGGCACAGCGTGTGTATCGTCGACAACGGCTCTGAAGTACTGCGGGCCCTTGAGGAAGCGGAATTCGACCTCGTGGTGATGGACGTGGAGATGCCGGAGATGGACGGGCTGGAGGCAACCCGTGCCATTCGCAGGAAAGAAGTCGAGTGCGGCGGGCACATACCCATCATTGCCATGACTGCCTACGCCATGGAGGAGGACCGGGACAGGTGTCTTGAGGCGGGCATGGACGGATACGTCTCAAAGCCGGTTGACCCCCTTCACCTGCAGCGTGAGATCGAGCGCCTTCTAGCGGCGGAGCGTCAGGCGGCACTGCCGGTCAATGTCGGCGCTGCCCTTGAGGCCGCCGGGGGTGACCGGGAGCTTCTGCAGGAAGCGGTGGCCATGTTTCTTGAGGATGACTTCCCGCGCCTGTACCGGCAGCTCATGAAGGGTATCAAGGAGGGGGATGCTCCTCTGGTTCGGGCGGCCGCGCACGGAATCAAGGGCGCCGTGACCAGTCTGGGCGGACAGCGGGCGGGTGCCATCGCCCTGCGGCTCCAGGAGATGGGACAGCAGGGAAACCTGACCGGTGCCGGAAATCTGGTGGGAGAGTTGGAGGAGGCGATAGCCCGGTTCCGCCGCTTCTACAATGCCGAAAGCCGGTTGCCGGAGGAGGTCTCACGAGGCCTGACGGAGTAGCCCGGCTCCAGAGGACGGGAAGAGAAGAACCGGACATCCGGAGGTGACAGTGCCGGTACGCATCCTGGTGGTGGATGACCGTCACTCGCTGGCATGGTATGCCCAGCGGGTGCTTCAGCAGGAGGGGTTCGAGGTCACGACTGCCTTCGACGGCCCCGGTGCGCTGCAGAAGGCGCGCACCATCAGACCGGACCTTATCGTCCTTGACACGGTTATGCCCAGAATGGATGGGTTGGAGGTGTACCGCCGGCTTGGTCATGGGTCTGGCATGGTCTCCACTCCTTTCCTGTTTCTCACCGTCGATGAGGAGAAGGATCGCAAAAGGCTGGAGATTGTCAGGAGGCCCAGGCCTCGTCTCGGCCGGGGGGAAAGAGAGCCGAATGCGCCCGAACCGATCTTCGATTTTCTTACCAAGCCCTTCAGCGCCGAGGCGCTCGTCGCTCGTGTGAGGGACCTGCTCGAATGTGCCCGGCTCAGTGCCGAAAGGAAGCTAGCGGTGAGCAGGCCACGGGTGCTGGTTATTGATGACGCCCTCTCTCTGCTACGGGTCGCCGAACGCACCCTGGAGAGGGAAGGCTACGAAGTCGTCACCGCCTGCGATGGTCTGGAGGGGCTGAGCAAGGTGCGCGAACAGAAGCCGGACCTGATCCTGCTGGACATAGTTATGCCCGGGCTGGATGGGGTGCAGTTGCTCAGGCTTGTGCGGCAGTCCAGCCGCACCCCCGTCATCATGCTTACCTCGGACCGTGAGGCGGACACCGTAAAGACCGCCCTGGACCTGGGTGCGGACGGATACGTGGTCAAGCCGGTCAGCACCAGCGAATTGGTGGCCCGAGTGAAAGAGGCGCTGGGCGCGGCGGCGGAAGACTCGGAGTACCTGCACGTGTCCTCCTGTACTGAGCCGCAGTAGCAGGATTGCGCAGGCTACGTGTTGCCAAACAGGTTAGGCTGTTCTAGAATGTCCTCAAGCGAGGTTGTATGGCTAGCAAGCAGACAAGACGATCACGGGCCAAGCCTGAGGAGACCAGGCCGGACGCAGTCCCCGAAGACTCCGCTGAGGTCGCCTGGGACTTCGAGGAGGCGGTAGCCAGGGCTGACCAGCTCGGGCTCCTTGCCAAGAAGGCCGCCGAGGAATCCGTGCGCGTCTCCCAGAGGATGATTACCCGCGCTGAGGAAGTGAGCCGCCAGGCAGAGCAGGCAGCGCGGGCCGCCGCAGGTGCCTCCGAAGATGCCGTGGCCAGGGCCGAGGAGGTGACCCAGTCCGTCAGCAAAAGCTTCCAGGCCTCCACGATATCCTTCGAAGCGGCGATAAGAGAGGCCAAGGAATTTCGGCAGACATCCCGGGACGTCATCCGCAGGTCGGAGGAAGCCGTACGCACGGCACGCGAAGCCGCTGACGAAGCGGCGAAGACATCCCAGGAGAGCGCTGACAAGATTGAAGAGCTGAGCCAGTCTGTAATTGCCACCGCCGAGCGGGCGATAGCGGTGTCAGGTCAGGCCCTGGGAAGGGCCGAAGAAGTCAGCCGGGAAGCCAAGGCAACCATTGACCGGGCGGTGAAGGCGTCACGGGAGGCGGTACGCCGGGCGGAGACACTGGCAAGCTCTGCCGAGGAAGCGGTGGTCACCAACCCCGGTAACCTCGAGGAGGCCATACAGCGGGCCCAGAAGGCGGCCACCTCCTCGCACGAGGCGGTACGGGAGGCCAGGAAGGTGTCCCAGGAGCTGGTGGCTACCGCTGATGAGCTCGTACGCGTGGCCGGAGAGGCGGTTGCCGAGTCACGCCAGACCTCCCAGGAAACACTTGCCCGGGCTGAGCAGACGAGCCGTGCCGCCGAGGCTGCCCTCCAGGAATCACGCCAGTCATCTCAGGAAGCCATTGCCAGGGCGGACCGGACGACCAGGGCTGCGGAGATGGCCGCCGAGCAGGCAACTAGGGCTGCCCAGGCAGCCACTGACAGGGCCGAGGAGGTCTCTCGTGCGGTCTGGGCGGCCGTGGAGGAATCCAAGCTGACATCCCAGAAGGCGATCGACCGGGCCGACGAGATCAGCAAGTTTGCCATAGAGACAGTTACGGCCTGGGTAGCGGCGTCACGCGAGGCCATGGAAGTGGCCCGGCAGGCGAGCGATTCCGCCCGGCAGGCGGCTGAGATCTCAGCACGTGCGTCCCAGGAGGCTATTGACCGGGCGGAAGAGGTGAGCCGGTCGGCCAGAAGCGCGGCCGAAGCATCGCTGAAGGCCGCCCGTGAGGCTACCGAGGCATCCAAGAGAGGGGCCGAGAAGGCCGCCGAGGCCTGGATCAGGGTATTCCAGCGACTCCTTGATGCCACCGGCCAGACGTCAGCGGTGGCCAATAGCGGGATTCACGAAGCCGCAGAGGAACTTGCAGCGGCGCCCGCCTCTCCGGAAGCTGACGCATACGCCGGTATCCAGGTTTCGGACAGGGCTGCTGACAAGGCACCGCCAGGTGTCACCCCGGAAGGTGGAGACGTTTCCGCCGCGAAATCCGTCCGAACGACAATTGAGGACCGGCTGGACTCTCTCACCCGGATGTATACTGCTGACCGCTCTCGGAAGGATGACGAAGAAGAGGGCGCCTGAGACCTTGCCGACGCGCTGGCGACCGGACATAAAGGGCTGTCAGCGTCGTTGCCGCTGTGATATTGTTCCACAACCGAGTGACGGAGGGAGATGTCTGCATGGACAACCAGGATGAGACCACCATCACTGCCAATCAGCCGCAGGGGGAGAGCACGGGGGCTTCTACCGAAACCCCGGAACTGGCGGGTAAGCATATCGCCGAGCTGCTAAGCCAGGCAGAGAATGCCTACACCATGTACCGCCAGGCTCAGAAGGAAGTGGCCCGGGGGTATAAGAAGCAAGAAGAGCAGATCGAAAAGGCCTTCAAGGCGGCTGAGAAGAAGGCCACCGAAGAATGCGCCCGTGCGCTGGAGAAGGCAGCCAAGGCGAGGGAGCAGGTCGAGAGACATGCAGAAGAAGTGTTCCGAAAGGCGGTTGACAAAGCGCGCGAGGAGTATGACCGGGCAGTGGTCCAGGCCCTGAACACGCGCGACGAGACCATAGCTGAGGAATGGCAGAAGTTCTCCAGCACCCGCCAGCAAGCCTGGGCGATCTTCCAGGGCGAAAAGCCTTCCGGCTAGCCGGCATCCCGTTCTGGGGGGAAAGCCCTCTGGGGTGGACCGCTCTTAGAGCAGAAGAGGTATATCGCGAAGGGCTTCGTCAAATCCTTCGCGGCCTTCCTGTATCTCTCCCCGGCGTCGCTGTTTGAGATAGACGTATCTGATCGCCTTGCTGAAGAAGTCCGATATCCTGATGGCGTTCGTCAACTCGGACAGGACCACGGTGACGTGAAGTGAGTCCCGCCCCCTGGGGTAGTCACCACTCCGGATCAGTGCCCCGGTGGCGGCGGCCCGCAGTGACATGGAGAGGTCCTTTATCAGGTTCATGCTCATCCCTTCAGGGGGCGCCGTCAGCAGATAAAGCGCCTTCCGGGCATCGGAGGGCCGGCATTTGAGAGACAGGGCAGCAAGAGCCTGATTCATGGCGTGGATGCCTTTCTCGGTCTCGGCCACCCTGTTCCTGAAGTCCAGCTTCGGTCCCACCCCGAAGCGGCTGCGTGAGACCGGGGTCTGGCCATGCCCGATCACCGTCCAGCCGGAGAGGGTTTCAATGATGTCACCGGCGTCAACCACGCGTGAGCCGATGAACTTCGGGTCCTTCTCTTCGCCGGCACAGAGGAGATTGTAGAACGGGTCTACCACCCGGGAGTTTATCCTGGTCAGATTGGTCCTGATGGGCTCCCCATCAGCTATGTAGCGCTGGTTGTCGACCAGGAAGACGGCATCCGCCACCAGGTACACTGACTTCAGGCATGTTCCAACGTTGTAGATAGCCCTGTCTTCGGTGAGCTCCTCGTAGTGGAAAGGCAGAATGATGAGACAATACACCGGCCGGTCCGGGTATCGCTCCTTCATCTGCTGGGTCAGCTCCGCGATCATCCCGGAGCCGGTGCCACCGGCAGCGCCGGCAGCGAGCAGGAAGGCATCCGCGAGCGAGTCCTGCTGCGACCATTCCACCGCCTCCAGGACCCGGTCTCCCTCTTCCCGGGCGATCTCGGCACCGAGCTCGTTGATCTTGCCGACCCCGTGACCACCCGACTTGCGCCCGCCGATAAGGACGCGGTGTTGTGCGTCGCTCTTGATGAAGTGCAGGCCTGACAAATCTGTGACATCTGTGTTCACTGCCAGGGCCCGACTGAGTATGGTCAGGCCCCGCTGCTCGCGGGCCCGCCTGTCTCTGCGTGCAAATTCGTCAGCAACCCTTCCTCCGCACTGCCCCAAGCCGATGACTAGCAGCTTCACACTATGCCCTCTCTACCAGCCTTGTGGCTATTGTACGCCCGTACACGCTCGCTGTCAATCTGGCCCACTCTTGACGTGCGCATATGTCTTGACTTCGCACACGCATACGGGTAGAATGTGGACTCAAGTCCGGCGGTCACGGAGGGACGCCCGCCGATTCTGCACCGGGGCCGGGGCAGGCACGCCGGCATATGCCATCGGAGGGGCAGTTATAGGCCGGCGATACTGGCTTCTCCCACCTGCGCTTGAGTTGTGTGGCACATTTCTGAGGATGGGCAATCACTGTATCCGGAGGTCTTGCATGGAAAGGGCGATATTTCAGCCGATCCAGATCAGGGGTATGACCATCAGGAACCGTATCGGCATGGCCCCCTTCCTCAACAACCCGGTGGGGGAGGACGGCGGCGTGGGCGATCTGACCGTCCGCTGGTTCGAGGCACGAGCCAAGGGTGGAACTGGACTCATCATGACCGGCGCGATTCGCCCCAGCAAGTTCGGTCAGGACATCCCCACTACCCCCGAGCAGGACATTCCCGTCGCGCGGTCTGGACTGGCCCTCAATGATGATAAGTATATTCCCGGCTTTGCCAGACTTGCCCGGGCGATACATGCGCACGGCTCCGTGATTGGTGTGCAGATTGCCGTCATCGGTCCCATGGGAGGCCTGGGTATGTCCCCGGCTCCTTAC
>Ga0180434_10006393_pt1 | contig 13580 bp, 12 predicted proteins | sample SS_ome_7_FD_132453 | JGI IMG/M metagenome (GOLD analysis project Ga0180434, IMG submission 132453) | Hypersaline lake sediment archaeal communities from the Salton Sea, California, USA - SS_1_D_2 metaG | ecosystem: Environmental > Aquatic > Non-marine Saline and Alkaline > Hypersaline >... | reverse complement strand
GTCTGCGAGGCCGGATCGCTTCTCCAGGTGAGCATTCGAACGCTGCTTGTCAGCGGCGTGACGCCTGACGGACTTTGCATGGGTGCGGACTGGATATACGGTCTGAGAAGCAAGTATCCGCAATGCCGCCTGAACTGGCGAATCAGTTTGCCCTGGATAGCGGCGGGCGCCTCGGAGCCGCAGCCAAAAGGTATCGCCGAGCAAATTAATGCCCGAGACACACAGGCCCGGGAAGAAATCGATGATTGTATTTCCGGGATTATCGAGGCGTCGCAGTCCTGGCCGGGAACCGGAGGCGTCCGGCTTCGCGAGGAACCCGCGTTGTCATCGGGCGACTGCCCGGTATGCTTCAACCAGCTCTTGTACGGCGCTATCGGCGCCGACGGTTTTTATTATCCGTGTCAGGGCATCGCCTCTCCCAGGTATCGCCATTTGTCCTATGGGAATATCCACAACGACGACGATTTCGTGGCGCGACGGCGGAAGCGGACCGCCAACGATCTCACGATCCGACCCGGAATTGATTGTCCCGGCTGCGCCGCGCCGCATGAAGCGGCGGTAAACCGTGCTGTTATGGAGGAATTGAACTCGTGATTCAAAGTGCTGATTGCCGCCTGGCGCGCCGGGAACTACAATACCGTTTCGAGCGAACGATGGTTTCCGAAGACAGATCTCACGCCGAAGCGGAAGGAGTGCGAATGAACGAGCCGAAGAAAGTTCCGTCGGATCTTTGGCGGGGGTTCTATGAGTTCATTCGCGAACGCACGACAGATCCCCGGTACGCCGATAAGTGCTGCGAGTCGGCCATGGCGGCCCTTGCTTCTATATTGCTAAGGAGCATCAGGTTTCGGTGCGGGCCTGTTTCGGGCGTCGAGCCCGAGGATATATGCCAGGACATTCTCATCAGCATGCTGAAAATACTCGATGCTCTTTGTAACGAGCAGGAGTTCCAGGACAAGTTCGCCAGCGCGGGCCAGCTCATCGCCTTGGCAAAGACGAAGGCCTACTACCGCACCCTGGATTTGTCCAGTGACGCCATGGAGAAGCGCGAAGTGCTTTTCGACGATCATTTCGTCGTCGGGGACGAGCTGCAGGAAGCGGTCGAGCCGGCCGATCGGAACGCCACAGAGACGCTGTGGAATCGCATGAGGGAACTCCTGACGGTTCAGCAGCTCGAAGCACTCGAACAGCGTTTCTTCGCCGAGCAGCCCTACAAGGAAATCGCCAGGCAAATGAACCTTACAGAGGATGCCGCAAAAATGCTTGTCTATCGCGCCAAAAAGAAACTGATCGACGGATTATGTCCGGGCGATGGAGAAGGCCCGAACGACGGAGAAAAACTGTGACAGAACACGAAAACAACCTGATCTGTGAAAGAGTCCAATTGAATCTTTCCCTTCAATCGGAAGGAGAATTGCTTTCCGCCGAGGAAGAGCGACAGATTGCCGAGCATCTTCCCGGCTGCGAGAAATGCCGGGTCTTCGTAAAAGCCCTGGCGCCCCTCAACGAGGCCCTTACGACCCACGCCGGGACGGTGCGGGCGATCCGCCCGGAACAGGACGCTCTAACCGCAAGGCGCCTGGCCGGTCGGGCGATGAAAACCGTCCGGCGCGGGAGAAGGCGGCGGATCGTACCGTACGTTTTGGTCGCGGCGAAGGCGGCGGCAATCGTCATCGTTGCCGCGACCGCCTACTATGTCGGTTCTCAGCAGCCGAAAGATCCCAGGGTGCTGGCCGTCCTCCTGAAGGATGCGGTGACCGCGGACAGCCCGGACGTCAAGAGCGTTACCGTCGCCCTGCGCTGGTCCCAGTTTGCACGGTCCCTGGGCGATCGAGAACAAATCACCAACGCCGGAACGGCGCTCCACTATGCCGTTGAAAGAGTCGGGGGGGATGTGACGGTCGGGCAGGACAGGGACCTTGTGGCCCCGATAATGTGGGATCTCGGTAAAGAGCTGTTTCTGCTGGGGTACTATAATCAAGACCACGAGGCCGAGGGAAACTTTTACCGATCGGCCGAGTCGGTATGGCTCCAGGCGGCCAGGCGGCATCGACCTCCACCCGAAGTCTGGATGGGCCTGGCAAACTGCTGTAAGGCACACAAAACCTGGGGAAAAGCCAAAGAGTATCTCGAGAGTATGCTCGATGATCCCAACTTGAACGCGCACGACCGGGCCAGAGGCGCCAACTTCCTGGCCTGGGTCCTGACGAAACACGTCGAAGAATTGAAAGACCCGTCGAGCCCGCGGCACGGGGCCTGGTTGACAGATGCCGAAAGCAACGCCAGAAAGGCGATTGAATTAACGGGTGGAAAATATGCAAAAGCTTACGCAAACCTTTACCTGGTGCTGAGCCTTCAGGCCGAACACGAAAAAGATGCGGGCCGGAAAACCGCCCTGCAGGCGGCGGCTGCAAAGGCCCTGGACGACGGTGTGGAGACCGCCAACAGGAAATTGAGCGCACCAGGATTCAAGAAGTCCACGCGTCTGTGGTTCACGCTCGCGATTCTCCGCGCGTACCAGGGCAGGGAGAAAGATGCACTGGAGGCGTTCCGGAAAGCACGCGCGCACGAGACCCGAAACTTCGTGGCGAGTATCTGGGCTGCAAAAAGCGAACCGGCGTTTAACCTTCTCAGCGACAGCGCCCGGAAGCTTCTGGACCGGGAATGCGAAAAGAGCGAGTACAAGTTTTATGCCCCGGCGACGATGTCCGTCGTCTGGGACGAGGAGTTCCTAACCGAGTCCACGGGATTCATCTACAACTGACCGGGAATGCAAACGAGCAGGAAAAGGAGTCTTGAGATGTCGAAATTGAGAATGGTGATGACGGCGTGCCTGATGGTATTTCTCGGCGCTGCAATTTCATGCGGTTCACCGAAATCCGATACGGCCGGGGGTGGTCCGCAGCCCGTTTCCATAGACGCCGGCGCACCCTGGAAGATCGAGTTCGCCGGGTCCGCGAGGGAAGCATGTCCGTCGAAGGACGGTTGGCTGGTGCCGAAAGTGTTGTTGAACGCCGCTCGCCCGAAGGTTCTCCTTCGTCTGGATCTGGCCGACGTAGCGGGCCTGGACGGATGCGCCCCGGTGAAGGTGGAGAAATTCGCCGTGACGCTGGACTGCCCCGCGGGGTTGGCCGGAAGCAGTCATTCACCGTCCGGATGGGCGATGTTCGCCATAGACGGAGATTGGACATATCGAGAGCCTCCCGGGCGGTACGGCGGGGACTGGGAAAACATTGGATACCGTGGCCTTCACACGAAGGTGCTTCCCAAGGGTTTTTCCAAAGACACCACCGCGGTTGGAATATACGTGAGCTTGAATGACAAAGCATCCCGGTACTACAAGTTTGACGGTACGTTCCGCGTGAAAATCGATCTTATCGTTCGCCCGTCCAGGCCCGCAAAACCGAATCTGCCAGAGAAGGGTCAAGTGGTCAAGTCGCTGGCTGGGAAACCCGGATGGTCCGCCGACCGGGCTTACAAGGGCGGCGCCGGCGCATCGGTCACGAAGGACGGTACGCAACTGCTGTGCGATCTGGACGCCGCGGATCCCGCCAGGCTCAGCGCCGTAGCCGGGCTGACCATCGCCCCGCGAGACATGCGAAAGGAGGGTCTATTCCTTACGGTGGACATCCCTGAAGGCCTGGTGGGCACGGACAAGTTCAAGAGCGGAATACACGCGGGCGTTTTATCCCACGACGGTAAGGAAGTGTTCTGGGGCCCGTGGCGGACGCTGGCGCGACCCGGGCCGATCACCGTGGCGCTGTATCCGGAGATCCGTTTTCCGCTTCCGATGTCGTTCCGCTCGGCCGGTTTCGACCCCTCGAAGGTCACCGGCATCTGCGTTCGACTCACAGTCGATCAGGCCACCAAAATGAAGTACAAGGGTCCGGTGACCATTCGGACCGCCGAGATCGTAAGTGCGCCCGGGAGCCTGATCGACAAACACGATGCAATTGCCCGCAACGTCAACAGGAATCTCCAGGCGCCTCGGAAGAAAACCGCAGCCGCCGGGAAGGCCCGCATCCGCGATTTCGTCAAGAATATAGGGGTGAACTATCCCTGGCCTCCCGACTGCCGCGGAGAAGGAATCTACCCGGTCATTCCCGGGCAATGCTGGGACGCCAACGGGAAGAAAGGCGGACTCGAACTCGTGCGTAAGCAAATCGAAAAAGATTTCGCCGCGTTCGCGCGAAATAAAATCGCCCTGGTAAGGGTCTGGCTTATGTGCGATCTCAGACGCGGACTGGTCAAAGGCGCCCAAGGAAATCCCGTACTCGACCAAAACTGCTGGCGAGAGGATCTTGGCATTCTTCTGTCGGCCGCCGAAAATGCCGGGATCGAACTGGTTCCGGTGCTCCTGGATTTCACACTCGCCGATGGTTCCGTGCGCGAACGTCTCGGCGTGGTTGGCGAAGAGCCCCGTATTCTGACCGACCCCGCCATCCGAAAAACGTTCCTCAAATCAGCAGCACCGCTGATTGATGAACTCTGTAAGTCGAAAGCCGTGAGGTATATCGATCTCTGGAATGAGCCCGGGCAAATGTTGGCGCCAATGGATGCCGTCGTCGAGACACTCGGCGCCCTGGCCGCACTGGTCGACAAACGCAAGCCTGTCACCGTGGGAGTCCGCAACAGTATCGAACTGTCCTGGTGGACCGCCCGCCTGCCGATAACCGTCCCAAGCTTCCACTGGTTCGCCAAGATGGAGCGAAATTGCTATCCCAAGGCCTGGGCGCCAAAAGACGTGGACCGCGGGAGCACGATAGTCACCGAGGTAGAGGCCACACGCGGTATCGCCGCCACCCTGACCGAACTCTACGAGGGCGGATTCAAAGGCGGTCTGTTCTGGAGCGCGAATGCAAATGACGGAATCAGCCCATTCGGGCCCAAACAGGGCGAAGAATTCCGCCAATGGGTGGAAAAACACACCGGGACCCCGAACGAATGAGGATCGAAATCCGCCCCTCTCCGGCGCCGGAGATATCGCGGGCGGTTCGTTTTCGGCGGATCACTGGATGAGTGTCGGTTCGGGAAGCGGAAGCGGCTGCATGCGGGCCTCGGCGATGTCGAACGCCACCTCGCTGTAGTGCAGCGCCCCGCATGCATAAAGCCACAAGGCGTTCAGCATGGCTGAAGCTGCCGCCAGGTTAGCGAAGAGAAGTTGTGTCTGGCGGCCCGAGGTTATCAGGTCGGTGCAGCTCTCGCCGGGAACGTTATCTTTGGGGTCGGCGATTTCCGGATGGTACTGCGTCAGGGGAGGGCTGCAGTCTTCGTCCCGCCGGCGAATGTAGACCTGGCAGTTTCCGTAGGTACCGCGGAGCACCCGCCCGGCGGGATCTGCGCCCGCTCCGTCGTTACCGCCGGAAATGAGCGTCACGTCGCTGAGGGAACGGCAGTGGTTGTTAACCAGTTTCCGCGTCGCGTGGTTATCAACGGCCTGCATAACGATGTCGCCGTTCTGGATCAGGCGGTGGATGTTTTCGGCGGTTACGTATTCCGGAATCGCCAGAATCGACAGCAGGGAGGTGGCGGCGTTGTTCAAGAGGTCCTGCATGGTGACGGCGGCCTTGTTACCGTAGTTTCCGAACATCGCCCTGGAGGCGTTTTTTGCCTCGAAACTGTCGCCGTCGACAAGCACCATTCTCATCGGGCGCCGCAGCGACGCCAGAAAAATACTGCCGTAGCGCGCCACGATTCCCCCTATCCCGCCCAAACCGATTACCTTGACGCTCGTGTCGTCCGGGAGGACGGCTTTGAGCATTTTATTTTCGGGAAGTTTCGCTTTCATCGTCGTTCCTTTCGGTATGACCGCTGGTATCGCCGGTGTCGTCGTCGCAGTTGTTCCCGGACGATTTTTCGGAGTCCCAGGCGTAACCGTAGTTATCATCATCCGAGGCCTGGTAGTTTTCCTTTTTCCGGTTCTGCTGTGTGTATTGTTCGTACTGGTAGCTTTGGCGTTCGACCCTGACCTTGTCCAGCCACTGGTCCGGTACGTTGGTGCTGCGGCGGTTGTACCCTTCGATGACGACTTCCGACTTCATGTCGAATCGCGTACCGTCGGCGACGGCTTCTATATGGAACTCGGGCGGTTCCCTGTCGATTCGCCCGACGACGATGTGGAGTCCGGGCCGGTGAAACTCGTCGAACTTGTCGGTGGGGCTGGAGTAGGCTGACGTGTCGGGATGGCTGTGGATGTCGCCGAACACGAAAAGACCCTGGCGCAGCACGGGCGTTTCGTAGTGTACGTCCATGGGATACGTCGTTCCCAACCAACCCTTGTAGACCGTGTTTGTCTGATTCGGGACCTCGAGAAGGACCTGTTGATTCTGCTTGTCCCACACCAGCAGCACGGCGGCCTCGGCGCTGTGTAAATTGTAGACAATATCGAAGAAACCCACGATCTGCTCCAACAGCACCTGCGGGAGCCTGGGGTATCTCGGTTTGAGAAAGATCGGATGCTCGGCCAGTGCGGTCGGCCAATCGGCGGATGGAACGCTGCTGGTGAAGAATTCGTGGTTTCTGCATCTGAAAAGCCCGTTGGATCCGAGCACGTAGAACATGGAGTCTTTGGGCCAGGGTTCCTGCTCGTCGGTCTTGATGTATATTGGCGTCAGAAGATTTTTTCTATGTTTGCTGTGGTTTTTGATGGTTCTGTCTCCGGTGGTTTGCGTTGTGGGCGTCGCCTGGCCAGTTCGCTCTGCATGAATACGATTCGCGCCAAGTCGTTCACTGATGTGATTTTCACATCCTGCGCGTTTTGATTGACGAAGATGCGTTCTACGATTTGCCCGAGGGTAAAGCCTGTTTCCAACCACGGGATCCGCAAGGCGAACAACGGGCCTTCTTCACCGGTGGCCTGTTCCCAGGTTTCGATACCGGCGATCCTGGGATCGATCCGGGCGGCTACGGTCGCGGAGAACCAGCTCGTCTCTTCGTTGTGTTCGGAAGAGAGGTTAAAGCCCGTGTCGAAGAGGCTCTTGACCAGGGCGTCCAGGCTCCTGGACATTCGCTCGTTCGTGTCGGGGATCGCCATAAGCGCATCCCGCTGCAGGTACTGCGTGCATATCCACGACAGGGGGTGCCCGTTCAGGGTCTTGAATTTCGAACAGTTCAGCAGCGCCGGGTAAAGCATCTTGTCGTCCAGGCTTTTCAGCGCGGAGTTCGTGAAGAAGCATTCGTTTTTACCGGTAAGCTGCGGTCCGTGTCTGCCCGGTCCGAATACGGCCAGCACGCATACGTAAGGCAGCGCGATGGTCACTCGCCTGTACTTCGCCTCAGAACCAAAGGGCTTGGGGGAATCGGCGGCAAGCCACTTGAAGCACCATCGCCTCGGCGGGGTCTGGTGTACCCAGACGATTGTCTCACCGCGCGAGAGAACGAACCTCACCCCGCCGGGCAGGATAAACTTCTCGATGTTCTCGCGTCCCGGCGCCAGGTGTTTCGTCAGCTTCTCCAAAGGTATGCTGGCGGTGACGCCTTCGGGTGACCGGGCCTCAACCGTATTTCCGTTAATGGTAATCGTGGCGGTTTGAGGGGGCATGTCAGTCGCCCTCGCCAGCGGAGCGGTATCGGCGCCTCGACGGGATCGGGGCGAGGCCTTTGACGCCCGCATGCATTACAAACGTCAGGAACTCGCCCGCCTGGACGACAGTGTTATCGTCCACGGGCTGCCCGTCGATCACGGCGACGGAGACGGCCTCGCCGCCGGCCGGACCCATGTCGAACAAGTCGGCAAAGTTTTCCCGGATGCGTTCACGGATGCCCGCCACGGTTTCGCCGGCGAGCGGTAAACTTTCGCAAAATACTCCTTGCGAGACGGTAATCTGTCCGGCTGCGGGATCGTCCGCGACGTCATTAAAGTCCCCGCCTCCCGCGGGACCCATGCGGGGGGCTTCGTGATTGGCTCTCGTTCGTTCCATGTCAATTCTCCTTGATGTCCTCGGGCCACCGGCTGGATTGCACGGCAAAGATCATATCCGGGTCCACTACCTGTCCGCCCAGGTATGAGGCCCTGTGAATAGCCGCGGTCAGCAATCCGACCGATCTTGCGGGTTCAACTCCATCTACCGCCCGGGTCTCGGACAGGTGGAGTATTACGTTGATGGCGGCGGGTGTAACTTCGCACGGGCTGGTCCGTGCTATCTCTTCGAGCACTTGGGCCACTACGCGGCGCGTCGGTTCGCCCAGGTCGACCGCCACGACGCGCCTGGCCAGTGCTTCATCGGAAGCAATTTGCGACAGGCCCCTCTCGGACCGGACGGTGGCAAGGAACCTCACACCCATGTCGATCGCATCACAGAGAATCGCCAGGCCCGCGTCGGTGCCGCTGACGGCAAGGTCGATATCCCGGATCAGGAACACCGTTGCGGCGCGCCGGCGCGCCGCGCGGAGCGTGTGGAGCAGCGAGGCGTCCTTTTCCGCGGGGAAAATGCTTCCGGCGGCGATAGCGGATCCCGAGATTTGCACGACCTGCTCGACGCGCCTCTCTTCGAGTAGGCGGTGCGCCGCCGACAGCATCAGCAGGTTCCTGCCCGCCCCGCTCCGGGCCCACAGAATCACTCCGCACGGAGAGTCCGGGCGAGTGACGGTGACGGACAGTTGGTCGGCGAGTTCCTTGCGAAAGGTCCTGGTGTATGCGTCTTCGGCCGTCTCGGGGCTGACAATATGTCCGACGGCCTGGAGGGCGGGGTCCAGTTCCTGTGATTCTAAAGAAGCCCGGGGCAGGACCCTCCGCACCTGGTCGGCGATTGGCGAGTCCAGATGTTCCAGGACCTCGTGCAGTGCGAAGTTGACGTCTTCGTGTTCGATCCGGACCAGCAACCGTCGCCAGTCTCTGCGGCAGTCGCCGAGCAATGCGCGGCGCAGTTTTCTGTCGGACCCGTCATAAACAAGGTCCGCGTCGACGTATGCCTGGAATGAAACCGGTCTGCTTGCGCTGCCGTGGAGCAGCAGGTTGGTTTTGGCCTTGTTGAACTCCGCCGAGAGCGGGACGCCCCCCAGGCGGACAGTACGTTCGTCAACGGCGTCCACGAGGATGTCGTGACCGGTCAGTACGGCCTGAACGCTGTCGTCGATGCGGGAAGTGAAACCGGATCCGGGCTCGATGCGGGAGCGGCGTTGGGTTTTTTCGCCCCGTCCATTGGGCATATCCGGGGCATCGCCGGTATCAATATCATCTTTCTTATCTTTCTTTTTTTTCATTTTATAAGACCGTCATAAGTTCAAAAGGCAGTTCCGACGGTTTCGCGTCGAGCCGGCGGACGTTGGTCGTCCGCGCGCCGTCGGGGATGTCCACGTAGTATCCGGCATTTTGAGTGTCGAGCAGATTCACTATGCTTCGAATCTGGTTGTCGAATGCGCCGGTCAGTTCGGCGAGCGTCAGACCGGGCCTGCGGCAGCCGCTTTCCTCCGCGAGGCACGCTTCACCGCCGGCCTCTTGTACGACGCGATCGATCAGGCCGCCGGTCAGAAAGTCGCGCCGGTAGCGGATCGCCGGTGCGGCGGCGCCGGCGAAACTCAACTCGACCTGACCGGAATCGTGACCGTTCGGGCTGAATAACCAACTGGTGGTGTCGTCGACCATCCGCCGAAGAAGAACGTCCTGGTCGTAACCGTTTTCACTGGATATCGGCAGACCGCGAAGGTGCTTGTTCAGAATCGCCTGGAAGGCCTTGGGGTCATGCACGCGGCCGAACGTTTCGACTGTCCCACCGGCGCGGCGGATAAATGCCGGATCCACCAATTGAGGCATGTTGGTGGTGAACAGGAAAATTACCAGCTTGTTTTGGAACTCCGGGCGAGTCATGTCGAGGCGCTGGAGGGCGACGGACTGGATCCTGTCGTACACGCCTTCGTGGTCCCCGCCGCGAACCCGGCTGAGCGCCTCGATCTCCTCGCCGATGGGGATCACGGGCAGGTGGATTTCCCTTCCGTCGGGAGTGATGAAGGGCTCGTCATACATCGCCGAGACCTCGTCGAAATAACGGGCCAACTGCTTGTCGCTTCGCCCCAACCACTCGGACAGGACCTTGTCCATGCTCATTCGAAGCACCCGCGAGGGGACGTCTTCCACTGGTAAATTGAGGACCGTGGCGATCATTTCGGCGATGGCCCGAATGACGCCCTGTATGGAGAGGGTCTTGCCCGAACCGCTCACGCCCGCCAGCAGCATGGTCAGGCACCTGCGCCTCCGGTATTTCCGGGCGATCTCGGGGTGAAACATTTCGCGCCGGACGTGGGCGAGTATCTTCGCTATACACGGGTGCGGGGCGCCGATATCCCGTTCAATGGAAACTTCAGGCAGCGGTGCGGTGTCGGCGTACATGTACCTGTTCCGCCTCTTCTCGGTCGGTACGACGTCGAACGCCATTCGCTGGTGCCGACCGATCAGAAGCCGTGCATCATCCGACACCTCGCCGGCGTCGAGCTTCTCCTGCAGGCGGGCCGAAACCGGCATGATGCACTGGTCGCACGGATCGTTGTCGCGGAAACTTACCTCGACGTGTTCGGTCCCGATCCGGCGGACGAATTTTCCCTCCGGTCCGGTGTTCGGCGGTCCGGAAATGCGCGAGAGAATGGCCTCCCCGTTCGCGTCGATCCGCACCTGGTCTCCGCGAGCCAACCGCTCGATCAACCCAGGGTCCGGAATGACGGGAAAACGAGTTGTACCGTCTTCACAGAAGACCTCCGCCCATACCCTGTCCTGGAGACCCATGAAAGTCGCTTTTCGCACCGGTCCGGACTTCAATTCATCGAGTATTTTGTTGATTTCCTGCAGCGACTTGTCGCGCAGGGCGTTATCCATGCCCGCGCGGGCGGCGAGGATGAACGCTGCGGTGGCCTTCCTGGACCCTTCACTATCGTCCAGGAAGATGTCCGCGAACAGCAATCTCATTTTGTCGAAGGATTCAGAGGATTTGAACATCTCCCACGGAAAGTCGGCCGCGGCGTCACCAATCTTTCCGCGTCCCCTGAGCGCCGCGCCGATGAGCGACTGGGCGATCTTCATGGATTCATCGCTTTGGTCAACGAAGATATCCGTCAGCACTGCTCTGGCGTGATCGGGGCTGACCTTCGGGTCCAGAACGTTCAATTCAAGACTGGAAGGCGTGTTGCCTGGCGTCGTCATTATCTTTCTCCTGTTATCATGTTTTTGAGTGAATGTGCCCGGACGATTACGCGCCGGGGTTTCCCGGTGGGAATTTCGGAATCACGTGGTAACCTCGTTCGAGCAATCTTCCGTCCTCCAGGCCGAATAACCGCTCGTCGTTGTGCAGATCCTCATCCAAACCGAATATGTGGCAAAGTTGGTGGGGCTGGCGGCTGAAAACCGCATTATTCCAGAGCTGGTCGTCCGCAGAAACAAACGCCGAGGTGGACATGCCCGTCGTCTCCAGCGGTTTGAAATTGTGTCCGTGACATTGCCCTATCAAACGGTGACAGCGCGTTTCGGGTTGGTTCTGCATGGTGCGAATTACCGTTTCGACGCGCTGCCACGTCCGCCCTGACAGCGTCAGGGAGTATGTTTGGGCCTCGGTGTCCAGGAGTTCGATAACGTCGGTAATCACCGAAAAACACTCGTTAGTCTCCGGGCAGGTGCAGATCGGTCCGACCAGGAGCGCCCCGGTCTCGACGGGCGGTTCGAATTGCGCGCCCCTTCGGGCGGCCCGTTCGGCCTGCGCCAGCGCCCCGGCCGTATATAAAACCGGGTATCGCTTCCGTTCGGTGTCGACGTTTACCGCCCTGGCCGCCCGCAGCAGTGGTGGAAGAGGCGATTGCAGATACGGCGGAGGCGCGTTCTTCTCTTCACGCAGGGCAAATCCGCCGGGCGACGACTTTTTTGTATCCGCCGGTGATGCGGGCGAATTGCCAGCGAGGCGCCGTGGGATCACGCTGTAGTAATACAGGTCTCCGGCGTTCAGGACGCCACTGGCGATCAGGCGTTCGGAAGCCCGTGAGGCCACGTGGCTCAGGGCGAAAATGCTGAAAGGCAGATTTTCGACGGACCGGTCGGGACCGGTCGACCGGAGTATCAGGGACGAGGCGGTCTCGTTTCCATTCTGGTTGAAAACCGGAACGATCTCGAAGCTGAGATTCTCCAGCGCCACGTCGGTGCGTCCTTTTCGGAGCCAGTTTTCTCGCCACGCTTCGGCCTGCAGTTCAGACAGATCGGCGGCGGTGACGGTTTCGCGCGTTGCTTCCGGACCGTTTTTGGGATCCAACTGGATCGACAGTACGAGGCCCCAGGAGTCCGTGGCCGCCGGCTTGATGCCCGCTGCTTTATCTGTCATGGATTTCACCTTTCTTGTTGAGCGACTGAAGTATCCCTGGTGTTGGACGATGTGGGAGGGGGCTGAGCCCCCCCCACCGTCCCCCCCCGAAATCGCCGATCAACCGAGATGAGCCTTGGGCGTCAGCGTCGTTCTCGTGCCCGGTTCGACCTGGTCGCCGATGGGACTCAGGCCGTCGACGTACTCGGCCGAATCGTCCCGGCGAAACGTCCAGGGCACATTCTGGGGAAGCGACAGTTCGACCGACACGGCCTGTGAGACCACGTCGGCAGGAAGCGTCGGATCGACACCGGTGGCCTCAAAGGACCTGGTGCCCGTCACGTTCGTAACGTAAAAGTTCAGGCCGGTTGCATCAGGGGCCTCCGCGGTCGTCTTCGTCTGTTGTGCGTCTTTCATTTGTCTTTCCTTTCCGTCAGGTGTAAATGTTCACGGACCGGGCAGATATCCGGCGCCTCCAGGGGCGCCGCCTGGTCCGCCAGCCGGTCCACCGAATCGATCAGCCATGAAACAAGGTTTTGCAGCACGTTCGTACCGACGCGCATCATGTTGTGGATAAGACAGTGAGGAGCGCCCCTCAGGTCGATCTCGGCTTCGATTCCGCGATGCGGTCCACCGCAGAGAATCCTGACCATGCGCCAGCGATTCTGAGCGTCCAGGAGCGTCGCCCGAATCCACTTCCGCCTCGATTCGCCCAGGTCGTCGGACAGGGCGTCAATAATGGGCATTCGAATACGCAGGTCACGATCGCCCCACAACAGTCGTCCGTGCCGGACGAAGCGCCCGCACTGGACGATCAGGTCGCTGTCCGATAGTGAGATTTCCGACTCGGGAGGCGGGGTCCATTCACCGTCGACTGCGCCGCCGGCGGTGGCGATCGGCCAGGCCAGCGCCTCGCCCAGCATCGCATTTCCCTCCACCGACCAGGGCTCTTGGGACCCAATCGCACTCAACGGAAGGTCGAATCTGCGTTTGATTTCCCGATGCGCCGTGAAGTATTTCCACATGCCAGTCAGGTCCTTGGCGGAAAGCGGATCCGCATCCGCGCCCGCCGGCTGGGGAATCTCGAACGAGGCCCAGGCGGGCTCGATTGCGAGGGTCATTTCGTCGAGGCGGTATTCGCCGGCGCCGGACTGTGAGAACCCGAGGTCGCGAATGCAGGCGTCCAAACCGGATGAAATCGACGGCGGGGTTGTTATTCCTGTTGTTACCGGAGTCATGAATTCACCCCTGTCGGTCGGATGAAAGGTTCAGAGGTCAACGGTATGAGGTGGCGATTCTGTTGCCACCACC
>Ga0180434_10006391_pt1 | contig 13582 bp, 11 predicted proteins | sample SS_ome_7_FD_132453 | JGI IMG/M metagenome (GOLD analysis project Ga0180434, IMG submission 132453) | Hypersaline lake sediment archaeal communities from the Salton Sea, California, USA - SS_1_D_2 metaG | ecosystem: Environmental > Aquatic > Non-marine Saline and Alkaline > Hypersaline >... | reverse complement strand
CTCATCCTGGCCCTGCTCATCACCCAGTTCGTGGGCTTTCCATCAGCCCTTTTTTTCGGCCGACTGGGCCAGCGCTGGGATGTGCGCAAGGCCATCTACGTCGCCATCGGCATCTACATGTTCGTCACCCTGTGGGGCACCATGATGACCAGCAAAAACGAATTCTATGTGCTGGCCATTCTCATCGGCCTGGTGCAGGGCGGCATCCAGGCCCTGAGCCGCTCTTATTATTCCCGCCTGATCCCCCGGGATCAAGCGGCTGAGTTCTACGGATTCTTCAACATGCTCGGCAAATTCGCCGCCATCGTCGGCCCCCTGATGATGGGGGTGGTGGGCCTGGCCGTCCGGCGTCTGCTGATGCCGGCGGCGCCCGGTCCTGCGGAAGTAGAGGCCGTAGGCCGGCTGGCCGCCCGCTGGGGCATCGGTTCGGTGCTGCTGCTGTTTATCGGCGGCGCCGTCCTTTTGGCTTTTGTGGATGAGAAGAAGGGCAAAGAGCAGGTCGAGTTGATGGCGCTGGGCGGTTAGCTGTCCGCTCTACGCTTTCGGATAAAACCTGCTTAAGTTCTTTGCAATAATCGGACATCACTGGTTTAATAAACAGGTCGTTTCAAACCTTCTGGTCAAAATCTCAAAGGGTATGTCATGCTGTCGGTCAATGCCGTTCGCGTCTATCAATTCCGGAATAATGGTTTTTAATTTTTCGATGAGTTTCTCCATTGTATCTTCCTCGGTCGCCAGCCCCGGGACATCATCGCTGGTTGCTACCCACACATGGGCTTGTTCATCCCATTCGACCCGGACAAACAAAGGCTTTTGAAACATGACACACCTCATATCTTCACGTTAATTTCCACCACTATTATCTTTTTTATACCAGAACCCGTTGATATTGCAACGGCAATATTATTCGAAAAAAATTGAAGTCATCCATTTATTTCCCGGTGCAGAACCGCTTGCAGCCGGGCGGCGTGATTGCTGAAAATCCAGTCCACGCCGCGGTTCAGCTCCCGCCGCAGGCTGCTGCGGGATCGGATGTAGCCGGTGCCCACCTTCTGGCCGGCGGCGTGGTGGCGGTCGATCATGGCCCGGGTCATAAACAGATAGTGACCGGCGACGCCCCCCAGACCGGCGCTTAAAGCGGTGCGGCTGAGGCGCCTTAAATTCAGTTGGGAAACCGGCACCCGGGCCGCGGCGGGAACAAAGTGAACAAAATCGAACATGTCCGGATCAAGGGAGATGAAATGATAGTCCACACCGGGCCGCAGGCCGTCCAAACGCCGCGCCAGCCGGTCGGACTGCAGCGCCGGCCGGGGATAGGGCTCGGCCTTCAGCTCCACCATCAGATGCAGACGGCCGCCGAATTGGCGCACCACCTCGGTCAGGGACGGAATGAGTGGAAAGTTCCGCTGCAGTTGATCGAGCGTGAGATCGGCCACCTTCCGCGGATCGCCGAAAATGCGTTGAAGATCGGGATCATGGAACACCACCGGCTGCAGGTCGCCCGTCCAGCGGACGTCGCATTCGATGCCCCAGACCCCGGCGGCCCGGGCACGCTCGAACGCCGCCAGGGTGTTTTCAATAATACCCGCTTTGCCGTGCTCGCCGCGGTGGGACACGATGCGGCAGGCCGCCGCACGTCGACAGTCGACCGGCGGCCGGGGCACGGCAGCCGCGCAGACGTCGGCCGCCGCCAGAAAAACCTTTTCGACCAAATGCCGCAGGTGCCGAAGCGTGTCCTTCAATCGCGGCCGTACTCCCGTTGATACAAATCCGGATCAAAACGCTCCCGGCGGCTGGGGCAGTTCTCCACCGGACACAGGCGGCAGCTGTTAAACCCCTTTTCGCTTTCAAAAAAAATGCCGGATTCGGATTTGTCCGGCACCATCAGCATGCTGTCCGTCAGGGTCACGCCGACCAACGCCTGCGTGTCGCCCAGAACCTGGAAAAGTGGTTTCTGCTGGAAAATCGGCCAGTCCTCCAGTGAACCCGGTTGCATATTGCCCAGCCGGCCGGGAGCGAACCGCCGCCGGATGTCGTCTTGCAGAACCCGCATGGCCTGCCGCAGCGCCATCAGTTTCATTTCGTCGGCGAAGTAACGATCGAGCATGTCGGTAAAGGTGTCCGACCAGGCCGCCATTTCCGTGCCGCAGGTGGCGACAAAAGGAAATACACGATGCAATTCGCGGGTGTTGACCTGCAGCACACGGCTTTTCAAGACAACGCCGTCGAGGACGATGCAGTCTTCTTCACGCGAGGCAATGGCGGCGATGCGATAATAGGCCCGCGGCCGCGCCGCCTGCACAGCCTCCCGGGCCATGTCTTCCAGACGCCGGGCGTTTGCGCTGTCCTTCTTGATGCGATACCGCTCCAGCATCTTGTCGCTGTCCAACCTAAAATCGATTTGATCAAATAAAAATGTTTCCATGGTTTGCGTTCTTTGCGTTCTTTGCGTTCTTTGGGTTTGTTGGGTTTGTTGGGTTTGTTGGGTTTGATTCTACTACATGTTCGTTCCAATTACCAGCAGCATTCAATGTGTTCATCGATCCTAACGCTCCCAATGCTCTCAACATTCCCAGCGTTCTTGACATTCGGTTAATGGGTTGCGGGCCGTTTGCGATTTTGTTCATTGGAATTTGGATATTGTTTGTCGTTTGGTGCTTGAGATTTGTGATTTTATTTCCTTAGGCCTCGCGCCCTGCGCCCTGCACCCTACACCACATCCTGCACCTTTTCATCCACAAACAGCGGAACAAACGCAAAGCGCTGCACATCGATCAAGCCCCTGTCGCTCAGTTTGAGCCGCGGTATCACCGGCAGCGCCAGAAACGAAAGGGTCATGAAAGGATCATGCAACATGCAGCCCATCCCGCGGGCCGCCGCCGTCAACCGGTCGAGCCGCCTGCGCACGGCGGGCAGCGGATCGGTGGACATCAACCCGGCCACCGGCAGCGGCAGCACCGCCGCCGGCTTTCCGTCCCTGGCCACCGCCAGCCCCCCGCCGACGCGGATCAGTTCGTCCAGAGCCGCATACATATCCTCGTCCGTGGTCCCCAGGATAATGATGTTGTGACTGTCGTGCGCCACGCTGGCGGCCAGGGCGCCCTTTTTCAGTTTAAAGCCCTTGACGAAGCCGATCCCCGTGCGGCCGCTTGCGCAATGGCGTTCGATCACCGCCAGCTTTAAAAGGTCCCGGCCTGGATCGGCCACGGCTTTGCCGTCGCGCAACGCCGGCCGGCACACACACTGGCCGGTTCGCACCTGGCCTTCCACGGCTTCGATGACCCGCATGCGGCCGCTTACGGCCGCGACGGTCAAATCAACAGCCGCCCGCCGCACATGAATCGACGACGGCGGACACACCGCCGCCGGCGTTGCGACGGCCGGACGCATCCGGCCGTTTTCGGCCACCAGCTTTCCCCGGGCCATCACTTTTTCAATGACCGGCTTTGAAAGGTCCCGGAAAAACACGATGTCCGCCGACCGTCCCGGCCCGATCGCCCCCTTGCGGCGCAGACCGAAATACCCGGCCGGACTCAGGGTCGCCATGCGGATGGCGGTTACGGGATCAACGCCGGCGGCGATGGCCTGGCGCACCAGCGCGTCGATGTGCCCGTCGTCCATTAAATCCTGCGGATGACGGTCGTCCGTACACCACATCATACGCGCCGCCGTGTGGGCATCGACAAGCGGCACCAGCGCCGCCAGATTCCGGGCGCCGGTGCCCTCGCGGACCATGATGAACATACCGGCACGCAGTTTTTCGAGCGCTTCCGCGGCGCTGGTGCATTCGTGATCGCTGGACATGCCGGCCAGAATGTAGGCCGACAGGGGCTTTCCGCCGACGCCCGGCGCATGGCCGTCCACCGGTTTCCCTGCGGCCCGGGCCGCGGCGATCTTTTGCAACACGCCCTTTTCCCCCTGAACAGCCCCTGGATAGTTCATCATTTCGGCCAGGGCCACGATGCGGTCCATGCGTATGAAGGGATGCAGGTCTTCCGCCGACAGGCGGGCGCCGGCGGTCTCCATATCCGTTGCCGGCACACACGAGGGCAGGGAAAAGTATAGATCCATGGGTTGCTGCACGGCGCTTTGCAGCATGTGGCGCAGTCCGTCAGCGCCCATGACGTTGGCGATTTCGTGGGGATCGGCAACGACGCTGGTGGTGCCCCTGGGCAGAACAGCGCGCACAAAGGCAGGCACGTCGAGCATGGCGCTTTCGATGTGGACGTGGGCGTCGATGAATCCCGGCGCTGCGTAGTAGCCGTGCAAATCCAGCCGTTTCTTGTGCGTGTATTCCCCTATACCGACGATGGTTTCCCGAAATACAGCGATATCCCCGCTGATGACCGCGCCTGAAAAAACGTCGACGATACGGACGCCGGCGATCAGCAGGTCCACCGGACGGTCCCCTCTGGCGGCTTCCAGGTATGGCCTCAAATCGTCCGTCATCATTTCTTGAACGTCCGGATGGTCCGGCTCAAATCCCTGGCCCGCTGCATCACATCCCGCCCGTCGATGGTGGTCAAGCGGCGGTTGCGCACCACCACCCGGCCGGCGATCATCACATCCCGCACATCCCCTCCGCCGGCGGCATAGACAATCTGCGACACCGGATGATACATGGGGGTCAGGTGGGGCTGACGGCTTTTCAACACCACGATGTCCGCTTCCTTGCCGACTTCGATGGAGCCGATGAACGGAGACAGACCGATGGCCCTGGCCCCATCGATGGTGGCCATTTTGAGAACGGTTGCGGCATCCATCACCGTCGGATCCAGATGCGTGACCTTGTGCAGTTTGGCCGCCGTATCCATTTCCTTGAACAGATCCAGATCATTGTTGCTGGCGCAGCCGTCGGTTCCCAATCCGACAGGAACGCCCGCCGTCAGCAGCCGGTTCACCGGTGCCACGCCCGCCGCCAGCTTCATATTGCTTTCCGGATTGTGGGATACGGCCGCCGCCCGCCGCCGAATCAAATCGATGTCGCCCTCCTCCAGCCACACGGCATGCACCAGCAGCGTGCGATCGTCCATAACGCCCAGATCGTCCAGAAAACGCAGCGGCGAGACGCCCGGCCCGGTCGGCAGGCGTCGGGCTTCCCGGCGTGTTTCGGCCGCGTGAATCTGGAACAGGACACCATTTTGGTGAGCCGCCTCCTTGGCCGCCGCGAGGGTGTGCGGACTGCAGGTGTAGGGGCTGTGGCAGAAAACGGCACTGGAAATCAGCGGCGAGGCCCCCCGCCACTTCTGAACAAACGCCTCCGCTCGTCGAATATTTTCGGCGGGATCGGGCACACCCGGCGCCGGCATATCGATGACCCCCTGGCCGAGAACCGCCCGCATTTTGACCCGATCGACCGCCTGCGCCACCGCGTCCTCGTAAAAATACCCGTCACAGAAAGTGGTGGTGCCGGCCAGCAGCATTTCCGCGCAGGCCAGGGTGGTGCCGATTTCGACGTTGGCGGCGTTGATGAAACGGCCTTCCGCAGGAAACACGTGTTCGCGGAGCCAGATGTCCAACGGCAGATCGTCCGCCAGGCCCCTGAACAGAGTCATGGCTGCATGGGTGTGCGTGTTCACCAGGCCGGGCATGATAATGCCGCCGTCAGCGTCGATGACTTCGGCGGCGGCGGGCCGCGGTCGATCCGCCGCCGCTTCGACACAGGCGATCCGTCCGTTCTGAATGCAGACCCGGCCGCTTTCCAGAACATCAAAAGTGCGGTTGACGGTGATGACGATGCCGTTTTCGATAAGGGTGTCAAATTCAGGAGGCATGGTTTCGTCCGCCGATGTCTGCAGCAATGCGCCCCAGGGATGCCAGCAGCGCGTCCATGTCGATGGTCGTCAGGCGGCCGTCCGCCGCCACCACTTTCCCGTCGATAATCGTCAGCACCACATCACTGGCTTTGACGGCGTAAACCGCATGGGAAAAAGGGGAGTACATCGGGGTCAGATGCGGCTGATCGCAGTCGATGACAATCAGGTCCGCCTTTTTGCCGACTTCGATGGAGCCGGTGAGATGATCGAGGCCCAGGGCAGCGGCGCCGTCGATGGTGGCCATGCGCAGCACCGTATGGGCATCGAGCACAGTCGGGTCGAGGGTCGTCACCTTGTGAAGACGGGCGGCGGTTCCCATTTCCGCGAAAAGATCCAGATTGTTGTTGCTGGCGCAGCCGTCGGTGCCCAGCCCCACGCAGACACCGGCCTTTAAAAGCGCCGGCACCGGCGCAACGCCGGATGCCAGCTTCATGTTGCTCTCCGGGTTGTGGGCCACCTTGACATTGTGCTGCTTAAGCAGTGTGATGTCATCCGGGTTTAACACAACGCAGTGGCAGGCCAGCAAATTGGCGTCGAGAACACCCAGGGCCGCCAGATGGCCAACGGGCGTGCGGCCGTGCCGCTGCAGACTGTCTTCCACCTCCTGGTGCGTTTCGGCCACGTGAATCACCAGGGGGCAGCCGTGCCGCGCCGCCAGGGCATGGGCGCGCGTTAACAGGTCCGGGCTGCACAGGTAGGGCGAGTGGGGCTCCACGGCCACGCGGACAAGGGGGTCGCCCCGCCACTGTTGGATCAGGGCCTCGGTGAAGGCCAGCCCCTTCTCAATGGGGCCGTAGTGGGGCGATGGAAAATCGTAGAGCACTTCACCCACCACCGCCCGCATGCCCGCCTGCCGGGCCGCCGCCGCCACGGCGTCCGCGAACAGATACATGTCGCAGAAGCAGGTAGTGCCGGACAACATCATCTCGGCACAGGCCAGGAGGGTTCCGTCGTGGACCGTCGGTCGATCCAGACGCGCTTCGGCCGGAAAAATGTGGTCGTTGAGCCATTCCTTCAAGGGCAGGTCATCGGCCAGCCCTCTGAAACAGGTCATGGCGGCGTGGGTGTGCGTATTGACGAGGCCGGGCATGACAATGCCGCCGCGGGCGTCGATGACCCGCGCCGGCAGCGGCGCCTGGACGGCATCCAATGTCCCCACGGCGGCAATGCGGTCTTCCTGTATCACCACCGCCCCGTTGTCGATGACCGTGTCGGCGGCGTCCATCGTCAGTACCGTGCCGTTTTTGACGAGTGTTGCGCCGGCGGTCATGGCGCTTCCCCGCCCGACAGCTGTTTGACCAGGGCCGCCAGCAGCGCATTCATCCGCGGCGCCGCCGATTCGGCCACGGCGATGATCTCTTCAACCGAGGCGGGCTTCGGCTGCGCCGGGCGATGCACATTGGTGATCGTTGAAAGCCCGGCCACCTTCAAACCGGCGTGCACGGCGGCGATCGTCTCGATCACGGTCGAAAATCCGACGGCATCGGCGCCGATGGTGTTGAGGAACCGTATTTCCGCCGGCGTCTCCAGGGAGGGTCCTTTCAGACCGGCATAGACGCCGGTGCGCAGATCCGTGTGCGCCGCGTGCGCCGCCCGGCGGCAGGCATCCGCCAGCCCGGCGTCATAGGCGGTCGACATATCCGGAAAGCGGGGTCCCAGCGCCGCGTCGTTGGGACCGACCAGCGGGTTTTCACCTGTTAAGTTGATATGGTCGGTAATGAGCATGAGATCTCCCGCCTTGAAGCCGTCGTTGAGCCCGCCGGCGGCGTTGGTCAGCACCAGGGTGTCCATGCCGATTGTTTTGAGCACCCGGATGGGGACGGCGATTTCATGTGCCGCATACCCTTCATAGAGATGGAAGCGGCCCTGCATGACCGCGACCCAATGGTTTTCGATCATCCCGAAAAGCAGCTTCCCTGCATGGCTTTGCACCGTGGATACCGGGAAAAAGGGAACGTCGGCATAGGAAAACGCCGCCGAGACGGCCAGCGACGCCGTGCTCTTTGCCAGGCCGGTTCCGGTCAAAATGCCGATCCGGGGCGGCTTTTCCACCCGCCGCCGGATCCAGGCCGCGCTTTGTTCGATTTTTTGGCTGTCGGCGTGCATATTTATTTTTCATTAGCGATTCTGCCGGAAAAGATCAAGGTCAAAAGCGGTAAATCGGAAGTCTGAGGGCGGAGGGCGGAGGGCGAGGCTGAAAAATTTTGAATTTTGAATTTTGAATTTTGAATTATATATCGCAATTGGTCCTGATCGGCAGAGGGATGCAAGCGCCCGGATTTACCAGGGCAGAAACGGGAACGAACTATCCCTGTTGACGTAATCGTGAACGTGCACGAAGGGCGGCCACACCACAGGCTGAAAAATTGTGAAGTTTCAGACAAGATAATTCAAAATTCATAACTCATAATTGTTTCTTCCCAACACGATGCTGACTTCTGACTTCTGATTTCCGACCTCTGACTTCTGATTTCCGACCTCTGATTTCTGACTTCCGTTCTCAGATCGTTGACATTTGGCGTGAATTATGACATGTGTGGTGCACCCTGAACAATGCCAAACACAGGGGGATCGGCGTTTTCGGACAAACGTGGATCCGGTGAGGCCGGCAGTATCAGATACCATTTCAGCCGTTGGGCTTCAGATAATATGAAAATATCGGAAATCAGCGACATCCTCAAGGCGACAGTGCTGGTGGGCCGGGAGCGGCTGGATGTGCCGGTGACCGGCGGCGGCAGCGCGGACTTGATGGAAGATGTCCTGGCAGCGGCGACCGAAGGCTGTGTCCTTTTAACCGGCGCGGTGAGCGAACAGATGATCCGTACCGCTAAAGTCGCGCGCGTGGCGGCCATCGTCATCGTGCGCGGTAAAAAGCCGGGGGATGCGGTCGTCAAACTGGCGGATTCCTACGGACTGCCGCTTTTGTTGACCAAAGATTCCCTTTTCGTGGCCAGCGGCAAACTTTACATGGCCGGCATGCGCGGCCTCGATGGATCGTGGTGAAGGGAAGCGGTTAGGGGTCAGCGGTCCGTAATCCGCTGGCGGTTGACATTTGCGGTTTGATTTGGACGATAGCGGCGCCATGCGGCTGGAATGTTGAAATACTGGAATGCTGGGGGACAACCATTATTCCAGTCTTCCGGCATTCCAACATTCCGATTCGGACGTATCCATCTAACGTGAACGGATCAATGCGCTGTAAGGGCGCCTAAAAACACAGGAGCGGGTTCATGATTGAAGCGATTCTGATGATGGGGGGGCTGGGACTGATCGTCGGTGCAGGGCTGGCGGCGGCCTCCAAAATTTTTTATGTCTACGTGGATCCTCTGATCGTGGCCGTGGATGAAGCGCTTCCCGGCGCCAACTGCGGTGGATGCGGCTACCCCGGGTGCAGCTCGAACGCCGAAGCCATCGTCGCCGGCAAATCGCCACCCAATTCCTGCGTCGCCGCCGGACCGGAGGTCGCCGAAGAAATCGCCGCCATCCTGGGGGTGGTCATCGAAGCCAAGGAACCGGATATCGCCCGCCCCGGCTGCACCTACGGCGTGGCCGACGCGGATGTCAAATACATCTATGACGGCCTGGCCGACTGCCGGGCGGCCGCCCTGATCAACGGCGGTATGAAAGTCTGCCATATCGGCTGCCTCGGGCTGGGAACCTGCGCCCGGGCCTGCCCCTTCGACGCCATCACCATGGGTCCGGAAGGGCTGCCGGTCGTCGACGAATCCCGCTGCACCGGGTGCGGCACCTGCGAGCGCGTGTGCCCCAAGCACATCATCACTCTCTCCTCCGTCACCCGGCGCATTATCCGCGAGTACACCACCGACGACTGCACGACCCCCTGCCAGCGCGCCTGTCCCGCCGGGATCGATATTTGCGAATATATTCAACAGATCGAGCGGGGGGACTTTCACCGGGCCGTGCAGGTGATCAAGGAACGCAATCCTTTTCCCACGCTCATCGGGCGCATCTGCCCGCGTCCGTGTGAAGATGACTGCCGGCGGGGTCTGATCGACGAACCCGTGGCCATCAATTTTCTCAAACGCTTCGCCGCCGATTTTGAAAAAGAAAACAGCCATCGCATTCAGCCATACAAGGCCCCTGAAACCGGCCGCAAAATCGCCGTGGTCGGCGGCGGCGTCGAAGGCCTGTCGACCGCCTTTTTTTCCGCCCGTCTGGGACACTCACCCACCGTGTTCGAATCCACGCATCAACTGGGCGGCCTTTTGAGAAGCGCCATCGCGGCCTATCGACTGCCGGCCGACATCCTTGACTGGGACATTAAGGGCGTCATCGAAATGGGGGTGGCCGCGGAGACCGGAAAGGCCCTGGGAAAGGACATCACCGTCAACGGTCTGCTGCAGGAAGGATACAAAGCCGTGTTCACGGCCCTGGGCGGCTACGACAGCCGACTGGCGCGAAACGAAGGGCGGCCGGCCCCGCCGCCGATTCCCGGCATGCAGCTGCTGATCGATTTCATGAAAACCCCGCCGGTTGTCGGGGATCTGCCGGGGGATGTGGTGATCGCCGGGGGTGATCCACTGGCCGTCGAGGCCGCGCTGGCCTGCAAAAAGCAGGGCTGCCGGAATGTGACCCTGATCCTAAGAGATGCGGAAAACACCGTTGATCTGGATGAAAAGACACGACAGTCGCTGCAGGACAGCGGCGTTCCGGCCCTGTTTCAAACGGCGGTGCGCCGTCTGCTGGGCGCGGAAGACGATCTTAAGGCGCTGGAGATCGTGGATCTTTCCAGCCTTGAGACCCGGACGATTTCAGCCGCCCTGCTCATCATCAGCGCCGGCCGTTTTCCGGAAATGATCTTCAGCCGCCCGGATGTCGCGGAAAAGAACGCAGCGGACGGCGAAGGAGAACAGGCAGCCGCCGACGGCCGCTGGATCGGACGGTTGTCCCGTCAGACGCCGGACCGCGTCGACGCACCCGGCATGCTGGGCAGCGGGGCTGTTTTAAGTGACTACAGCGGCGCCATCAAGGCCATTGCCGGCGGCCGGCGGGCCGCCGCCAGCCTGCATCAGATCATGCTCGGCATGGAGCCGGCCCTTCCGGACAACCTGTTGAATTCCCGATCCATCATCCAAAACGTGGATCACGTAGAACATGTCGCCCCCGTGCCGCGCACGATCATGCCCCTTTCCATACCGCGTGAAATCGCCGGCGGGGCCGAAATAGAAAAGGGCTTCAGCCCGGAAGACGCCGCCGCCGAAGCGAAACGTTGTCTTCAATGCGGGCTGATCTGCTACCAACGGACAGAAGCCGAAAACGCCTGAACGACGTCCGGCGCCTTCGAGCAAAGGAACCACCGGCATTGCCCACTGAAAACGGCATCGTCACCCGACTGGGCGCCACATCGGCCTGGGTGCGGATGATTCAATCCGAGGCCTGCCGCGGCTGAAGTGCCAGGAGCGCCTGCAGTTCCGCAGGCGAGGGCAAGGAGCGCGAGGTAGAAGCGCTCAACGACATCGGGGCCCGCGTCGGTGACCGGATTGTTCTGCACTATGAAACCGGTTCCTTTTTAAAGGCCACCTTTCTGCTGTATCTGTTTCCGGTGCTTTGCCTATTGGCCGGGGCCATCGGTGGATTTTTGACGGCGTCGCGCTACCGGCTCGACACCTCCCTGATGTCGGCGACGGGGGGGTTTGCCTGCCTTGTGCTCTCTTTTCTGATTGTGCGGCAAAAGGCACAGCAAATGGGCAAACAAAACGCCTACCGTCCCAAAATCATTAAAATTCGATGACACAGCGCGTCTACATATCCCAAACGAATGACGCTACTTTCACCTGCCCGAAATGTGAGCGGACCATCACCGTCAACGTCGCCTCCTATGCGGCGCTCCAAAAAAGCGTAAAGGTCCGTTCGCGCTGCACCTGCGGCCACACCTGGGTTTCCATTCTGGAAAAGCGTAAACAGTACCGCAAACAGGTGCATCTGCCGGGCACATACAAACAGCTTGTCTCCGGCAATCCGGTGGACAAGGGACGGATGACAATCGTCGACATTTCAAAAGGAGGCTTGAAGCTCAAGGTGGACCGCCCGGCGTATCCCTTTGACGTCGGCCATCGTCTGGACGTCGAATTTGAACTCGACAACCGACGCAAAACGTTGATACGACGTTCGGTTTTCGTCAAGAATATCGACGGACCCTTTGTCGGCACGGCTTTCAGTGAAACCGACGTCGATGACCCGGCCCTGGGATTTTATCTTCTCGGTTAGGAGGAAACAAGCGCGTGGTTCCGACACTCAATTGCGACCCCCGTGCGGGGGCTTCGGATGCCGTTCGGCGCTGCCCGCTGTGCCATGGAACCCATCGGGTGGGCTTTGTCGCCACCCGACTGGCCGGCACGGACGGCGTCTCCCTGGAAACGGAAAAGTGGGAGCGGGTATTTGAACGCGAAGGATTCACCTGCTACTACTTCGCCGGCGAAATCGACCGGCCCAAAGCGCGCTCCTATCTGGTGGAAGAAGCGCATTTTCAGCACCCGGACATCCGCCGCATCTACAACCTGTGCTTCGGCGTCACCGTGCGCAAGCCCCGTGTAACCAAGGCCATTTTTCACATCAAGGAAATCATCAAGGCCCATCTCTACCATTTTGTCAGGCGTCATGCCATCGACATGCTGGTGCCCGAAAATGCCCTCACCATTCCGTTGAATCTGCCGCTGGGCATCGCCGTAACCGAATTCATCGCCGAAACCGGCATTCCCGTCATCGCCCACCATCATGATTTTTACTGGGAGCGGCAGCATTTCATGACCAACGCCGTCTGGGACTACCTGAACATGGCCTTTCCGCCCAATCTGCCGTCGATCCACCACGCCGTGATCAGCAGCGCCGGGGACAACCAGCTGGGTCTCAGAACCGGCATTTCAGCCCACATCATCCCCAATGTCATGGACTTCGAAAATCCACCGCCGCCGGTGGATGTGTACGCCGCCGACGTCCGCCGGGCCCTGGGCATTAAAAGGGACGAAATTTTCGTGCTGCAGCCCACGCGCGTGGTCAAACGCAAGGGCATCGAACACGCCATCGAACTGGTCAACCGTCTCGGCATGAAAGCCAAGCTGGTCATTTCCCACGCTTCAGGGGACGAAGGCTTTGACTACGAGAAACGCGTGCGGAACTATTCCAAAATCATGGGGGTCGACACCCTGTTTGTTTCCCGCAAAATCAACGAACAGCGCAAGTTCACGGAAAACGGACACAAGGTATACACCCTGGCGGATGTCTATCCGCATGCCGATCTCATCACCTATCCTTCCAATTTCGAGGGATTCGGCAATGCGTTTCTGGAAGCCATCTACTATTCCAAACCGATTGTGGTCAACAACTACTCCATCTATTCCACCGACATCAAGCCCAAGGGATTCAAGGTCATTGAAATCGACGGCTATGTGTCCGAAAGAGCCGTCCGGCAAACCCGCGAAGTCCTGACACACCCCGATCTGCGCCGGGAAATGGTGGCGCACAACTACCGCGTCGCTACCAAGCACTTTTCCTACAAAGTGCTGCAGCGCAAACTCGAAGTCCTGATCGCCGACACCTTGATGTGTATGGGGTAAGGCGCATGGCGCAGGGCGTACGGTATAAGGCACAAGGCTCAAGGCTCAAGGTATAAGGTATAAGGGGGCGAGGGGGCGATGCTGGATGTTGGGAGCGTTGGAATCGCTTTTTGTCGATGAATCGTCATTCCGGCGCACGCCGGAATCCAGTAGGACCGACGGCTTCTTTTCTTCCACCGTGATCGTTCTTCG
>Ga0180434_10006390_pt1 | contig 13583 bp, 12 predicted proteins | sample SS_ome_7_FD_132453 | JGI IMG/M metagenome (GOLD analysis project Ga0180434, IMG submission 132453) | Hypersaline lake sediment archaeal communities from the Salton Sea, California, USA - SS_1_D_2 metaG | ecosystem: Environmental > Aquatic > Non-marine Saline and Alkaline > Hypersaline >... | reverse complement strand
GGACGAGCGCTATTTCCTGATCAGGCTGGAAGGTCCCCCGGAGGCCCCCGGCGACGGCGAGGATCAGTTCGAACCCCGGTGGCTGCCGTGGGACGACGCTCTCTCGTCGCTGACCTTCGAGCCGGAGCGCGAGTGGGTGCGGCGGGCACAGAGAATGACAAAGAAGGGCTCGCATTGACTCTATCGCGAGTTCACATATAATGATTCTGGATGCAAGATTCCGCGTCAAAATGTATGTCGGAGGGGGCAATGGGTAAACTGGGCGATGTCGTCGACCAGACAAAGAGACGTAGATTCACCGACCGCGAAGATGAGGTGCGTCTATTCAGTCGCCTCCTTGATCATGCTTTCCCCGAGTACCACGTTCTGGTTGTCCATGGTGTGGGAGGGGTTGGAAAATCCACACTGCTCAGCGAATTTGCGCAGATGTGCTGTGACCGCACGGTTCCCATTGCTCGAGTTGATGGCGCAGTTCCTCAGACAGTGATCAAGGTCACCCGTACTATTCGTCGACAACTGTCTGACCGCAAATGGCTGAACCCTTTTCGCCAGTTTGATCGTGACATCAGAAAGTATCTGGAAATCCAAAGCAAGATTGACAGCAGTGAACTGACACAGCAAATCTCGGAGGTGCTATCAAGTATCGGAAGTGTAGTGGATCCGACCGGCATATACGACAAGCTTGGCAAGGAGACATTGCGAACGGGCTTGTCCGCGCTCTTTTCCTTTCTTAGCAGACCTGAAGTTGATTTCTACATTCAAGCCGATGTGCTTCTAGCCCGGCGGCTTACTGAGGGGCTGGCCCGGGCGGAGCCAGGGAAGCTGGTCATCGTGATTGATGCACACGAGCGACTACCGAGCAAGGTACAGGACTGGATTGTGCAGAGCTTCGCCCCGAACCTTAGCGAACAGGCTATCCTTGTTATCGCCAGTAGGCCACGATTGAGCGGTCTCTGGGCTGACTGGGAAGCGACCGGGATCCTGCGACAAATCGAGCTGTTGGATTTCGATAAGTCTGCGACCAGGAAGATGTTGGCTAGGAGGGATATCGCAGAAGAAAGCCTTGTGGATGAGATTTTCACGTTCACGCGAGGACATCCGCTATGCATTGCCCTGGTAGCAGAGATAGGCGTTGAACTGGATAAGAGATTTCTTGTCATGAGAAGCCTTGTTGAACGAGTATTGGACCAGGTCACGGATCCCCAACTTATGGATCTACTTCAGTTGTGCGCTGTGCCTCGCTATTTCAACCAGGATATTGTGGATTGCCTGGCCGGTGAAGTTTCTGATTTGGACAAGGACGTGACTCGGTTGGAAGATTATTCCTTCGTCACGTCGGTAGAACGTGGATATGTCATGCATGAAGCAGTACGCGATTACCTGGTTGCCCGATTAGCTCGCCGTTCCCCAGCCCGTCATCGAGAGCTGAACGAACGGGCACTGAGCTATTTTCGACGAGGACTGACCCAGGCTTACTCAGCTGAACGGCCAGAGTTCGCTTTAGATGCTGCGTATCACCAGCTGAATCTGTCTGAGCAGGATGGCGTGCAGTACTGTATAGATCTGTTCGCGGTGGCGAATAGTACGCTCGATTTGCCACTTGCTGCTTCTGTTATTCAGGAATTGGAACAGTTCCGATTTCAAGATCCTTCCAAGCGACAGTGGAGCCAGGCTCTCAGAGCTCGTTACGCATATCTGCAACGTGACTGGCCCAAAGCGGCCGAAGCATATCGTGTCCTGTTGGGTCGAGCCAGTGAACCTGAATTGAAGCTAGTGGCTTCAAATGGGTTGGCACGAGTCTACGTGGTGATGAATCGGTTGGACGAGGCGCTCTTCTACGGAGAAAATGGGCTCAATCTGGCCCAAGAACTGAGCCACGAGGAGGCCTTACTTGACGCACTGTATACTATTGCCCTTGTCAAACAACGTCAGGGGCATTTTGAACAAGGGGTTGAGCTGTTGGAAGGTCGGATTTCGGAGTCCACTCAAGACTATAGGCAGGCCGTCCTTCTGGATTTGTTGGGTCTGCTATATCGTTCTCAAGGTGAATTGGATAGGGCAATCAAATGCCATGAACGTAGCAGGGTCATTTGGGAAGAGCTTGACAGCCAGTATGGGATAGCTGCAGTAAAATACCTAATGGCAGCAGTATTGTGCAAACAGGATTATTGGATACAGGCGATTGCTCAACTTGAAGAGGCGCTGCAGACATTTGAGGATCTTGGGGATAATGCCTGGATAGCGCGATGCCTGTCATTAATTGGAGAGGCGAGGATTGGTACAGGAAATCTGGACGAAGCTATTATCAGCCTTACCCAGGGCAGTATTCCCATTAGAGAGGCCCTGGGAGATGCATATGGTCTTATCTTGGATTGCGCTATACTCGCTTCAATATATGCCAGAAAACAGGAATATGGCAAAGCAGTTTCTTATTACAAACGATCGTTACTTATGTCTCGTGAGGGAGGCAATCGCGCGAGGGAGGCAAGAGCATTGCTCAATATTGCCTCCGTGTATCTTGAAATGAGAGACAAAGCTAAGGCTCTGGAGTATGCGCAATCTGCCGTTGAGATTGCCAGGGAGATTCATCTGGGAGATGTGCTGACTGAGGCGTCTAATCTGAGTCGCCAGATTCAGGAGAGTAAGTAGTGAGATGGAGAGAAGAGCGTACAGGGCTACAGACATCGACGGTGGGAGGTCAGTGAATGTAGATAATAGATGTTTCTTGCTAAGTTATTTTGGCCGCGCTGTTGTGGGGATTTCTGTCCGATTGGGAGTTGCCACTGACGCAGATAATCATGTCTCAGATGTGGGTGAGATTAGAGTGGACTGCGAGCATGACTGCGACTGCACTGTGGACGGACCTGGTGCGCTGGGATGTTCACCTTGGCAGTACTGCCTCGACAGGGAATCCTGAGGAAAGACTATGGACCGTCGACGACGGGGCCTTCATGCTCTATCGGCACTGTCAGATGCTGTATTTGCCTGATAGATTGCCGTTGGACCTATGATGTGGGAGAAAGCAGTCTTGATTGTTCCCTCTACCCCTGTCTTTGTCAATATTGAGTTGTCTCCTTACTGCAACAACAGGTGTCAAGGTTGTGGCAATGTATTCTGGGATGGTGTTGGCAATCGTTCTGGGCTGAACCCTCCGATAGGCCTAAGGCAGTGGGAGTTGGTCCTTTCTAAACTCCAACCGCACGTCACTCGTCTTCGCTTCACCGGAGGAGAACCTACTCTACATCCTGAGTTTGAAGGCATTCTGCGTCTTGCTTCGGAATTTGACATCGCGTTTAGCCTCTTCACAAATGGGCGGTGGAGGGAACCCAAGCGTCTATTGGAGTCACTGGGATCGTTCCCGCAGTTTCAAAGCATGTTGGTTTCTCTGCATGGCGCAGGCGCAAGGAGCCATGAAGCGTTTACTGGAGTGAGGGGCTCTTTCAGGGAGACTGTAGCGAATGTCCGTTTGGCGGTTGAGGCAGGACTAACGGTCAATACAAGCACGGTCGTTACGAAGCACAACTACAGTGACATTGAGCAGATTCTTGACTTCGTCTCTGCTGTGGGTGTGTCTACGGCCACGATTGCGCGATACGTAGGCAAGGATGTTGCTGGTGTCAAAGCTACGCCGACCCAATTGAGACAAGCTGTTGCAATAACGGACAGAAAACAGCGTACAGGGTGTAGAGTACAGCTCAGTGTTTGCATCCCTCAGTGCTTCGTGCGCTCTTCAGCAGGCGGTTGTGTTGCAGGCTTCGCATCCTTTACAGTTGACCCCTGGGGTAACGTGCGGCCCTGCAATCACGCTCCGGTTGACTGTGGGAATCTGCTGCAAAATTCCGTGTCTGATGTTTGGTACTCAGAATCAATGGTGCGCTGGCGCAACTCTGTTCCCGTTGAATGCAAGGATTGTGTTGCCTTCTCCTGGTGCCATGGGGGATGCAGTGCCGAGGCAATGATCTATGGGTCTACTGCTGATCCATTGATGAGAGGGCCGATCATTGAGGGCGATTCGTCTGTGCAACCTTGCAGAGAGATCACACTTAACAGGACCAGTTTTCCGGTGATACGTTCTCTGGTACGTCCCGAGTCTTTTGGCTATCTCCTCATTCGTGGCACTCAGACTGCTCCTGTTTCACGTGAGTCTCGGCCTATTCTGGACGCTTGTGACGGCACAATCAACTTGGAAACGATTCGAGAGTATTTTGGGCAGAAGGGCCTTGATTTTGTGGGACATTTGGTAGAGTGTGGCTTCATCGAGTTGTTGTCTTGAAACCAACTTCCGCTGGGAGTGGATCGCCATCCCGCACATTTACCAGACGCCTTTCTACTGCTACGCCTACAGCTTTGGGCAGCTTCTGGTTCTGGCGCTGTACCGCCAGTACCGCCAGGAAGGGGCGTCGTTCGTGCCGCGGTATCTGCAGATCCTGGCCCACGGCGGCTCGCGCAGCCCGGAGCAGATCATCAGCCAGGCTGGCTTCGACATGTCGTCGTCCGACTTCTGGCAGGGCGGCTTCGACGTGCTTCAGCGCATGCTTGAGGAGCTGGAGGGGTTGAGCGATGTGGGTGAGGGAGCGAAATGAGATCCCAGGGCCAGGTGACCGGCACTTGTACGCTGGTTATGATGAAGGTGTCGGCTGGTGACCAGCAACGGGGTCGGATTTAAGGGTGGCTGTGGAAGTGCCGGTCACCACGTAGTCGAGCAAAGGAGCTCGTATGCCTGAACTGACGCCCGAACAATTTCGCGCCGCTGCCGCCCGCATCGAGACTGAGGTCGGCAAGTACATCGTCGGCCAGCGGGAGGTCATCCGTCACACGCTGATCGCGCTGATCGCCGGGGGACACGTCCTGCTGGAGGGGGTGCCCGGCCTGGGCAAGACCATGCTGGTGCGCACACTGGCCCGGGTGCTCGACCTGCGGTTCGCCCGTATCTCGTTCACACCCGACCTGATGCCGGCCGACGTCATCGGCACCGACATCCTGGAGGAGGCCGAGGACGGGCGGCGCGAGTTCCGCTTCCAGCCCGGCCCCGTGTTCACCAACCTGCTCCTGGCCGACGAGATCAACCGCGCCACCCCGAAGACTCAGTCGGCCCTGCTGGAGGCCATGCAGGAGCGCACTGTCACGGTCGCCAACCGCTCCTACCCACTGGATCCCCCCTTCATGGTGCTGGCGACGCAGAACCCCATCGAGATGGAGGGCACCTATCCCCTGCCCGAGGCGCAGGTCGACCGCTTTCTGTTCAAGGTCAACGTCGAGTACCCCTCGTCGCCCGAATTGGTCGAGATCCTGAGCCGCACCACGGGCGAGCAAGAGCCCGAGGTCGCGGTCGTGGCCGACGGCGCCGCCGTGCTGGCGATGGGCGCGCTGGCCCGCCAGGTGCCCGTCGCCTCGCCGGTGGCCGACTACGCCGCCCGCATGACCATGGCCACCCACCCTGAGACCGAGACAGCGCCGGAACGGGTGCGCAGGTTCGTGCGCTACGGCTCCAGCCCTCGCGGCGCGCAGGCGCTGATCCTGGGTGGCAAGGTGACCGCGCTCCTGGCCGGCCGCTACAACGTGGCCTTCGAAGACCTGCGCGCGGTCGCGCCCGCCGCGCTGCGCCACCGCATTCTGCTCAACTTCGAAGGCCAGGCGGAGGACGTCAGTACCGACGACATAATTGAGGAGGTAGTGCAGGAAGTCCCTGAGCCGTGATCAGAAATAGGGACACAAAGGTTTGGTGAAGCGACTGAGGGGAGTCGAGGAATCTCTCTATCGAGGCACTCTTGCTATTGCAGGCGGGGATTCCTCGACTCGCTCCGCTCGCTCGGAATGACGGGTGACCCAATGACCAGTTGCCATGATTCTTGAAGAGGCATTTCTGCGCAAACTCGAACAACTTTCCTTCAACGTCCGCCACGTCCGCCCCGGGCAGAGCGCCGGCGAGCGGCGCTCGACCAAGCACGGCACCTCGGTCGAATTCGCCGACTACCGCGACTATGCCCGCGGCGACGACCTGCGCCGCGTCGACTGGAACATCTACGCCCGCCTCGAACGCCCCTTCGTCAAGCTCTTCGAGGAAGAAGAAGACCTGGCCGTCCACCTGCTCCTCGACGCCAGCGCTTCCATGGACTGGGGAGGTGATGAGACAAGGGGACAAGGGGGCGGGGAGACGGGGGGAGGGGGTGACAAGGTGAGAAGGGGAGGGGGAGACAGGGGGACCAGGCGATCATCCGACCACGAGACCAAATGGGACTACGTGCGTCGGTTGGCCGCAGCCCTGGGATACATCGCTCTCGTGTCCGGTGATCGCCTCAGAGTCGGCCTGCTCCGGCAGCCGCTTGCTCCCTTCCCCTTTGCCTCCTTCGGCCCCGCGCGCGGCCGCGGCCACAGCCTGCGCCTCTTCGAGTGGCTGATGGGGCTGGAGGCCGGAGGCACCACGGACCTGAACGCGACGTTCCGTGCCTACGCCGTCGCCGCTGGCCGTCCAGGTCTGGCCGTTCTGATCTCCGACCTCCTCTCCCCGGCCGGCTACCTGGAGGGACTCACCGCCCTGGCCGCCCGCGGTCACGAAGTCGCCGTGCTGCACACACTGGCCCGCGAAGAAATCGAGCCCCCGCTGGCCGGCGATCTGCGGCTCGTCGACGCAGAGACGGGCGCGCCTCAGGAAGTCACCATCGACGCACACACGCGGGCCCTCTACCGCCGCCGCCTGGCCGCCTGGCGCGACGAAATCCAGGCCGCCTGCCGCGCCCGCGGCGTGCGCTATCTCGCTGTCGAGACGGACACACCTCTCGATCGGCTAGTGCTGTACGAACTGAGGAGGGCGGGGGTATTGCGGTGAGCGGACGCTAGACACGCGATCCTGGAAGATGGTGCAGCCCGGCGGGAACAGGCCGAGCGCTCCCGTTGCCACAAAATAAAAGGCCCCACGCTATGGGTGGGGCCGTCTTGTTTGGGACGGATCAGCTCCTCAGGAGCAAGGGCTCAGTCCGCTATGGTTGCAATGGGGCTTGTCACCAGTGCATCCGCTGGGTTTTGCCCGATGAATAGGCTGGGGGCGGAGGATTCGAACCCCCACATACGGATTCAGAGTCGATCCGCGGTCAGTCGCCATCTTCGTCACCTCCAAATATCTGCGCTATCAGGCTGTGCTCCCTGTGCTTTGCCTGCAGCTCCTTGATCGTGAAAATCGCGTAGTATTGCTTCGTGATCCCGACGTCTTCATGCCCCATCAACTCCGAAAGCGTGCCCAGGTCGCCGCCGTCAAGCAGGAAGTGCCGGGCGAAGGCGTGCCGGAAAGCGTGGGGATTGACCGGCCCCGTCACCCCGGCCTGTTTCGCCCTTCGCCTGAGCATATGCAGTACACCACTCGACGATAGCGCGCCTTTCGAGTGATGGGCCAGGCCCACGAATACCCACGGCCCCTTGTCCTCGGGGCGAACCTTCAGCCAAGCTCGCAGCGCCGCGGCCGTCGGCTCAGTGAAGGGGACTAACCGGGTCTTGTCCCGTTTCTCCGTCACCGTCGCCAGGCCCATGTCAAGGTGCAGATCCTGAACACGCAACCCACACAACCCGCCCACTCGACAGCCAGTGTCACCCAAGAAGAGGATCAGGGCTCGATCTCGTAGCTCAAACGTGCTATCGCCCTCTGTGGTGGCCAGCAGGGCCACGAAGTCCGATTGAGAAATCCCCTTCGGTTCGCGTCGCTTCGGTTGGGGCGTCTTGATCCGCTTCGCTGGGTTATGCTCCAGGATACCCTCCTCCTGGAGCCAATTGAACAGCCGCTTAAGCGCCCTGATCCGGCCCGCTATCGTGAAGGGCGATAAAGCGCCCTCGATCTCACTGTGGAGGGGATGATCAGCCCATCGCGTTTGGCGATCCATCTGGTGGGCGATATAGCGCCGCAGATCGTGAATAGAGATTCCCTCTATGACCACGTCCCCCAGGAAGTCCAGGAGATACCCCAGCTTCTCACGGTACGCTTGCACCGTCCTGGGGCTCCGGCCGTTGGCCCGGGTCGCTATGCAAAGCTCTTCTATTGCATCACTCAACAGCATTGTCTAGTCCAACGGGACGGTTGAGATGGTCAGCCCCGGAGCCATCACAGCGTCAGCGCCAGTTGCTCCCAGGGCAACACAGGCAGATCGGCCAGCCAGTTGCCCACCCGTTCGGGAGGCATCCCCAACCATTCCGCCCAGGCCACACCCTCACCAGCCAGCCAACGGCGAGCCGGGGCAGCGAGGGCCGGATCTTCACTCTGGGCATCGAGGGCCGCCCTGGCCAGCATCGCCGCTGCCAGTCGTCGCCAGTTTGCCTCAATCCCCATCGTCTCCAGAACCCCACCTGTCCGCGGAAAACCCACGCCCCTCACCTCAGCCGGCCAGCACCACGTAGGCGATCGCGTGCTTGGGGACCAACAGCGTCTTGCCATCGCCGGTGGCCAGGGTGACGTCGTAGCGATCGACGCCCAGGAGCTCGCCCTGCAACTCCTCGCCGATCATTAGGTGGATCGTGATATCTTCCCCTTCGCAGCGCTCGTAGAACTTGGCACTTCGGAGCCCCCAATACTGAATCGTCTTGCTTGCTTTGTCGCCCATCGTTTTGTCCTCCTTGATAGATATAGATCTGGTTTCCAGATCGTACCCTCAGCTTACCCTCACCGATTTACGCTCTTCTGGGCCACGTGGGACGGGCCCCGGGTGCCAGGTTTCGTGTTCAGACCCTATGGCTACACGAATCGCATATCTGCTGATCTCCGTTTATCTGCAGGATCCGAGTCAGCATCCTGTCGTACTCTTCGTTCAGGGCCTCCCAGTGCTGCAGCAGTTTCTCGATCTCGGCGCCCGTGCAGCCGGTCGCTGTTTCCATCACCGCCAGGCCACGCTCAAGTCGCGCCTCCAGCGCCGCCCGCTTTTGCCCCAGCGCCAGCCCGACCGCCAGCTTAAGCTCCTCTCTCGTGTAGGTTGCAATGATACGACCACCATGCTGCTCCCAGCGGTCGGGATCGCCAGGGGTAGCCAGGGGCGTGTCAGCCGGCAGGGAGAGGGTGATCGTCCCCCAAGTCGGTTTTTGGTCTCCTCGTGGTGGGGTGAACGTGTACGTCATAACCTATACTCTCCCCCCCGGGAAAACCGGTAACAACGGTAACATCGGCAACAACGGTAACACTCAGAAGGGGATAACTGTGCTTCCATCGTCGTCGCCGGTGCGGACGCTGGCCTGTCGATCGGGCAGGCTGATGTAAGGCTCGGCTTTGTTCCGATGCACTCGCAGCACACGCTGAATCTTCTCGCCCATCCGTACTACGTCGGTGTACCGGCCATTGCTTCCCCGCACCAGGTATCCCTCCTCATCCATGTGCTTGCGCAATACGCGCTCCTTAACGGGGAAATGACCTCCTTCGTCCCGCAAGAATCGCGCCACGCGATTGTAAGCAGCCCCAGGCAACAGGTAGATGAAGCGCTCATCGTACCACCCCAGACGTTCAGCATTCGCCGCATCGCCGCCGATCTTCCCCTTTCCGTTCCGATCCTCCAACTGCACACGGCCCTGTGCCAACAGATCAGCCAGGACCTCCAAGAAGCGCACCGTCGGTCGCTCCCGCTCGACCCGCTTGGCCTGCGCCTCTGCGCCAGCCTTCAGCGCCTCCCAGCCGCGCTCGCGCCACGCTTGCGCCTCACCATCGCTCAAGGCTCCCACCTCCGCCGCGTAAGCTAATCCAAGGTCCAGGCCCAGATAGAGAGTGGTCAGGACGTCGGGGATACGCAGGTGGCTGTCGCTCATCTCTGCCAGTAGCCGCGTTCGCAGGTCCATCCGCAACTGCGGTAAGGTCTTGGCCAGATGCTCCCATTGACCGGCGACCCATAGCAGATACCCGGCCAGTGCGTGGGGATAACGGCCGGCCTCGGCTTGAGCCGTTGTCAGTCGTCCCAGATCCACATCCCCCGGCCGCACCTCGACCGTGTACATCCGCGCCGTGATGGATTGCCCATCGGGCATCTGCTCGCCGGTGGAGATCACCAAACCCCGAGGCCGATAGGTGGTCCGGAGAGAGAGATCGGACGCCAGCCTCCCACGCCCGCCTCGGTTGCCAACGTTCCGCACGATCCGGGCCGCGTTTCGCTCCATCTCTCTCGCCTTGTACGGATCGCTCGCTGGCGCAAAGTCGTCGATCACCAGGAGGGTATCCTTAGCCAGGAAGCACGTCTTCTCCAACCGGTTGGCTGTATCCGTCCAGAGAGATAGATCCCTGTCGGTGAATGTGCCATAGTGAGAGAGGGCCAGCGCCACCATAGTGCTTTTGAGGGTGCCCGTCACTCCATACAGCCAGGTGACGAAGGCCGGATAAATAATCTCTGCGAGCGGGGCCAGGTAGGCCGCCGCCCAGAGGGGAACGGTGATAGTATCCGGTGCGATCTCCAAGAAGCGCAGGCTCGCCTCCATTGCCTCGGCCACGTCCTGGGGCTGTGCGGGCAGACGGTAGCGCGATAATTCCCGATCCAGTTCGACCGCCACGCCCTCATGTCCCAGCGCGCCGCCGGCGTGGAGGTAGACCCGCCGGCCGTCGATCTCGCGCCAGCCGGTGTGGGTGTAAACGTGCCGACTTTCTGCCTCCCTACTTCGCAACTGGATTGCCTCGCGTAGCTGGTCACGGGTGCGCCACCTCCCGGCCCGCACAACAGCCTGGATGCCCCACACGTCGTTAACCCAGGTCATCCCCATAAACTTCGACGCGTCCACCTGCACGGTAGGCAGCGGCCTGCCGCTGTCCAATCGCCCCCTGATGGTGAACTGACGGGTCACGTCTTCGCCATCATCGTGGGCCACGTCTTCGACCACCTGGCCCGTGAAGTTGCACAGAGGTTCGGCATACCGTTCCCCGCTATGCTCGTAGCGGATCACGCACATCCGCCCGCCCTCGATGACGTAGCGCTCACCGTTCCCATTACGTCGCTCGACCGCCGATTCCCCCTGGATCGCCCGCAGGAAGCGGTTGAACTGATCAACCGTGATCTCCAGCGCCTGCGTCACCGCATCGCGGTAATCGGTCCGGACAAAGGGATCCAGATCGGCCAGGAGCTCGAACAGACTGCGTTGGGCTGTTGACTTCTGCCGCCCGGTGACCCCTGCTACCCGCCCGATCTCCTGTGTCAGCCACGTCGACGCCGCGTCCAGCAGCTTCTGGAGATCGTCAGCACCCGCTCCGCCCTGGGCATAGTCGTTCACGTCTGAGACGCCCTCGGGGAGCTCGACGACACACAGCAGGGGCCCCATGCTCTCCGCCAGGCCGGCGACGTCGGTCCGACCGTCTGTGTCGGGGATGACGTAGCTGGTCGCCCCCTTTTCCGCGTGTCGCTTGAAACGCTCGCCGAGGTCGCCGGTCACACCGGATCCGGCCAGCGCTACGGCGGGGATCCCCCAGCCCCCAAGGGTGACTGCGTCGGCCTGGCCCTCGACGATGATCATCTCCTCGGATCGAACCGTGTACGCGCCGTTGATGTAAGGCCGCCGGGGACCGGCCACGTCAGTGGGCGGGTTATAGTGATGCTTGCCCTCGATGGAGCGCCCGGCCAGATAAACGACGCGCCCTCGATCCCGGTGGACGTAGACCAGCGCCCCGCCGACCTTGCCGGCCCACGCATTCAGCTTTTCGACGACACGCTGGGCCTCAACGTTGCCCAGCTCAGGGGGAGGATCACCCCCGACATAGCCCAGCCCCTCGTTACGGATCACCTCATCTGTCCAGGCCCGGCCGCGCGCGTAGGCCAGCGCCGCGGGCGTCTCCTGCAGCCGCCTGGCAAAGTGCTCGGCTGCCACGCCCAGCGCAGCTTCGTAGTCGCATCGCTTCTGGAGTGCCTGTTTCTCCTCCGGCGTGAGGGTCCGCAGGGTGACCCCGGCCTGCCGTGCGAGCTTCTCCAGCGCAGTGTGGAAATCCAATCCTTCCCGTTCCATCACGAAGTCGAGAAGGTCTCCCCCTCGATTGCAGCCAAAACAATTCCAACGTTGACTGTCGGGGAAGACGATAAACGAAGGCGTCCGCTTGTCGGCGTGGAATGGACATAGCGTGCTATAGTTTCGGCCTGTCTTCTTCAGTGGAAGATAGGAGGAGACGACGTCGACGATGTCCAGGCGATCCTTGATCTCTTCGATAACACGTGGGCTCGTCATCGTTCCATCCCCTCCGCCGCGAAGAACCAGGCAGCCAGCGCCATCCTCACCACGGCGCTTAGGCTCACGGCGTTCTGGGTGGCGGCTCCCTCGATCAGTTCACGCTCGGCCGGGCTCAGGCGGACGGCGACCCGACACACCCGGGTTCCTGGAAACGTGAAGGGCCGATCAATACCTGCATCACCTACGGGGGATTGACGAGAGACTGGTTTTGCGCTAAAATGGTGTCGTCCGCAAGCGCCATCAGGCGCATCCGATCCCGCCGCGACCGTCCCGCCGGTCGCGGCTCTGTTTTCCCTATTCTTCTCCATCGTACACCTCCTGCTCTTCACTCTGAACTTGAACCACATCATTGGTCGACAGTGCCTTCGTCAGTACGTCACACACAAATCGGCTTCTGGACTCGTCCTTTTGAGCAGCCAGCACACGAAGTCGCTGAGCCAATTCGGGGGGCATAGAGATGCTAACCGAGATCATTCTTTCACGCATACTCATCTCACCTCCAAAAAAATAGGGCAACCTAACCAGGCTGCCCCAGTATAATGCTAAATTGACGGTTTATGAGGGAAATTCCCTAAACTGACCTAAATCGACCTAAATTCCCTTAATTTCCTCCTGAAAATCCTCATCTTGTCTTAACCGCTCCATCTCGGCCAAGACATCAGGGTCGTTATGGTATTTCCTGAAAGTCTTCGGGGTTGTTCCCGCAAGGTCACAGGCTGTCTGTTGATTCACCTGTCTCCATTCTCTTATTAGCCTTGCCTTCGCTACCTTAGTGGCCGTGTCAATGTTCTTGCCGCGTGGCTTCTTAGGTTCCTCCGCTGCTGTTTTAAAGCAAATCGCGGCCGAGTACGAAGCGTCGTCTCTCAGGCTTGCATCTGGTATCGGCTTCACCATCCCCCGTGCTTCTTCGATGACCATCTGGGTGAACTCGTCGAAAGCAGGACCGATGGGTGGGAAGCCGTTCGCCACTGCTAGCCCTGGCGCGTACCCATCCAAGAAGTCAAGTCGCACCGTCCCGTCGGGCTGTCCATAGACTTCTATGCCAGCGCCTCCATTACCACCCCTCTTTGACACTCTCCACGTCCCACGCGTCGGGGGAGTGATGTCGACGTCTCGATAATGCTTCTGCGGCCTGGGCCGCGGATAGGTTGATCCATCTTTGCGCCTGATCTGCACTGAGGGGGCCTGATCGGGACCCACAGCTACTAATTCACGGCTCTTTTTCCGTACTTCCCAAAACCCCAGCCGCTCGCCGCTGGTGGAGGCCCAGCCATCCTTACGGTGCAGGAGGGCAAGCCGTTCCATCAGTGCCCGGAAGTGGTCAACTGTGCCGCGGATAACCACGGGGGCAGGTGCGTCCGTCTCGCCCTCAGTTGCCGGCATTCTCTTCTCAGTCCCTTGCCAGAAGGTCAGCCCACGGCGAACCG
>Ga0180434_10006386_pt1 | contig 13588 bp, 12 predicted proteins | sample SS_ome_7_FD_132453 | JGI IMG/M metagenome (GOLD analysis project Ga0180434, IMG submission 132453) | Hypersaline lake sediment archaeal communities from the Salton Sea, California, USA - SS_1_D_2 metaG | ecosystem: Environmental > Aquatic > Non-marine Saline and Alkaline > Hypersaline >... | reverse complement strand
CCATGATGGCCACGGCAACCATTGCCAGGTGCGCGCTGGTGCGGGTGAACAGCGGGAGCCACGTGCGGCAATCTCCGGTCAACTGGTAAACCGTGGTGGCCAGCCAGGCGCAAGCGCGTGCCATGCCTTCCTCGAAGCGGCGATGGGAGAAACGCGCTACCACTGGACCGGATGGCTTTGCCTCGTGGTGTGGTCGTCCCATCGTCTTGCTTGTCTGACTCATGGACTCCCCGCTAGGGCAGATAAGCCTGCGGGTCCTGCGGCACGCCGTTGTGCCGGATCTCGAAGTGGAGATGGGGACCGGTCGACCAGCCGGTGGTACCACAGTAGCCGAGCAACTGGCCCTGGTAGATCGATTGTCCGCATCCCACGGCGATGCTGTTGAAGTGGCCGTACCGGGTGACGAAGCCGTTGCCGTGGTTGAGTTCGACCATGATGCCGTACCCGCCGTTCCATCCCGCGATGTTAATTACGCCGTTGTCCGCGGCATATAGGGGATCACCCAGGTTGCAGGCGTAGTCGAGACCGATGTGGCCTGGGTTGCGCGGGTCGCGGAAATACCATCCCGAGACGCGGGAGCTGCCGGTGGGGAGGATGAACCAGCCGTTACCACCCGGACCGGTGACCGACGCGCCGCTACAGACCCCATAGCTATAACCAGCCGGGCCGGGTGCAGGATATTCGGGAGGCGGTTGCCAGGCCACTTCCTCCCCCTGGCCGCCGGGCACGACCAGCAATTGCCCTTCGCGCGGCTGTTCCCCCTCATCCAGACCATTCCACTCGTTGTATAGGGCTGCTAAATCCACTCCATACTCAGCCGCGATACCTGTTATCGTGTCACCAGAGCGGACCGTGTGATATACACCATCGACGGGGAGGACGAAAAGCTCAAGCCCCTGCTGGATAAGCCATGGAGCGTCCATGAGACCTTCACGGTTGCTCCAGACGATCGTCTCTGGTGATAGGCCGAACCGGGCAGCGATGTCAAAAACGGTATCGCCGGGCTGGACCACGTAGGTATCGACTTGTGCGCGCAGTCGATCTGGGAAGGTCGTGTGGAGCACAGGCAGGCGCGCTACGGTGTCGGCGTCAGACGGATGGGATCCGTTAGTGGACAGAGTTGGGGTGGGCCACGGTGCCGTCTCTGGGAGCCTCGTGGAAGCGGCGTTGAGTGAAGGCCCGCCGCCGGCGCCGACCGAGCTGCTGCCTACAGCAGTCCGAGGTGTTGGGATCCCTGTGCCGCTCAGAACAATTGTGATCAGAGCGAGGGCGATGACGCTGAGGTGAGCCGTAGCACGTGTCAGAAAGGGGCGCTTGGTGCGCCAATCGGCACAGAAGCGCCACGCCGCAATCACGCACCAGGTCACAAAGCGCAGGGCAAGGGGACGTGAGTTAGAAGGTACGGCATCCGCTGCCTGACGCTCCCTTTCGGTTGGGATCGGGAGTGTTGATTTACTCATTGGATTCTACCTGAGGTTATGCAACAATTGTCGCTCACCCCATAGAGTATTATACCACTGAAAGGGTGGGTCGGCAACTTCCGCCAGCCGACGGCGGCTCCCTCTAGTGGTGTTCAGATGCTGCTTATGTCAACAGGCGGCAGAGCATAGGCATCGCTGATTCCACGGCCCGAGCCCGGTGGCTGATGCGGTTTTTCTGCGCCTGCGGCAGTTGGGCCATCGTGCAGCCATAGTCGGGCAGGTAGAAGATCGGGTCGTATCCAAAGCCGCCTTGTCCTGCTGGCTCAAAGGCAATCAGCCCCTCGCACGTCCCCTCGGCGGTGTAGAGCGCCCCGGTGGTTGTGGCGATGACGATCACACAGCGGAACCGGGCTGTGCGCTGCTCCCAAGCGATATCGCGCAGTTGTGCCAACAATGCTGACACGCGGTCGGCGTCGTGTCCCCCCGCATAGCGGGCCGAACGAATGCCGGGAGCTCCGTCCAGGGCATCTACCTCAAGCCCCGAGTCGTCGGCCAACGTGATCAGACCAGAAGCATGGGCATAGGTCAGGGCCTTTTGGCGTGCGTTATCGGCGTAGGTGTCACCATCCTCAGGGACCTCTAGCTGCAGACCGAGTTCGACCGGAAAGCGGAGCGGCGATTTCAAGGTCGCGAGCAGAAGCCGGAACTCACGTACTTTTCCCGGGTTTTGAGTAGCGATCAGGAGATCCATGGTAGCTGTTTCCCTTGACAGTACCTTAACATAAGTCGAGGGTTTTGGCAACTGTTGGCTGTACGCATAGCTCCTACGATCTGCTCCGCCCTATTTATGTATACTCAAGCCAAAAATCTTGACTGCGGGAGATATTTGTGTTATAATGCAACCACCTTGATGTGGGCCATTGACAGCCTCGCCGGGGTGGGTAACTAGAAGGTGACCAGGAGGGCTTCCTAAGCCTGCTATGATTCGGTTCGATGTTTCTTCACTGATCAAGGCCCGACTCGGTGCGTCACTTACCCTGAACGTGGACACAGGGCCCCAGAGCCTGGCCGACCTGGACTTGGATTTTCTCCGTGGGACTGTCCAGGTGATTCGAGTGCAAAGCGGATTGCTCGTTCAAGGCACTGTGGAATCACAGTTGCGGCTGGAGTGTGTCCGCTGTTTAGACCCCTTCGTTCTGCCTGTCACTTTGGAGCTTGAGGATATATTTCGGCTACCAGAGGCTGGCCCGAGACCGGATGGTTCTTACGCGCTAGGCGTTGATGGTTGGATGGACCTGGCTCCTTTGTTAGGCGAACTCGCGTGGGTGGCCATCCCGATGAAGCCCCTCTGTGACCCCGACTGTAAGGGATTATGCCCGCAATGTGGTGTGAATCTCAACGTCGAGTCGTGTACGTGTGAGAGCGAAAGGGTGGATCCGCGTCTGGCAGTTTTAAAGGACCTGCTGTAGCTGAGAGGGTGGGTGAGGAGACCTGATGGACGTCGTTGAGGAATTGCTCGAAAAGGCGGAAATCCAGGGTTATCTGACCACTGATGATATCCTTGACCTGCTACCGGAGGCCGAGGAAACCCTGGAGCAGCTTGAGGAAATCTTCATTCTGTTGTATGAAGCAGGGATCGAAGTATATGACGAGAAGGATGCCGAAGCTGAAGAGGATCAGTCGGCAGACGATGGGGGCGCCGGAAGCGCGACGAGTGATGACGAAGACTATGACTTGAGTAGAATCTCTACCGATGACACGGTGGGTCTGTACCTTCGGGAGATGGCCCGCGTGCCCCTTCTGGAGACCGAGGAAGAGGTTCGGCTGGCCAAGGCCCTTGAAGCTGCTCGCAAGGCACAGGATGTTCTGAAACACGATGGGTCTGACCCGAAGGAACGAGAGGCGCTTGAACGACAGATTGAGGAAGGCCTGGCTGCGCGTGACCACTTGATCAGGGCCAACACGCGCCTGGTGGTCAGCATCGCCAAGAAGTACATGGGCCGGGGTGTGCCGTTCCTGGATCTGATCCAGGAGGGCAACCTGGGGCTTATGAAAGCAGTCGAGAAGTTTGACTATACGCGTGGGTATCGGTTCAGCACCTACGCCACCTGGTGGATCCGGCAGACGATCACGCGGGCGATTGCCGACCAGGGGCGTACGATTCGTGTTCCCGTTCATATGTCGGACCGCATCCGGCGGCTATACAACGCGGCTCGCTCGCTCGAGCAGGAGCATGGCCGCCGTCCAACACCGGAGGAGCTAGCGACCGAGTTGGATATAGAGCCTCGCAAGGTACAGTGGATGCTCAGGGTTTCGTGGCGGCCTTTGAGCCTGGAGCGACCGGTGGGCGAAGACGAGGATAGCGAGCTGGGCAGTTTCGTCGAGGACGATGCAACCCCTACCCCGACGCAGAGTGCCTACCGGCACCTGCTGGGAGAGAAGATTGAGGAGTTGCTGTCCACGCTGAGTCCGCGCGAGGCCCGCATCCTGCGCTTGCGGTTTGGGCTGGTCAATGGGCGCAGTCATACGCTTGAGGAAGTGGGGCAGAAGTTCGGGCTCACGCGGGAGCGCATCCGCCAGATTGAGGGCAAAGCGCTGCGCCGTCTGCGTCACCCACGCCGCAGCCGTCAGTTGCGCGACTATCTGGGATAGTATGATGAACATGCAATTGAGTCGTTTCGATATGATGATGTGCAGCCTGCCGTGGCGGGCAGGGGAGGAGGCTCCTCACCCGCGATAGGCCGTTTTGCTCTTTCGGCCTCACGGCAAGATGCCGCCAGCCTCGCTGGCGGTTTTCATTTATCGCACCCTATGTTACAATGGTTTTGTCTCGTAAGGAGGAGGAATCCCAATGTCCGAAACCATTCTTGTCTCCATTGCCTGGCCCTACGCCAGCGCCAAGATTCACGCTGGCAACGTCACCGGCTCCCATCTCCCCGGAGATATCTTTGCCCGCTACCACCGCCTGGCGGGCGATCGCGTGCTGATGGTCTCTGGATCGGATTCGCACGGCACTCCCATCACCGTGGTGGCCGAAAAGGAGGGCAAGACCCCCCGCGAGGTTTTTGAACACTTCCACCATGGCTTTCTGGAGCTGTTCCAGCGTCTGGGCATCAGCTACGACCTTTTTACCCACACGGATACAGAGAACCACCACCGCGTCTCTCAGGATTTCTTCCTCGGGCTGCTGGAGAAAGAGTATCTATTTAAGCAAGTACAAGAACAGATGTTTTCTGAAGCGCAGGGGCGCTTTCTGCCCGACCGCTACGTGGAGGGCACGTGCCCGGTGTGTGGATATGAGGCTGCCCGCGGTGATCAGTGCGATAACTGCAACACGCTGCTCGATCCGCAGGATCTGATCAATCCGCGCAGCAAGATTGACGGCAGTACCCCTGTGCTCCGGCAGACGGAGCACTTCTTTCTCGATCTCCCTAAGCTGGCCCAGGCGGGCCTGGCCGAATGGCTTCAGCAAGGTAAGGAGCACTGGCGACCTAATGTGATCAACTTTGCCCGCCATTACGTGGGCGAGGGTCTGCAGGGGCGACCGATCACACGTGATCTGGAGTGGGGCATTCCGGTGCCTTTGTCGGGCTGGGACGGTAAGTGCCTCTATGTCTGGTTCGAGGCTGTCATCGGCTATTTCTCGGCCAGCGTCGAATGGTCCCACAATCGGGGGGATTCGGAGATGTGGAAGGATTGGTGGTACGATCCCTCTGCAAAGTCGTTCTACTTCATTGGCAAGGATAACATCCCTTTCCACGCTGTGATCTGGCCGGCGGAGCTGATGGGCGTGGGACGGCTCTACGAAGACGATCCGACCCAGAAACTCAACCTGCCCTATGACGTGCCGGCCAATGAATTCATGAATCTGGAGGCGCGAAAGATCTCCGGCAGCCGCAACTGGGCGGTATGGATGGACGAAGCACTCGACCGGTACGACCCTGATGCGCTGCGCTACTATCTGACGGTGGCCATGCCGGAGTCGCGGGACACTGACTGGCGATGGGAAGATTTCGTGCGCCGCAACAACGATGAATTGGTGGCTGCCTGGGGCAACCTGGCCCACCGGGCGTTGACCTTCGCCTACCGGCGCTTCGATGGGCGCGTGCCCACGCCGCGATCGCTGGATGATGTCGATGCCCGGCTCTTGACCCGGATCGAGGCTGGGTTTGAGCCCATCGGTCAACTGCTGGCTGCGTGTAAGTTCCGGGCTGCCCTGAGCGAGGTGATGGCGCTGGCTCGCGAGGCCAATCGCTACTTGGAAGAGAAAGGACCCTGGTTTCAGATCAAGGAGAGCCCTGAGGCGGCAGGCACGACAATCTACGTGGCACTCAAGGCCATTGATTCGCTGAAAGTCCTATTTGCACCTTTCCTTCCATTTTCTTCTGAGCGGTTACACCAGTACCTGGGCTACGAGGGGACGTTGTTTGGACGCTCGTATACCTCTACCTTCGAGGAGGAAGCAGGACGAGTCCACGAAGCGTTGTGCTATGATGATAATGACGCGGGCGGCGAGTGGAAGCCCAGCGAACTGCCAGCAGGCCGGGTACTGCGTCAACCTGAGCCCTTGTTCAAGAAGCTGGACGAGAGCGTGGCTGAAGAGGAACTGGCCCGCATTGGAGCTGGCAATCTCTCTGCATAAGGCCCGTCTGCTGCGAAAGCATCATCAAAATCCAATCCCTGCCCGTACACATGTCAGGTTTGGATCTCAGGAAGGCTTGTTTACGTGGGGTGTAATTGCGCCCCGTGGTGATTCACGGTATCCTCTGCCTTGGATGGTGGATGTTGGATAGTCCATAGGGGTAAGAGAAATCGGGCCCCCAGCGTCCAGGGCACAAGAATCCAGTATCAAGAAAGGAGCATATGGCACGCCTCCACGAGTATCAGGGAAAAGCGCTCCTGGCGCAGAAGGGCATTCCGATTCCCCAGGGCCGAGCGGCCAGCACGCCCGACGAGGCGCGAGAGATTGCAGCCCAGATTGACGGGCCGGTCGTGGTGAAGATCCAGGCCTGGGTGACCGGCCGGGCTGGTCTGGGCGGGATTCGCTTCGCCGACACGCCGGATGAGGCGGGGCAAGCCGCCGCCGATATGCTGGGCATGCGGGTGGGGGGCTTCACCGTCGAGAAGGTGATGGTGGAGGAGAAACTCCCCATCGAGCGGGAATTCTACGCCGGCGTCATCGTCAGTGACCGTGAGCGGGCACCGGTGATGATGTTCTCCAGCGTAGGAGGTACCGGCATCGAGGAGATCGCTCAGGAGCATCCGGACGCTGTCGCCAGCATAGTGGTCGACGTCGAGCACGGGCTGCAGGGCCACCAGGCTCGCAACCTGGTGCGACGGACGGGCATCCATGGGCGTCTACAGCGGAACCTGGCTGGCCTGCTGGTCAAGCTGTATGACGTGGCCCGGACGTGGGAGGCCCGCACTGCGGAGATCAACCCGTTGGTGCTGACCGCCGAGGGCAAGGCAATGGCCGCTGACTGCCGGATCACGGTGGACGACTACGCCGTCTTCCGCCACAAGGACCTGGGCATCACCTTCGCTCGAGAGTTGGACCGTCCACCGACGGAATTGGAGCGCATCGCTTACGCGGTTGAGGAAGGGGACTATCGAGGCACTTTCTACTTCATCCAGATGGTCGACGATTTCCAGAAGGATGAGGGGGTCGTCGGCTTCCACGGCGCCGGTGGCGGTGGCTCGATGATGAGTATGGACGCGGTGATCAACGAGGGGTTCCGTATCGCCAACTTCGTGGATACTTCGGGCAATCCGCCGGCCAGCAAGGTCTACCGGGCAGCTCGCATCATCCTCAGCCAGGGGCCGATCGATGGCTACTTCGGCTCTGGCTCGGGGGTGGCCAGCCAGGAGCAATTCCACTCCGCCCGCGGGCTGGTGAAGGCGTTTCTGGAGGAACCGCTGACGGTGCCAGCCGTTATTCGCCTGGGTGGCAACGCCGAAGATAGGGCGGTGGAGATCTTGGAACAGGTCAACGGCCGGGTATCTGCGCCGGTGGAGGGATACAAGAAGGACGATACGCCTCACTTCTGTGCCCAGCGGCTCAAGGCTTTGGTGGAGAGTCACACGCCGCCAGCGGAGAAGCCCGAGGGGCGCCAGAAGCCGGTCGCCCGGCGGCCGTACACGTTTGGGACGGTGACCGGTGGCACCGTGACCTTCGATCACGCGGTATGTGCCACCTGTGAGAGCAAGGTGTGTGTGAAGGAATGTGTGGCCCAGATCCTCACGCTCAACGATGAGGGCTGCCCCGTGTTGAACATCACGCCGGAGGAGGCGAAAGGCGGTCGTTGTATCGAGTGCCTTGCGTGCGATGTGGCGTGTTACTTTCGAGGGGCAGGCGGCGGGTACGTAGAGCTGCCGATCCAGGGCCTCGAAGAGTATCGCCGCCAGCGTCAGGACTAGGAAGCGAGGAAGCAGAGAATGGCGATTCTGATTGACGAAACAAAACGGGTTATTGTCCAGGGCATCACGGGCCGCGAGGGGCGCGCCCGGACGAAGCTGATGAAGGGGTACGGCACCAATATCGTCGGCGGGGTGACGCCGGGCCGCGGCGGCCAGGAGGTGGAGGGATTACCTGTCTTCGACACCGTCGAGGAGGCCTGGGAGAACCTGGGACCGATCGACGTGAGTGTCGTGTTCGTGCCTGCCCCGCTGGTGCGCGGTGCGGCGATGGAGGCCATTGAAGCCGGGGTCAAATTGCTGGTTATCGTGCCCGATCGTGTCCCCATCTACGATGTGTTGGAGATTGTCAAAGCCGCCGACAGCGCTGGCGCGAAGTTCGTTGGACCCAACACGCTGGGGGTGCTCAGCCCCGGCAAGGGCGTACTGGGAATGATCGGTGGGCGGGCCGCTTCGGCCCAGGCCTGGTTCTTCCCCGGCCCGGTGGGCATCTGCTCTCGCTCCGGTGGAATCACCTCATCCATGACCTACTACCTGGCCCAGGCGGGCATCGGCGCGACGACCCTGGTCGCCGTGGGCGGCGATGCCATCGTCGGCCTGCCGCTACCGGAGGTGGTGCGTCTCTTCGAGGGCGACCCGGAGACGAAGGCGATCGTGATGTTCGGTGAGATCGGCACCAGCCAGGAAGAGCAGGTAGCCGACCTGATTGAGCAGGGACAGGTGACCAAGCCACTGATCGCCTATATCGGTGGGAAAGGGGCCAAGGGCGGCACCCGTTTCTCCCACGCCGGAGCCATCATCGAGGGCGGGCGCGGCACCCGCGAGGGGAAAGTGGCCCGGCTGAGTGAGGTTGGCGCGCACGTGGTGGAAAATTTCGGGGACATCCCTGCAGTAACCAAGAAGGTGCTCCAGGAGATCGGAGTGCTGTAGTGGAAGCCATCGCGCTGTGTAACAGCGCGTGTTTGGCATCTTAGGAGTCATTGATGAGCGATTTGCATTGGAAGACCGCTATCACCTCCGTCCAGCCCAACGAACTGCGGCTGCGGGGGTATCGGATCGACGAGTTGATGGGCCGTGTGACCTTTGGGCAGGCCGTGTATCTGGCGTTGAAAGGGGAGTTGCCCGCGCCTGAGGTTGGCCGGCTGATGGATGCCATGCTGGTCTCCTCGATTGACCACGGCGCGACGCCACCCTCGGCGCTGGCAGCCTGCACAGCCGCATCGACCGGCGCGACGTTGAGCGCCAGCGTCGCCTCTGGCGTGCTGGCCATCAACCGGTACCATGGCGGGGCCATCGAGGGCTGTATGCAGCTTCTGTTGGAGGGCCTCGAACGGCTCGACGGGGGACGATCGCCAGCGGAGGTGGCATCCGAAATGCTGGCCGAACTCAGGGCGCAGAAGAAGCGTGCTCCTGGATTTGGACATCGGATCCACACCGATGACCCGCGCACAAAGAGACTGTTGGCCTTGGCCGATGAGTTGGGGGTCAGTGGCGCTGGGGTGACGATGGCCAGGGCCTTCGAGCAGGCCCTGGAGGAGGCGCTCGGACGGCGGCTGCCGCTCAACGTGGATGGGGCCCTGGCTTCGCTACTGGTGGATCTGGGCTTTCCCCCGGAACTGGGCAACGCGTTCTTCATCCTTGCCCGGGTCACCGGGCTCGCAGCTCACGTCCACGAGGAGATGACTCGCCAGCGACCGATGCGCCGTATCCATCCCACCGATCACGAGTACGATGGCCCCGCGCCGCGGGAACTGGAATGAGAATTCTGCAGGTAGGTTGAGGATATAAGGAGGGCAAAGATGGGCAAGGAGTTGGTCCACACGATACTGGCCCGGCGCAGCATCCGCAAGTATACGGATGAGCCGGTAAGTGAGGGGGACATCAGGACGCTGCTTGAAGCAGCGATGGCGGCTCCCTCTGCCTCAAACCGCAAACCCTGGTACTTCGTCGTCGTGACCAAACGCGAGACCTTGGACAGGCTGGCCGAGGTCCATCCTCACGGTAAGATGTTGTTCCAGGCACCCCTGTGTATCGCTGTGTGCGGCGGTCCGACCGGATCGGAGCGCTTCTGGGTGCAAGATTGCTCCGCTGCTACCGAAAACCTGCTTCTGGCGGTTACTGCGCTGGGGCTCGGTGCGGTGTGGCTGGGTGTCTACCCCAGGGAAGACCGGCTTACCGCGGTGCGGGATGTGCTGGGTATTCCGGAAACGCTCGCGCCGCTGAACCTGATCTCCATCGGCCACCCGGCGGAGGAGAAGGCGTCGCGCACACAGTATGACGAGACGCGCGTGCATCGCGAGAGGTGGTAGAGCGGCGAATTGCACGGCAATAGTGCCGTAGGAGAGGGTTACGTGGACGTTCGAAGCTTTGTCGCGTGGGCGCGAGAGAGGGGCGAACTGGTCGAGGTGGGGCGCGCTGTTGATCCGCACCTGGAACTCGCGCGCGTGATGTCCGCGCTCGACGGGCAACCTGTGCTGTCCCAGGCGCTGACCGGTTTCGCTGGCTGGCGGGCCCTGTCCGGCGTATGTGCCAGGCGAGAACACTTTGCGGCGGCGCTGGGCTGCTCGGTGTCCGAGCTAGTCCTGCGCATGGCCGACGCGCTGGCTGGCCCGGCGCCGCCGCCCGTTCTCGATTCCGGTCCGTGCCAGGAGATCGTCGATGAGCAGGTGGACCTGACCCGTCTGCCCATCCCTCGCTATCATCCAGACGACGGTGGACGCTACGTGACGTCGGGGGTTGCGGTGATCAAGGACCCTGACTTTGGGCGCAACACTTCGTTTCACCGGCTGATGGTGTTGGACGAGCGCCGCCTCGCTGCTCGCATCGTCGAGGGGCGTGGGACGGACACGGCCCTGGGCAAGGTCAAGCACGAACTGCCCGTTGCTATCGCGGTCGGCTGTCCAATTCAGGTGTTGCTGGCCGCGGCGATGAGCCCGCCCAAGGGGGTGGACGAGCTGGGTGTGGCGCACGCGTTAGCTCCGACATCTCTGGTCAGGTGTCGGACTGTGGGCCTGGAGGTGCCGGCCGAGGCGGAGTTGATCCTTGAGGGCCGTATCACCCAGGTCCGGGCCGAAGAGGGTCCCTTTCCTGATCTGACGGGGACGATGGATATCGTGCGCCACCAGCCGGTGATCGAGATTGACCAAGTGACCCATCGTCGGGATCCTATCTTCCACGCGCTCCTCCCTGGAGGCATGGAGCATAAAAATCTCATGGGCATGCCTCGCGAACCCACGATCTACGACGCCGTCAACCAGGTGTGTCGTTGCACCGGCGTCTACATCACGCCGGGTGGAGCGTCCTGGTTACACGCCGTGGTGCAGATCGAAAAGCAACATGAAGAGGACGGACGCAGAGCGATCTGGGCTGCTTTTCAGGGCCATTCATCGCTCAAACACGTCGTCGTGGTGGATGTGGACGTGGACCCCTACGACAGTGATGACGTGGAGTGGGCCATTGCCACCCGCCTCCAGGCCGACCGGGATCTGGTCATCCTCACTGAGCAGCCGGGCAGTAGTCTTGACCCCTCGGCTGTGCAGGTGCTGGGGCAGAAGGCGCGGACGGCCAAGATGGGCTTGGATGCGACGGCCCCGTTGGGCGAGGCAAGGCAGGGATATGAGAGGGTGCGGTACGGATCGGTTGACCTGGCACAGTATGACATGAAGGGCAAAACGTAGGATGTAGAGACCGCTTGCACAATGGCCCGTTTTGGTGTATTATAGTAGTGAACCGCAACGATAAGACCCGTCCGAGAGGCGTTCGAGGCGGGCGCTATGCATATTCACGGTGCGAATCGGTTGCTGGTGTCTGTACCAGAGGCAACTTGATCGTATTGCTTCGAACGCCCGGTGGGTATTTGTGAACTGACCGGCCAAGGAGCGCAAGGAGGGAGACAATGGACATCATCAGGGTTGCGGCATCCTCTCGCTCGACGGCGGTGGCTGGTGCTATCGCGGGCGTCATGCGAGAGCAAGAACAAGTGAACGTGCAGGCCATCGGTGCCGGAGCGGTCAACCAGGCGATCAAGGCTGTAACGATCGCCCGAGGTTACCTGGAGCTCGATGGGATTGACATTATCTGTATCCCTTCGTTCGTCGAGGTAATCATTGACGGCCAGGAGAGAACGGCGGTGCGGTTGGGCGTTGAGAGAAGGCACACGAGCGCCCTCAGTGAGTAGATCTGCACGTTCGTGGCAGAATCTCTGCCGAGGTTCACTCTGTCGGAGGTTGTGCTTGTGGCGCTTGAGACCGCGGATGGTAGAGGCACGGCGGGACGGCGCGTAAGAGCTGCCTTGAGGGACAAAACCTGAGGGTAGTTGGCTTATGGGCGGGGGAGGTCGAGCATCAGCACCTCAAGGGCTAGGCGTGCGTTTGCGTTGCGCCTCAGCCGGTCAACTGTGCTGCGCAGAGCGTCGATCACGGCGGCGCTCCGTTTCACGCCGAAGCGATGGGCGTGGTTTTGCAGGTCGCGCTGCCGGTCGACGTTGGTCAGTGGCGCGTCTGCTCCGGCGGCCAGCAGTAGTACATCGCGCCACCAGCCGATCCATAGCTCAAGCGTTTGCTGCGTGGCGACGGGAGCGCGTGCCATTTTCTCGGCATAGCGGAAGCGTTCGGTTGTGGCGGCAGTCAGGAGGTGGCCCAGGTCATCCAGGCGCCGTGAGCGGTGCTGCAGAGCAGCTTTGTCGGTGAGTGCACGCACCGCCCAGCCCATTCGGCCGCCCGAAAGGTGGGCCAGGAGTCTGGCCTGCTCCGGCTCCGCGTTCCAGCGTTCGACGAGTGCCTGCTCTACCATCGCCGCGGGCAGGGGACGCAGGGGTATCTGTTGGCAGCGAGAGACAATGGTGGGGAGGAGACGATCGGCGTCGTTCGCCAGGACCGCCAGCACGACGTAGGGCGGAGGCTCCTCCAGCGTCTTGAGCAGTGCGTTGGCGGCGGAGGTGGTGGCCTCCTCGAAGCGGCGCAGGATGGCCACCCGCCGGTGTCCCTCGACCGGGGTGAGGACGAGCTGGCGTTCCAGATCGCGGATCTGGTCTATCTTGAGGCTGGCCCCAGGCCGTTCAGATTCAACGACGTGCAGGTCAGGGTGATTCCCGCTGGCGACCAGGTGACAGGCGCGGCAGGTGCCACAAGGAGCATCTTCCTCGTGCTGGCACAAGAGTGCCGCGGCCAGTGCCCGTGCCAGCGTAGTCTTGCCCACCGCTGCGGGTCCCGTTAGGAGATAGGCGTGGGACATATCGCCCGAGGCCACAGCGCGACGGAGAACCCTCACAGCCCACTGGTGTCCTACGATGGCCCAACTTGCGTCTATGTTCATCGAGCCGAATTGTAGCACAATGGGCCTGTCTTGCAAAACTGCGGCGTAGGTGGTATAATCTTAAACACCGTGGGCGGTTAGCTCAGATGGCTAGAGCGCCACGTTGACATCGTGGAGGTCACAAGTTCAAGTCTTGTACCGCCCACTTTGATACCGGCCAGCGATTCCGCTGGCCGGTTTTCGTTGGGCTATGTTTGTCAAATCCGCAAACTGCTGTATAATGAATTTTAGGATTCTCGTCACGATATGGGGAGGGTTTGTCTTCTCTTCTCCACCATCAGAATCCAGACGGTGTTCCGCCACCGGTAGCGTCAGCAGCGCCCTAATCTCGGGCGGCGGGGCCGTTTGTGTTGCTTCGATAGAGCCGAGAGGGAAGGGATATGCGTCGACAATTTCGCGTTCTTGTCGTAGACGATGAGGCCGACATACGGACGGTGCTG
>Ga0180434_10006382_pt1 | contig 13593 bp, 9 predicted proteins | sample SS_ome_7_FD_132453 | JGI IMG/M metagenome (GOLD analysis project Ga0180434, IMG submission 132453) | Hypersaline lake sediment archaeal communities from the Salton Sea, California, USA - SS_1_D_2 metaG | ecosystem: Environmental > Aquatic > Non-marine Saline and Alkaline > Hypersaline > Sediment... | reverse complement strand
GTTTCATGTTCGGAGCTGTTTTTCTCAATTTGACCGCCGCATAGCAGCAGATGAACCAGGCGCAGGTAAAGCCCAGCGAACTGACGGTCACGATAGGGAGGAGGAATGACTTGCCGATAAAAGATCCGAGGAGGGTCAAGCCGCCGACAAACAGAATCGAGTTTTTCGGCGTTCGGTGTTTATCGCTGATTTCACCGAACCACCGGGGCAAGAGACCCCCGCGTCCCATGGAAAAGACAACCCGTGTCGCTGCCAGAAAGGCCGCGTTGAGCGTGGTGATCAGCCCGCAAAAAGCGGCAATGAGGACGAGCTTGGCTGCCCACTCATACCCGAAAGCGATGCGGAAAACCTGTGATGTCGGCATATCGTAGTTCACGGATTCCTGCCAGGGATTGCAGATAGACAGGGCGAGTATTACGACGGCATAGAAAACGACCCCGATCCCGATAGCCACGATAATGGCTTTGCCCAAATCCCTCGGATTCACTTTTTTTCCGGATTCTTCCGCCGCCTGCGGGATGGTATCAAAACCGGACATGAAAAAGGGCACCATACCGATAACGGCAATAATGGATAACGGCGCCGCAAAAAGCGATCCCTGCCGTGAAAAGAAGGGTTTCATATTGGCCACATCACCTTTGATAAGGGCCACTGCCGTAAAAACAACAACACAAGAGAGCATAGCCGCCATGAAGATCGTCTGAAAGGTTGCCGTGATCTTTACGCTGCGATAGTTCATTCCGATAATGAGGAGCGCAAAGGCCAGACCGGGCAGGAGAGAGGAAAGCGTCACTTCGTATCCGCCCACGATGTAGAGGGTTTGGGATTTGACCGAGGGAACAATGTGTTCGAGGAGCCATCCCAGGGAGATTGTCTCAAAAGGGCACACAAATATGTAGCCGAACGCCAAAAACCAGGCGGTGAGAAAAGACAGCCCGGTTCCGAAGGCTTTGTAGGAAAACGCGACTTCTCCGCCAGCCACCGGGATTGCCGGCGTTAGCTCGGCATAGCATTTTCCCACTGTGACGAGCAGAGCCCCGCCAATGATAAAAGCCAGTATGGCCCCCAAAGGCCCTCCTTTGATGAGCCAATCCCCGGCCACAATCACCCAGCCGATACCGATAATGTCCCCGAGGCCCAAAGCAACATAATTTTTATAGGATATCGCTTTGGCCAGGGCTTTCCGTTCAACGTGGTAGTTCTTTGGCATGTTGTCTTTCCCCATTGGATTGCGCTACATAAGGTGAGAAATCATGATATTAGCCAAAATCTTACTCGAGTGTCTTTTATTAGTCAATCAATTCATCAGAGCGTTGTTCCTCTCATTAAATCCTGCCTCCGATCAAGAGTTGCGTTTTTGTGTGGAAAATAGTATGTAAGGTTTTCGATGTCTAGGCACGGAGGGAAAATATGAAGTTTGTCGAAGACCCTAGGATTAAAATCGCCCGGAAGAGCTGGCTCGTTTCCTGGATATTTTTTGGCGTCTTTGTGTTTCTCGTTTTATTCCTGTCTTATTCTCTCGGAAACAAGCCCTATGTGCTGGGACTGCCGCGATGGGTCGCCCTGGGCGCTGTTTTGATCCCCACTGTGTTTACGGTTTTGGTCGTTTTTATAGCGGAGAGGTTTATTCCCGATATCCCATTGACGGATGAAGAAACAATGGCCGATGCAGAGGCAAAGACCGAAGAAGACACGGATAGAGGAAAGGAGTTGGACCAATGAATCCGGCCATCATTTCCTTTGCCATCTACACGGCTGTGTTGATTGCTATCGGCATTTGGTCCTACCGGATCGTGGAGAAAGTGCCCATTGCCAAGTACGAACAAGAATTCTACGCCGCTGGCCGAGGACTCGGAGGTATCGTCGTGGCCATGATAATCGCCGGAGGGCTGGCCAGTGCCGGCACTTTCATTGCAGGCCCAGGCATGTGCTATGAATACGGATATTCGTGGGTGATGCTCAATGATTTCCAAATTTTCATGAATCTCCTCCTTCTGGCGCCGATAGGGATCATCGTGGGAATTGTGGCCCGCAGGGTGAACGCCATCACTTATCTGGACATGTTCCGAGCCCGCTATGAAAGTAAAGCCATCATCGTCATGCTGGCCGTCCTGGTGACCATTTTTCTTCTTCCCTATATGGGCACTCAGTTTGTCGGAGCGGCCAGAGTCATTGTTCAGATGACAGGCATGGGGTATTTTCCGGCTCTCGCCCTCGGGTCTTTTGTTGTTTTAGTCTATTGTGTCCTTGGCGGAATGCGGGGAACATCCATCGCCACGCTCCTGCAGGGCTGTATCATAACCATTGGCACAATCATGCTCTTTATCGGGACGGTGAGCTATGCCGGCGGGTTCAAGAAATCAACCGAGGCCATCGCCAACCTGGATATGAAATTTCTTCTGCCGACTATGAACGGCGAGTTCCCGCCCATGTTCGCCCTTTCCATGGCCTGCATGACCGGCATATTCATCGTGGGGATGCCCCATGCCATGCTGGGTGCATTGACCTACAGAAACACCAAGGCTTTGAAGAGGGGCATTTGGATGGGAGCGATTCTGGTCTTTCTCTGGACGCTTCTGCTCTGCATGGCCGGTGCCATGGCCCGCTCCATCATCCCGGATCTGGCTGTGGCTGATGAAATCAGCCCCTGGCTTGCCATGAACGTGATGCCCAAAGCCTTCGGAGGGATTGTCCTGGCCGGCATTGTGGCCGGTATCCAAACCACTGTGGCGGCCATGGCCATCATCATCACTTCGAGTATCGCCAAGAATCTTCTGAAAGAGCTGAAACCGGATGTTTCTCCCCAGACAATCAAGGTTGCCTCCCGCGTTACGATGGGGGCATGCCTGATTGTCGCCATCGGGCTGGCTATGACTCAGCCGCAACTCATTCAATGGATCATCCTCTTTTCGATCGGGGGCTTGGTCACAGCCACGTTTGGGCCGATTCTCCTGGGTATGCAGTGGAAGAGGGGCAACAAATACGGAACGATCGCATCCATTGTCTGGGGTATGCTCATCTACGGGCTGTCCAACACGGTGCTGCCCCAACTCCAGGTTTGGGGAACGCATCCGTCCTTTCTGGCCGTGATCACATCCATTATCGTCTATGTTGTTGTGAGCTTGGCCACCTCAAGCCCCTCGGATAAGGTTTTATGGACTTTCTGGGGAAGCCCTCGAAAAGCCGGACAAGGCTGACAATTTCCGTAAATGACACAATCCTACTAGTGTTTGACATGTGTTGCGAGGATGAGGATATTGAATAGACTGGATGACCTTTTATCCAAACACGAATGAATCAAATAAGGAGAAATACCATGAGTGAAAAATTTAAAATTACCAGTGTCGATATCTACAAGGCCGATATCCCGCTCTATGAGCCGTTCAAGATTTCCATCATGGAGATTGCTGCCGCCCGAAGCGTCTTTATCAAGATCAACACGGATCAAGGGATTTACGGCTTTGGCGAGGCCAATCCTACCTGGGGAATTACAGGGGAAACACAGGAAATCAATCTGGCAGGCGCCGTAGACCTTGCCAAGCTTCTTCTCGGTAAAGATTCGCTCAATATCGAGGAGAGAAATGCTGAAATAGTGAGATACCTGGTGCGAAACAGCACGATTCGGAGTGCCTTTGACATCGCTCTCTATGACATCCTGGGAAAAGCCTCGGGGCTGCCCCTTTATGCTGTCCTCGGTGGTGGAAAACGCTCTTTCTGGACGGATAACACCATCGGCATCGCCGAACCCGATTATATGGCTGAAAAGGCGGTGGATTTCAAGAATCAGGGTTTTCAGGCCATCAAAGTGAAGCTTGGAACCACAAAAGACCAGGATGTCGAGCGCATCACCAAAATTAGAGCGGCCATCGGTGAAGATCTGCCGATCCGGATCGACGCCAATCAAGGCTGGGATTACAAAACAGCCGTTGCCACACTCAAGGCTCTGGAACCCTTAGGCATTGAGTACTGTGAACAGCCCATTGCCTACTGGGATTATGAAAATATGCGGCGGATAAGACAGAATACGGCCATTGCTATCATGGCCGATGAATCTTTGTTCGACCACTACGATGCCTACAAGCTGGCCAGCATGGGATGCTGTGATTTCTTCAACATCAAACTGGCCAAGGCTGGGGGGATTCACAACGGCCTCAAAATCAACGCGATCGCTGAAGGGGCGGGTATCAGATGCATGGTCGGATGCATGCTTGAAACCAGACTGGGCCTTTCCGCAGCCGCTCATCTTGTGTCTTCTCGCCCTAATATCCGCTACGCTGACCTGGACGGCCATATCCCGCTCAAAGAGGACCCCATTATCGGCGGATCCCAGTACAATGTCGGTGAGATCAACCTCCCTGACACGCCTGGACACGGCGCTGATGTCGACCCTGATTTCCTCGATCGCTGCGACCGCACAACCATAGAATAGGGGAGATCCGTATGTATCGGATGGAGAGTGCACCTGGAGCGAAAACCGTCATTGACGGGAGGGAATTCGACTACTTCTGCGGCACGGGTTACTTTGCCTTTCAAGGCCATCCTGAGATTGTTCGAGCCGCTTGTGAGGCGGTTCAAAAATACGGTATTGGGACAGCCACATCCCGGTCCGGTTACGGCAACAATCCCGTTCTGCTTGAAGTGGAAGAACGGGCCTCTCAGTTTTTCGAAGAGGAAAGTGCTCTGTACTACGTATCCGGATATCTTGGCAACGCCATTCTGCTTCAGGGATTGGCTGCCCGATATGAGGTGATCTTTGTCGACGCCGAATCTCACTACTCTGTCAGGGACGGGGCCTCTATCGCCAACAAACCGATCATCAGCTTTGCCCATTGCGATGCCGAAGATTTAGCAGCGAAGTTGAGCTCAGAATTGAAGCCATCGCAGCGGCCGCTCGTCCTAAGCGACGGGATTTTTCCCGTTTCCGGAGAAGTCCCGCCTCTCTCTGAGTATGTCCGGGTTCTGGCCAACTTCGACAATTCGCTTATTTGTGTGGATGATGCCCACGCCACTGGAGTTGTCGGCAAGAAAGGGCAGGGCACCTTCGAGTTTTGCGGCGTTCAGGGAGAAGGCCGGTATTCCTCGGGAACGCTGAGCAAAGCTTTCGGGGGGCATGGAGGCATAATCGCCGGAAGGAAGGACTTTATTGAATTGCTGAGGACGGGGTCGCAAATTCCCTATGCATCCAGTGCTGTGCCCGCACCTGCAGCCGCCGCTACAGCCAAAGCGTTTGAGCTTCTGATGAAAAGACCTGAAATCAGACAGCAGCTCTGGGACAATGTGTTGTATGCCAAGGATGCCTTCCGGAAACTCGGGTTTGATGATATACCAGATAATCCAATCCCCATCATCTGCTTGAGCTCCGCAGATGTGGATCTCGAAAGCCTGCAGAAGAGGCTTTTCGAGCGAGGGATAGCTGTTTTTTATGTGCCCGGAGGTTCTTACTCCAGCGTTCCGGCGGCCGGTGCCATCCGGGTGGCCATCTTCGCCACCCATACCAAGGAGCAAATTGACCGCCTCGTATCGGAAATGGGTGGATTGGTTTAGAGCGGAATCGGCTGAAGGAAGAGGCCTTGAGAGAAGAGGAGAAAAATTGGAATAGAGGAACAATAAAGCCATTTAATAGGGAAATCATCACGAGGGCGAAAAGCCCTGATTTTTTTTGTGGCGAAATCGAAAAGCACAAGGAGTCTGGAATATGGAGAAAAACACAATGGGCATGACGCGACGGTCAGCTTTGAAAAAGCTAACCGGGGCAGCCGGAGCTGCTATTTGTGCGCCGATGATCAATATCGGGCACTTCAAACTTTTCGCGTTATCTGAGGAAAGATATTCGGCTAGAGCCATATCTCTCATGGATCGATCCACAGTTATCGACATGCTGAGCCCTTTATCCATTCAGGGGAGCGAATACACGAAGTGGATACAGAATCCCGACACGTTCACAGAAGACAACTTGAAAAAGTGTACGGCATCCGGGATCAACGTCTTTCACAATGCGGTGGGCGTCGGGGGCCCCGATGCCTACACGTCGGTCCTGAAATACATCATGGGCTGGACCAGTTTCCTGGCTAATCATGACCGCTATTTCATGCGTATCGATAGTGCTGACGATCTTGAGCGGGTCAATGGATCAGGAAAAATTGGAATGATCATAGGTATCCAGAACTCGGATCATTTCAAAACTCCACGCGATGTGAAGTATTTCCACAGCATCGGTCAGCGTGTCTCTCAACTCACGTACAACGCGCGGAACAGGATCGGCAGCGGTTCGACAGAGCGGGCGGATGGAGGCTTGAGCGATTTCGGTGTGAACATCATCCAACAGATGAATAAAGTTGGTATGGCCGTGGATGTGTCCCATTGTGCCGACCGGACAACCCTCGATGCCTTTGAGGCGTCCCGTGGGCCTGTTTTGATCACTCATTCCAACTGCCGGGCGATAACGCCAGGCCACCCCCGTTGCAAGACGGATGAGGCGATCAAAAAGATGGCCGCTACGGGCGGTGTGATGGGCATAACCAGCGTGCGGAATTTCGTTTCGCCTCAGGAACCCACAACGGTTGAACATTTTGTCGACCACATCGATCATGTGGCAAAGCTTATTGGCATAGAGCAAGTCGGAATAGGAACCGATATGGACCTGGAGGGCTATGACGACATGCCGGCGGCACAACTCTCTGCTTTGAAGAATGCGTACAAGGACAGTTACGCTTTCCGGGACAAACTGGACATCGAGGGTATCGATCACCCCAAACGCATGTTTGATGTGACCGAGGCTCTGATCCGGCGTGGATACAAGGATGCCGATATTGAGGGAATCCTTGGCGGTAATTTCAAGCGGGTTCTTTCCGCAATTTGGACTGCCAATAAAACTAAGAAAAAAGCCTAAAACTTGTGCTGAACATGATCTCTGGCCAGGCTGTCGCCAAAAAAATGCTGGATCCGATCAAAATTGGATTCTTATATGCGGAGGAAGAGGTGTCAATCCTCAATCCGATTGGAAATAGAAACAAGGAGGGAATCATGAAACAAAACCTTAAATCGAGATTAGTGCTGATCCTGGGCTGTCTTTTCCTGGTCGCATTGATTATTCCTCTGTTTTCCCGAGGAGAGGACAAATCAATCGATATCGCAATGATCCTCGATCAGAAAATTGTCATGAAAGATGGTGTGCATCTCGTAGCCAAGATTTGGAAGCCGGTAAAAATGGAGAAACCTTTGCCAGCTGTGTTTGCCCTCACCCCTTATATTGCCGATGAGGGCCAGAAATGGGGGCCCTTTTTTGTCAGAAACGGGTTTGTCTATGTCCATGTCGACTGCCGGGGAAGAGGAAACTCTGAAGGTGAATTTTATCCGGCGGAAAATGACGGTGTCGACGGCGCTCAGGTTATTGACTGGATTGGAAAGCAGCCCTGGTGTGATGGGCAGGTGTCGATGAGGGGCGGTTCCTACCGGGGCATGGTCCAGTGGCAGGCACTGATGAATTTTCCTGAAGCCCTCAAGACGATCGTCCCGACAGCTTCGGGTGCTCCTGGAATAGATTTCCCATGGCCTAACAATATTAAGGCTTCCTATTTCACCCAGTGGTTGGGTTACACAATGGGAAAAACACAAAACATAAATTTATTCCAGGATGGCCGCTATTGGGCGGGAAAGTACTTTAAGATGTACAGCGAACATATTCCATTCATGAAGATGGCGGAAATTACGGGAAGCAACCAAAAGATTTTCGAACGCTGGGTCTCGCATCCTGAATATGATTCCTTCTGGGTGAAATTGACTCCATCGGCCGAACAATATGCCAAAATGAATATTCCGATTCTGACTATAACCGGCCACTTCGACGGGGATCAACACGGAGCCATGCATTACTATTTGGGTCACATGGCCAATGCTTCTGAGGAGGCCAAAGCCAAACACTATCTTCTGATTGGGCCCTGGGACCACGCAGGAACACGTAAACCGAAAAAGAAACTGGGGGATATGGTTTTCGGCGACAACTCTGTGCTGGACATCGATAAGCTCCATGTGGATTGGTATGATTGGACATTGAAGGGCAAAAAACAGCCCGAGCTTTTGAAGAAGCGTGTAGCCTACTACATGATGAATGCCGATGAATGGCGATACGCCGATAGTCTGGATAACGTCGCCAATTCTAAAATGATCTGGTACTTGAGCTCTGAAGAGGGTCGAGCGAATGATATTTTCAAATCCGGGAAGCTTCTGGCACATCCGCCCAAAGGCCCACAAAAACCGGATATGTACGAATATGACCCTCTCCGATTAATTGGCAAGGAAGAATACTTTGGCGGGGTCGACAATATCATCAGTGATAAACAAGATAAACTGATTTATCACAGTCCTCCGCTCGAGGACGACACGGAAGTTGCCGGGTATGTCAAGTTCAAGGCCTACATGGAACTCAATGTCCCGGATACGGATTTTGGTGTCGCTCTGTATGAGATCCGACCCGACGGAGAGAGCATTGCTTTGGGTCAGGATATGATGCGGGCCCGCTACCGCAACTCAGAAGTCAACGCCGAGCTGGTGACACCGGGCGATATCAACCTCTATGAGTTCAAGACCTTCTATTGGTTTGCCCGGAAGCTGGAAAAGGGAAGCCGGTTAAGGCTTGTCCTCAGCAGTATGAATACTCCCAGCCTCGAGAAAAACTATAATTCAGGAGGGGTTGTCGCTGAAGAATCGGCCAAGGATGCCCAAAAAGCTATCATCAAACTGTACCACGACCCCAAATACTCCAGCTCCCTCGAGATTCCCATAGTGCAGGCAAAATAGTTTTTTGGATCTACCTGAGATTCAGTCATTCCGCTTCGAAGAAGTTGTGGTCTGTGTTGGCCAGGTCGAGAATCGCCCGGAAAAGGATTTTGGCCAGATCTTCCATAATTTGAGGGGTGAGAGTCTGGGGGGTGTCCTTTGTCGTGCGGGGATAAGTCGGAGCGCCAGAGGCGCTGACGATGATGCTCGGAATTTTCTTGGCGAGAAACAGATCCGCGTCATACCGGGGGCGGTTGAGACTGGAATGAGGCAGGGGATCCAATGATATCTGTGCGGTTTTGTTGTTTGCCTCGGAAAGGAAAGGCCAGAGCTCAGGATAATTCGACCCTGCGAGAGCTTTGAGTTTATCGCCGCATCCCACCATATCTGGATTGAGGAAAACCACGGTCTTGTTTTTTGGGAAAAGCGGGTTTTTGAGATAGGTCTGAGCGCCTCTAAGAGCCTGTTCCTTCGAGCCAAAGGCAATAAAAGCGATCGATCTTTTGGGAACGACGGGGTATCTAGTCAGGGCTTCGGCTACTCCCAAAAGGACAGCCACACCGGACGCGTTGTCGTTGGCACCCGGAATGACCTCATAGCAAAATCCGCAGTGATCCAGATTGGCTCCCAGGATGATAGCCTCACTTTTAAGCAGGGGATCCGTGCCTTCTATCAAACCAATCACGTTATAACCCGTGCCATTTTTGTTGTGCTCGGTGAAGTTTTCTATGGTGAATGTTTTTCGTGTGCGAAAAGATTGCGGCTGTAAGGTTCCTTTGATGTCGGCTATGACCTGTTCATGTGTTCGATCTTGCCCGGCAAAGATATCTTTGACAACGGTGCTTCCCACCTGTGCGACCATGAAACCAGGTATGTGATCGATATTAGGATTGACGATGAGATCATTGATGAGCATTCCTTTTGCACCTTGGGCGACAGCCATTTTGATCTTGTATTGGAGTGGGGCATAGGGCCGCCACTCTTTGTAGAGCTGCGGGTCTTCCTCGGGAGTGATCGGCACTTCCGGCTCGACAAACACAATTTTTCCCTTCACGCTGACATCGGCATAGTCGTTATAGTTGAGTTCAGGAGCCATTATCCCGTATCCCACATAGACGACCTCGGCTGTGCGTTTTCCATTTCCGGATTGTGACCCAGGGTAGTATTCCTTTTCGTAGGCGTAAGTCTTTTTCCGCCAACGGCCTTTTGACTTGTAACTGTGAGAGAGCTCCCCGCCCACAAACACGGTCGTGTAGGGATTGGGATAAGATTGGAGATAGGTGTTGTTCTCGCCTCCGGGTTTAAGACCCCACTTTTCAAAAAGGGATGCAACCCAGTTGGCACAGGATTTGTATTCGGGCATTCCAGAGAGACGGCCGGCATAATTTTCCGACGAGAGCTTTTTCACATAATCGAAAAGAACATCGCTGGTCATCGTTTCGGTCACCTTCCGTGCCTGGACCTGTTCTGCTTCGGATACGACCGGCTCCTTGACTTTGGCTGCACAGAAGGCGAGAAGGAATACGGTGAGGGCGGCCAGTATTGTTTTGACGATTGTGGTGGTCATCTTTACTCCTTTATCCATTGAGCCGGCCTTATTGTAGCGGCTCCTGTTTCATCCGTAAAGTCATCACCAAGAATTTTTGGATCAAAGTATCTTTCTGCTTGATGTGATTTGCTATAATGAATGTTGCAACCGTTACACGCATCTCTTTGCTGTTTTGATCGACAGGCAGATTGAGCTGCGGGATTCAAATGATCCAGCCCGAGGGATTCGGATATCTCATCAAAAAAGATGGAGGTGAAGTCATGGTCAAGATGTCAGAGGAGAATGACTGAGACGCAAGATCTCATCCAAGCCTGTGTATATGCCCTGAAGCACAACTTGAGTCTTCAAGCTGATGAACGGGTGCTGATCGTTACAGATGAGGAGAAACGGATTATAGGGGAGGCTTTCAAGAGTGCCGCGTTGACCTTGTCCTCTCGGGTTGCGATGAGACAAATCCCCTTGCTCGAGCATTCTGGGCAAGAACCGCCTTGTCGGGTGGCCGAAGAAATGCGCTCCGCCGATGTCATTCTGCTCCCCCTCGCCAGGTCTCTCTCCTGGACCAAAGCCAGGCGTGAGGCGAGTGAAGGTGGGGCTCGCATCGCTTCAATGCCCGGAATCACTCCGGAGATTGTGTTGAGGACATTCCCTCAAAACTATATTCGTATCAAGGATCGCGTCAACCGCTTGTGTGATCTCTTGGATGAGACTGAACAAATTCATGTCAAAACGGAAGCGGGGACCGATTTGGTCTTGGACACAAAAGGAAGACGGGGACGGGGGAGAAGGGGAGGGTTTTACACAGAGAAGGGGGCCTGGGGGAATTTACCCTGCGGTGAGGCGTTTATAGCTCCGGTCGAGGGAAGCGCCCAGGGCATCTATTGTGTGGACGCGTCTCATTCGGGTTTAGGAAAAATTCAGGAGCCGATTCGCATCATTGTTCAGAAGGGAAGAGCCGTCCGTATAAATGGCGGGTCTCAATCATCTCTATTGTTCAAACTTCTAAAGAGTGTCGGCCATCCCGATTCCTTCAATATAGCCGAGTTTGGCCTTGGTTGTAATGATAAGGCCAGGGTGTGCGGAGTGACATTGGAGGACGAGAAGTCTCTGGGCACATGCCATATCGCATTAGGAGGGAATGCCCTTTTCGGCGGTCGAACAGATGTGGGAATTCATCTGGATGGGGTTGTGCTGCATCCAACCGTGGAATTTGACGGCCATACCGTCATGCGGCAAGGAACACTCTTGGTTTAATCCCGACTGTTTGCGCTTACCAAATACGCCAATTTCCGTATTTCAAAGTGCGATTGGAGTGACTGTGAATAAACACCATTCTTTTCTGCACAGATCGATATCGTTTTTTTGTTTCGCTTGAGGTAGAATATCCTCGAGTAAGGTGAGAAAAGCAAGCATTCTCCGAGTCATTTCCGGCCTGATTCTTGTCTTGCTTGCCTATTTTTTTGCGCTCGATTCCATCCATATCCCCAACATCGGCGATGAAGGCGTCTACATCCAGATCGCTCGAAAAACCGCAGAAAGTGGACGTTTTCTCCCTCTTCTTGATGAGCAGGGAATCAAAAACACAAAGCCGCCGCTGCTTTTTTGGCAGGGCATGGTGACCACTGCGATGGGGAAGCTGTGGTCATTATGGAATCTCAGGGGACCTGTTGTCCTGACCACGCTGTTGGTCGCTTTTTTACTTGGTTTCTTAGCCTGGAAGATTTCCAGAGATGCGATGAAGGGATTTCTGGCCGGATTTATCTATCTGGGTTTTATGTCCACCTTGCAGCAAGGCCGCCCATTCCTGATGCATGCCGCTGAGACACTTCTGTTGTTTTTGCCCTTGGTGATTGTCTTCCGGGCACAACGCTTGAATTGGGGCCGAATGTTCGCATGTGGAATCTTTCTCGGCCTGGCCGCTCTCTACAAGTCCTATCTCCTCGTCTTTGTGGGCGGGCTTGCTCTGACCTTGATTTTTGCCTGGGAATCAAGATGGAGGGTGAAGCATTTCTTCAAGAATTATGGATTTTATCTCGTGGGAACAGTGCTGCTCTCCCTCGGTCTTTTTTCCCTTTGGCTCCTGCTGGACCCGCGGCCAGATTTGGTCATCCAGGATTTTCTTCTCGGTGAGAGCGTCAGCCGGTTTTCCATCACTCATTTTTTCAAAGGCCTCTTCACGGGTCAGTACTCATTGTTCCGCATATGGTTGGGAAATCTGGCTAACGCAGGCCTTTATTTCCTCTTTCTCATCGCTCTCGTCATCGATCTGGTTAAAAGACGAAAAGAAATATCTGCTGATGAAAAGAGACTGTGGTTGTATGTCCTGGGATTTCTCCTTGTTTATTCTATCCCAACCCAACGTCAAGAAAACTACATCCTTCCTACGTGTGCGGCTCTCGCTGTTTTGCTTGCGCTAAGATGGCAGGAGTTGCCAAGTTGGTCTTTCCGAGCCAGTCATGTGCTGATGACCATTTTATCAGGATTGGCACTATGGGTTCACGTCGTCATAGCACAAAACCTGGACGAGTCGCTTTTTTCTCCTTTAAGTTATATCCTCTTGAGTTTGATGCTGGGAGTGGCGGGAGTGAGCATATTTATTCCGAAAATAGGGCGAAAGAGCTTTCCGTTCCTTGCTTTGGGATTTCTATTGGCCTTCGGGCTCTTTACCAAGCCCTTTTCTCGCTCCTTCTCTGACGAAACCGCGCAAAAGCTCAAGGGGCAGGCCGTGTATTTTCCGTACGATTTTTATGCCGGCTATGAAATTTTCCGATTCCTTCTTCCGGGCGTGGAGATCAGAGGTTATTGGAATTACCAGGAACAGCTCGCGAAATCTTCCCGGTTTTTAGCTGTAGCCTTGGACCTCGGTCAGCCCATTCCCGAAGGCCACCGGACTATCGACCAAATCTATAATCTGAAATCCCGTCTTGGAAGAGATGCCGGCCGTGAAATCCTGTTCAAGGGGCGGTATGACCTTCTTGTCAATAGACTCGTTCTCTTGGAAAGAACCGAGCAGACCGAAATCCGACCTTAATGCTGAATCAAGCCATGTCACCGTTTGGGAAAGGAGTGCGGTTTTGCTAGGATAATTTCGAACAGTGGTATAGAATCTTGTGTGGAGACCCCATGTATTCATGAACCGCGAAAGTGTCTTTGTGACGGGAATCAGCGGCAGTGTCGGGCATTATCTCTTTGATTATCTCTCCGAGCGCGAAGAAATCGAATTGTATCTGCTTGTGAGAAACGTCCGGAAACTCCAATTCCAGTATAAGGAT
>Ga0180434_10006379_pt1 | contig 13597 bp, 22 predicted proteins | sample SS_ome_7_FD_132453 | JGI IMG/M metagenome (GOLD analysis project Ga0180434, IMG submission 132453) | Hypersaline lake sediment archaeal communities from the Salton Sea, California, USA - SS_1_D_2 metaG | ecosystem: Environmental > Aquatic > Non-marine Saline and Alkaline > Hypersaline >... | reverse complement strand
TGGGAGGAGATCGACGCGAGAGATGCGGCGGAATGGTTGGTCCGCAACCATCGCGACCGGGACGACTTGCCGCCGGCGGCGGCGGCGCTCGTCGCCCACGCGTACGAGGACACCGAGGTGTAGGAGGACACCGAGGTGTAGTTTCTCAGCCCGCAGCTTCCCCGGGAGTCGCGCCCCGGGCGGGCTCTCGGCTGGCGGGTGATCCAGCCAGGCTGGCGAGCCGAAACGCGGGAGGTAGACGCCATGATCACTTACGGACAACGAGGTTACGTCGGCCAGAGTCGGTCCGTCCGGGCCTGCCAGGCCGAGGAAGACGGCCGGCTTCCGCTCTCCAGGGCGGTGCCGGAGGTGGCTAGGCAAGCTCGCGTGACACGCCAGCGAGCCCGGCAGGCGCTGCTGGAAACCTGGGACGGCGAATGGCACCACGTCGGCAAATTCGGGCGGGCGGCGAAATTGACGCCGCCAGCGAACTTGCCGAACAGGCCGGAACCGATGCCGAGACGGTCCGGGATTTGTATTACGAGGTTTGGGAGTGAATTATGGCCACATACACAAGCACCCAGGCGGCTCGCCGCCTGGTCAACGTCTCCACCGGCGAGGTGGGGATCACTCGCCAGCGGCTATCGCAAATGATTTCCGCCGGCATCGTCCACGCGGTGCGCGACATCCACGGGTGTTGGCTCGTGGATGGGCGCGAGATCGCGCGCGTCAACCGGCTTGCTCGTCGGGTGGGCCGGCCGAAGGGGTAACACCGGTGTTTACTAGGGAGGTGCCGTATGATGGCTTGGGAAAACGAGACTCCGAAGCAGGTCGATCAGCGGTGGTCCATGCGAATTGGCAATTGCCGGTTTAGCCTGATGAGCGCCGAGCATGGACATTGGATGCATGTCGATGTCTATGTCTCCCGTCGTTTCGACGGCGATTACGAATCGGCCAAACAGTCCTGGCCGCGCGAGGCGATCACGGCGGCTCGTGCGGAGCTCGACGAGGCGGAACAGAAATTACGGGAGAAAAAAAAGGATGTCAACGATTGAAGTGACGAACTCAGGACCGATCGAGGGTACATTCAGTATCGACCTGTCGCATGGACCCGGAGCGTACGAGTTCCGGGGCCGACGAGGCACCGGGAAAACGACCCTTATTTCGTCGATCGACTGGTTGGCCGGCCACAAAATTGACGTCACGCTCCACGACGGAGCGATCGCCGGCAAGGTGGCCGGCTTCGGCGTGGTCGCCCCAATTGGCGGGCGAAAACGACGCAAGGGCGAGATGGAACTCGACACGATCGACGCCGAGAAATTCAGTCTCGGTGATCTGATCGACCCGCCGGGCAAGACGCCCGACGTGCGGGACAAACAGCGGATCAAGGCGATTGCCGTCCTTTCCGGCACCACGGCGGAGCCGAAGCTCTACCACGAGCTTGCCGGGGGGAAGAGCGGTTTCGCGGCGCTGGGGATCGCGACGACCGTCGATCCGGTTCTACTGGCAACGCGGATCAAAGACGTTTTCGACAAGCAGGCGAGAGAGGCACAACGGACGGCGGAAGCGGAAGCACGACACGCTGAGCCTCTGGAGCATGTGCCCGACGACCTGGATATCTCGCAGTCCTGCGACTTGGAATCGCTTGGACAGACGCGGGATGACGTTCGCGATACGCTCCAGAAAGTGCGAAGCGAGCGAGAGCACGGGTTGAGACGAGAAAGCCAAATTCGCGCGGCTGCCGAGCGACTAGAGGCGATCGAAGCCGACTACGACGGTCCCAGCGTCGAGGATGCGGAGGCGGCTGGATTCAAGGCGAAGAAAGCTCTGGAGGACGCGACCGTTTCGGTCGCGAAACTGAAGCAACAACTCGCCGATGCGCAGAAAGACGCTGCTGTCTGCGAGAACCAGTACCAGTCCGCGAAGGCGACGTATTCTGCGGCCAAGAGCCACGAGGCGGCAGTTTCGGAGCTTCGCCAGACCGCATCGGAGACGGTGACATACCCGACCGAGGAAGAGATCGTTTCGCTGGAAACGGCGGTGCAGGTCGCCACGGAATCTTACGACCAAGGCGTCAGACTTCGGGATGTGCTCCGGAATAGAGAACAGGCGAAGGCCCACCGCCGCGCGGCTGAAGCGGCCGAGAAAGAGTCAATCGAAGCGAAGAACAAAGCCGGTCAGGTCTTTGACGTGCTGGCCCATTCTCTGACGACCGAACACCTCCAGATTCAGCCCGTTGACGGCAACCCGCGGTTGTTCGTCACACACCCGCGACGCGGCAGGTGCGCCTTCGATCAGGTCAACGGTTTGAGCGATGGTGAGCGGGTGGACTACGCCCTGCGGGAACTTCTCCCGCACATCGACTCGCCCGGGCTGCTTCCGATCCCGCAACGGGTGTGGCAGGATCTCCAGCCGAGCGATCGGAAGTCTCTGCATGAACTGGCGGTCGCGAAGAACCTATACCTTTTCGGCGCGCAGGTTGACGATGGTGAGCTACGGGTGCAGTGGCTCGGAGAGGAAGATGAACACGCTACCCCTTGACTTGGAGTTCATCGACGAGGCCAGCTACTACGACTGGGACGATGCCGAAAGAGACGAGGAGGACGAACATGCGGATAATTGAATGCCGCCAGCAGTCGGAAGAGTGGGAGCGGTGGAGGAACCGCCCCACCGCTTCCGAGTTCGGCAAATTCATCACCCCTGCGCGTGGTGACTACTCTTCTCAAGCCACGGCGTACGCGGCGAAGATCGTGGCCAAACGTCTCGGGGTCTACCAGGAGCCACCGCCAACATTTTGGATGGAATGGGGCAACGAGCAGGAGCCCAACGCGAAACTGGCTTACACTCGCGAGACGGGCCGAGAGATACAAGAGGTGGGATTTGTGCTGCCGGATCATACCGATGCGTTCGGCGGTTCTCCAGACGGGCTCGTGGGTGATGACGGGTTGATCGAGATCAAGTGTCCGGCGCCTGAAACGCTCATCACGTTTCATGCGGAATGCGTGGTGCCGATTCAGTACCGTCCGCAAGTCCAGGGTCTGTTGCTGATCACCGGACGTCAGTGGTGCGACTTCTACGTGTTTCACCCGCGGTTGACTCCGTTTCTCAAACGGATCGAGGCCGACGAAAAGTACCAGGCCAAGCTCGCCGCAGGTCTTCTGCTGCTCCTAGAGGAGATCGAACGTATCGAGTCGCGAGTCGCAACGATGCAGCACGAGTTGGTTTCTTTGGGCACGCTGCAATCAAACGTGAGGTTCGACGATGACGACTGACCCAACGCCAGAGGAAGTGCGAAAGTCGATCGTCCCCAAGTCGGATCAACTGAACGCAGACGATCTGGTAACGGGACCGATCACGGTGACGATCACGACAGTAAAGAGAGGGGACAGGGAACAACCGATTATCGTCGAGATCGAGGGGCACAGGCCGTACAAACCATGCAAAACCATGCGTCGCGTGCTGATCGCCGTCTACACCGACGATCCGCGAAACTGGATCGGAAAACAACTGACGCTCTACTGCGATCCAGAGGTGACGTGGGCCGGCGTCAAGGTTGGTGGTATTCGCATTTCCCATGTCTCAGGGATCACGGAGCCCAAGACGTTCCTTCTCACTCAGACGCGAGGGAAAAAGTCGGAAGTGGTGATCTATCCAATCGTGGAACTGACCGACCAAGAAAGGAAGTACATCGAATCGGCTATGTCAGAGATCGCCGCGGCCACGGACGCCGCGGAGTTGAAGTCGATCGGGACTATTTTGGCGGGCAAATCAAAAGCCATCCAAGAGGCGGTCAGACCGGCGTACGGTATACGGCTGAAGGAAATCAAGGGATGAGACTCACGGATGAAGAGAAACGCCAGCGGAAGGTTGAGCGGGTGGTCGAGCGGTTCAAGGCGCTGATGATCAATACATGCATCAACCAAACCGCGAGACTGTTTCAGGAGTTGGTGCGAAAACGCGCCGTGGAGCCAGACGGGAAGTTGACGTGCGTTTCCTGCGGCAAGCGTGGCTTCCCTGGCAAACCATTCGACGCCGGCCACTGGATCGGCAGAACCAGCAAGGCGGTCATTTTCGATCCGAGAAACTGCCATCCCCAATGTGCCGCATGTAATCAGTATGAAGCCGGCCCGGTCAATGCGGGATACGACGACTACATGCGACGCAGGTACGGACAGCAAGTCATGGATGAGTTGAAGCGGCTGAGCCAAACAACCAAACAGTGGACTCGCGAGGAGTTGGCGGAACTGTACGTCAGCTATCGCGAGGAGTTGAGACGGTATGACTGAGGCGCGGCGGGGCTCGGCGTGGCGTGGCCGGGCGTGGCGCGGCATGGCAGGGCGCGGCATGGCAGGGCTAGGCAAGGGCGCCAATGGCGCATGGACTTATTCGGACTGAGGCCGGGCTTGGCTTGGCAGGGCGCGGCGTGGCTCGGCGTGGCGCGGCCGGGCTTGGCTTGGCAGGGCGCGGCGTGGCTCGGCGTGGCGCGGCCGGGCTTGGCTTGGCAGGGCACGGCGGGGCATGGCAAGGGCGCCAATGGCGCATGGACTTATTCGGACTGAGGCAAGGCTTGGCGTGGCGTGGCCGGGCGTGGCGCGGCATGGCACGGCGCGGCGAGGCCTGGCTGGGCAAGGGCGCCAATGGCGCAACACACTTTTTACGGGAGACTGACATGGACATTTCGTTTCGGCTGACTGGTAAGACACCCATTCTGATGCACGCGGACGACATCCTCCAGGCGGACGCGCTGGAGCGATGGCGAAAAGATCCAGGGAACAAAAACCAAAGCAAAGCGGGTGACGATCGCTCACCGCCGTGGACGTGGCAGACATACCTGTACCACGATGGCGACAATCTGTGCATTCCGTCCGCGAATCTGATGGTGTGCCTTCGCGGAGCGGCGGCGCAGATTCCGCTCAAAGGGAACAAGACATACAAGGAGATGAGTCAGAGCGGCATGATGATTCAGCAGGAGTTCATGCAGTTTCGGTATGGGCCGGAACTGCGCACCTGCTCGATTCAGGAAATAGTAGCGTTTCGTGACGAGCCGTTTATGTCACATCTCGGGCGCGTCGAGGAACTCGGATTCCGTCTGTTTGCAAAACGCGCGGCCGTGAGCAAATCGAAGCATGTGAGGGTCAGGCCGCGATTCGATCAGTGGCAGGTCACCGGCACGCTGCTGGTGATCTCTCCTGATTTGACTCTGGAGACCATCGAGATGATGTTTCGGATCGCGCAAATGAAGGGGTTGTGCGATTGGCGGCCTGGCGGGAAAACTCCAGGCCCGTTTGGGACGTTCGCGGCCGAACTTAGTGCAGACTGAGGCCGGGCCCGGCAGGGCTTGGCTGGGCGTGGCTCGGCGTGGCAAGGCACGGCGGGGCAGGGCGGGGCGGGGCGGGGCGGGGCAGGGCGGGGCAAGGCAAGGGCGCCAATGGCGCAACACACTTTTTACGGGAGACCGAAATGGAAAACGGACAGAAACTGAAGTCGATCAACGTCAAACAACCGAAGCCGCTCAATGATCAGATCATTGCCAATTGGGAGGTCCGGTATCCGGCGCTGAAGGCGCTGAACGTCGCGACCGGCGACAAGCCGCGCGGCTATCGGGTCACCAAGCCGGACATCGTGGCGATTTGCGGCGGCGAGAAGCAGTTCCGCCAGGTAGCAGCGAGATGGAAACAGTGCATCCTGGCTCGACGCGGCATCACGATAGAATGGCGAGCGGGACCGAGGGATGAGCCGGGCTGGTACGAATTTCTGGAGGTCTCGCAACACCTCATCAGCCGGCATCATAGATTGTTGGCCGGGAGTGAACGGCGACATCGAGCCGAGTCATTACGCATCGGCCTGATCAACGACGGTGACATGAGCGATCACGAGCGGCGACTCAGAGTGTTTGCGATGAATCAGCACTCCGACGCGGCCGGCAAATTGTCGGCGCAGCGTAACTATCTGGCGATCGCTATCGAGCGGCCGGAGACGTTGCCGAGACTCGCGGAATAGGCGAGGCACGGCACGGCACGGCGGGGCATGGCTCGGCGGGGCGGGGCTCGGCGGGGCGGGGCTCGGCCGGGCGGGGCTCGGCCGGGCTAGGCGTGGCGCGGCGCGGCTGGGCCGGGCAAGGCGGGGCCTGGCTAGGCATGGCAAGGGCGCCAATGGCGCATGGACTTATTCGGACTGACAAACCAGAGGAGTTGAATGGGTCATGAGTATAAAACTGTCTGTCTACGTCGGTCCGTACTTGGAATGCCAAGATTGTGACGTTGATATTGAAGCCGTCGAACACTTATTATGCGATGGGAGGAGGGAGGCTGCGGAGAAGGACGAAAACTTGATTCTCATTTCTAATGGATCTGTCCCTGGAATTACTCGCCGACTTCACACCGACGAATACGGCGAAACAAGATATCAACAGATTACTGAAGAACAGGTAGCGGCTGAGAAGATGGCGTTTCGTCATTATGCGATTTCAGTTATCACGGATCTCTCGGATGCGAATGCGTTCTGTTACGTCGGCTGGGGCGTGATTCCATGCTGGAGCTAACGATGTCGACTGACGAGCCAGAAACAGCCATAACAGGAGGCGAGCGGTGTGAGAGCTGCATCCGCTGTGAGAGGTGCAAACGGATCTGGTATTGGCAGTGTGTTTCATCAGACGGTGAGACGTGGTGGTGTGATGAGTGCAGGGGCATAACAAAGGAGGTGGACGATGAGAGTGGTGGTGAAAAACGGCGTGAAGAAGCTTCAGCCCGGAAAGGCGGAATTGAAGAAACTGCAGGCGGCCATCGACGTGGTTGACTCGCTGAGGCAGTGCGGTGAGGAGGTCGATGAACTGTTGGCCGGAATGAAAACGCTGGTGGACCGCTTGACGCCGGATCAGTCTTGACTACTCGCGGCGTGTTTGCGATGATCGTAGTGGAGAAACAAGGATGAACGCTGCTCAAATAGGAAGCCCGCTTCAGATGGCCCCTCGTTACCGAAAGGTGCGAGCGGCATCCTTGTGCCGTCCAAGGCCATCTGGAGCGGGCTTTTTCTTTGCGCGGAGATGACTCATGGTGCGCCGAGTACTGACGACGGCGAGGACGAATAGTCTCCGCAAACACGTGCGGAGCGTGCAGATTTACGGCGACGAGGTTGAGCAGGATTTTGTCGATGCTGTCGCCACGGATGGGATTCTCTCACCGCTGATCCTGGCAGCGGACGGCAAAACGATCGTCAGCGGGCACCGCCGCTGGCAATCCGCGAAGATCCTGGGCATTGTCGAGGTGCCGGTCGTCGTCGACTCCGACCTGAAGGACGAGTTGACGATCCTGAAAGCCATCCTCGAGCACAACCGGCAGCGAGTCAAAACACCGGAGATGATTGGTCGAGAAGCCAAGGCATTATTGGAGGTCGAAAGCGCCTTGGCAGCCAAAAGACAGAGGGCTGGATTGAAGGTCGGAGCGTCTGACGCAACTTGTGTCACACGGAAAACACCCGATAAAACTTCCAAAAAACCAGACCGGGCCGATGAAAGGGTTGGTAAGGAATTGGGTGTCTCGCGACGCATTGTGCGCGATTCGATCGAGGTGGTTGACGCCATCGACAAGGCCGAGGCGGCTGGAGACTCTGCGAAGGCGGAAGAGATCAGGAGTGCCAAGACCGTCCATGCCGCCAGGCAGGCGGCCAATGGCGAGACGAAAGAAGAGAAAGAGGAAGAGCCCGAGTGGTGGGAAGAGTGGGCCGCCAAACACAAGCGTGCCTGCAATGCGATCAACAAGATCCTCCGCGATATCAAAGAGATCGTCGAGTACGAGGAGGGGGAGTATCTGGCCGTCAGCGAAACGAGAATACGTCGGTCACTCGAGGATGCGAAGACGGCGCTTTGGCAATTAATGCCGGTGAGCGCGAAGGGGCGGAAGATCACGACGCGGCAGGAAGATCAGAGGAAGAATAAGTAGTGTACACGCTCCGCCCTTATCAAGAGCGCTTCGATACAGCCATCCGCGAAGGCTTTGCGCGGCACGACTCCATAGCCGGTGAACTGGCGACCGGGCTCGGCAAGACCGTGAGCTTTGTCAAGCTTGCCTCGTCCTGGGAGCAGGGGCGTACGATGGTTGTCTGCCCTCAGATCCAACTCATTTCCCAAGCCGCGAAGAAACTCAAAAAAGAGACGGGGATTTTCCCAGCGATCGAGCAGGCCGACAACTGGAGCAATGAGACAGAGTGGGCGCGCAGCCCGTACATCGTCGCCAGCAAACAAACTCTGTGCAGTGGCAACGGGACAAAACGATACGAGCGGTTCGAGGATGTCGGACTGTTGATCTTGGACGAGGCCCACTACGCCTGTACGGAGCTCTACTCGCAGATGGTGGACTGGTTTCGCGACCGTGGAGCCAAGGTACTCGGAGTCACCGCGACATTGAAGAGGCACGACAAGCGGGCGATGGCCCAAGTCTTCGACGAGTGCGTTTATCAGTACGGGATCTGCGAGGCGATAGAGGATGCGTGGCTGGTGCCGATCAAGGTACTGTGTATGCAACTGGAACACCTTGATCTGCAAGACGTACAGGACTCGTACTCATTCTACGGACGAGACTTCAACGCGAAACAACTGAACGAAAGGTTGGAAGATCCCAAAGTTGTCTACGAGATCGCCGCGGCATGTGCCGAGAAAACGCGAGGGTTGAAGACTGCCATCTATTGTTCGTCTGTGGAGGAGGCGAAGGCAGTAGCGGACGTGCTCGTGGACGTGTACGGGATCAAGGCCGACTGGATCTGCGCGGATAAGAAACGCTGCTCGGACAAACACAGACACGATGCGTTGGAGTCATTTACGGAAGACCCAGATGGCGTGACGCATTTGGCCAACGTGGGCATCCTGACGACCGGTTGGGACTATCCTGACCTTGCGTGCATCGTCAACGCACGGCCGACAAAGAGCCTACCCCTTTACACGCAGATCATGGGCCGCCTGACGCGTGCCTGTGAGCAGAACGGGCATCCGGTCGTAGATGGGCACGAGACGGCCGAGGAGCGAAGAGAAGCCATCCTCGAGAGCCACAAGCCATACGGGCTGATGATCGATTTGGTGGACAATTCCCTCCAGCACAAGCTGGTGACAGCCTCCGACGTGCTCGGCGGCAAGTGGGGCATGGAAGTGATGGATCGGCTCAAGGACCGGCTGAGGAACAAGAGCCGAGGCGGTCCGGTCGATCTTAACGAGTTTGCTGAGGAGATCGACGAGGAACTGAAAGAAGAGAAACGGAAGAAACAAGAGGAGAATGAGCGCAAAGAGCGTGAGGCCGAGGAGTGGTTACGCCGTCAGCGAGCAGGTCGGCGTGGAAACGCAACGTGGCGTGAGCAGGACGTAGATCCGTTCGGCGGGCGGCGGGGGCAAGCAAGCAACCGCTCGCAGAGCGTAATGGCAACCGACAAGCAGTGTCGCTATCTGTGGGTGCTCGGCTTCAAGGACGTCAACGAGTACGCGATCACGAAACGCCAGGCTGGACGGATGATCAGTTTGTTGAAGAGCGGGACGTCGATCGAGATGGTGCGGAGAGTCAACAGGCTGCAAAAGAAGGGCGAGGAACCGGTGACAAAACCTTCTCCGCAGACTGTACAACCGAAGGGCGAGCCCGACTGGCAGGATGCGTTCAACCTGTTTCGCTAGGACGTTGGAGGCGCTGTACTGATGGACTCCGGCGACCTGGACTCTGCGATAGAGGGGGAGAGGAAATCGACTTGACAGCGATCGGGAACTTGTGGGATATTCTGGTATGCACCAAATACGAAAGAGATCAACGATGTGTTACCATTTCAAGAGCCGTCTGTGCGGCTGGTCAACGATCTCTTTCGTTGGTGCAGCCAGTCGCACAGGCGGTTCTTTTTTGCGCACACTTACCAATACCCCTCCGGTGATCGGTGGTGCCGACCGTGGGAGGATAGGAGTCTGGTCCAGCCCGCGCCTAACCAGCAGGGCTGGCACTTTTTTCGACGGGGGCCGCGTGGGGCTCGCTGGAACAACACGCCACTCCTTGGGAACCAGCCACGCCCGTCAAGACACGGAGAACGATGATGCCCAGCGGTGAATCAATGCGGTTCATTCGCGTGAACTATGACGATTCTCGTAAGTTCCCCTGGGTAGTCATGTGGGGCGCCGATCATGAGTGGTGCTCCTGTCGGACACTACGACATGCAGATTACGTTGCGTCAGAGTTGCGCGGTGTCTGTGACGTGTTTTGTGAATGGAAGGCATCCATACGCCATGAAGAGTAAATTAACCCGCGACGACATCCTTCTCCCCGTTCTCGCCGCCTGGGCGCACGATGAAATTTCCATCGGCCGCGCCCGAGAACTGCTGCACATGCCGGACGATAAAATCCGCGCGGAAGCCGAGAAACGCGTGTCGAATGCGGTCAAGGAGAAGGAATACCGCGATGCGATGGATAGCGAAAACGAACATCTCAAACGACTGCTGAAACGATGCTGTTTTGAACTCGGATGGCTCCCAATGAACAATCAGCTGCGAGAGTCCATTCGACGGGTAATTGGAGAGTGACTAGCCCCTGATCGGCGGAACGGTGGCACACCGGAGGATACGAGTGCTGGGTTGGCATCCAGCGTTGGAATACACAGGAAGATCGAAAATGCACACTTCTACAATACATTATCGGTTGCCGCTGCGGTTTTCTCGATCTTCCGCCGACAGCCGCAAACCGATCACGAGCCCGGTCTTTTGCCAAGAGGACGCGGGCTCTCTTTATGAGCAGACAATTGAGAGGGCATCCGTTTCAAGCCCAGCGTCCAAGGTGAAAACACAGACCGATTGAAACGGCCTCCGGGTGATGGGAAACCCATTCGCTTCCTACGGGCCACAAGCCCAACGGCGGCATTCGACGTGAGGGGGCTTAGTATGAGCATCGGGACCAACGATAGTGGTCATTTGCGGCGTCGGAAAACAAACGCGGGGATAGGAATCGGTGCGCGCAGAGGCATGAATGAAGAAGATGCTGTACTCTACCAAACGCTCTGAGTCGAAGGGCGGCGCGTACATGGAATGAGGGACACATGACAATCAAGCAGAACGTCGCCCGAGGCAAGGCTGTAACCGAGTACATTGAACTCGGCGAGTCGATCTGCCGGGACGAGGGACACGAGCCTGGGGCGTTCTGGACTGCGGTTGCGGTGGGGGCGGCGGACAGGGCGGGGATCGCGAGGGAAGTTGACTTTCTTCCAAAGAAGACAACCAGGAAACGCACCAGGCTGAACGATGACTCGACGATGCCGTTTGGGAAGCATGGTGGCGAACGACTTGGGGACGTACCGGACGACTACTGGAGGTGGTTCCTGTCGCAGGACTGGTGCGACTCGTGGCCGGATCTGGTTGAGTACGCGAATGTTTTGGTCGAGAACTAATGGAGGCTGACATGCGGCGAAACCCAACCAAGAGAATAGAGCAATACCGGATCACTCACGGGCAACTAGCCAGCGACAAGGACGACGGTGCTAATGGTGCGTTTCTGATCCCCATCGACGGCGTGACGCTGGCGGTCATCGTTTCCGACGCGACGTGCTGGAAAGAGAGCGGCTTGACGGGAATTCCGTGGGAGCACGTCTCAGTTTCGACCAGGTGGCGAACGCCGACATGGGAGGAAATGGATGCCGTCAAACGGATTTTCTGGCGCGACGACGAGACTGTGATTCAGTTGCACGTGCCACGCAGCGAGTACGTGAACTACCACGAATTCTGCCTTAACCTATGGAAGCCAATAGGCGTCGAAATTCCTGTTCCTCCGTCGATAACAGTTGGGTTCAAGTCCTGATGGAATGGGACGGCAACCAACGCTGGCGGCAGCAGATCGAGCGGAGGCTCAACGAGATCGGCTCGCGGACGGTGGGCAACCAGCAGTACCAGGCTGATCGGGTAGCCGACCTGCTGGAGCAGATCGACGAGTTGCGGAAGGAACTTCAGCGGGTGGCGGAGAGGCAGGACAGAATTGCGGAGTGGCTGAAGGCTCGGGCGAAACCAACAAATGGGGAGTCGACATGAAAATAGCCGCGAAACGACGGTCGCAGAAAATGGCGGTCGTAGCCAAACGTGACGGTGAACTTTACTGCTGGGTGTACGACGACTCGCGGAAGCTCGACGTGCTGAGGTCGCTCGGCAAGTTCGCATCCGACCCACGGCTTTCATTTACCTGGACCGACGCGGCGCGGGTGGCGAACCAGGTGCGTTTCAGTGGGGACGAAACATGAGGCGAGCCCGGCGTAGGGCTCTGCGGCGGCGAGTTGCCTTGGTTCGGACCTGGCCGCCGCAGCCTCTCCTTTTTATTCGGAGGTGAAACATGTCTTCATTCATGATCTGCCGACGATGCAACCTGAATTTCCGCGATGGATCGACGCGGTGCCGATACTGCGGTCGCCGTTTGGGTCGCCCGCTGGGGTTCGACCTGAAACCTAAACCAGACTGCGAATATGGCGGCAGCGACACGATGCCCGCGGCGTTTTCAACGGTTTGCGGTGGGTGTGGAGAATTACATCGCCCGCTGTGGAACCACGGTCGTCTGCGGCTGACGAGCAAACCGAAGACGTGATAGCTCACCTGCTGATGATTCTTTGGGAGCGATGACATGATCTGCAAAAGCTGTGGGTGCACGAAACCGTGTGCATGTGACAGGTACACGCCAGCGAGTGATTCGACTTGCATCTCTTGTGGTTGCGCGAAACCGTGTGCATGTGACGACTACACGAATTTTTCGGAGCCGTGCCCTGAAGATCCAGAGTACAGGACGTGGAGGCGGAATACGAGAGATCCGTATGAGGACGACCCGCTGTGGTGAGGAGGAGGATCAGATGACAGATGATGACTACGATGAACTGGCCGATGCCATCGTGGAAGACACTGTGCATTGTGACTTGTGCGGGTCTTCCTGGGTTTTGGGAGGTTGTGAGGATGGCGTGGTAATTACGCCCCCGCGACGTTCGCATGACAACGAGTGCTGGCCTGGCGGTATCGCTCAATTGAAGTTGTGTGGTGATTGTGCGTTGTTCGTAAAACTAACCATAGAGCAATGGCAACGGGAGCAGGACGTATGCGAGCACGGCATTTTGGCGGGTGAGTGGTGCGAACCGTGCAACCGCGAATACAAACGAGCGGCAGCGGAATGTGAAAGCCGCTAAATGGCAGATGTGGTGAGCATGGAGGGAGTACCGATGGCCAGACATTTTTTCCCAGAAATGATGCCGGAGGACGACATGGTGCGACGTAGAGGGCAAACCACGCAATACACTGCGATGCGACCGAGCGAGTGTGGTAACGCGACGACGAGGGACACGATGCAGGACGTGCGCGTGAGGGGCGGTTGCTCGCACGAGGTGCTTCGGCGTGAAATGCCGCTGCCGGCCACTCGGGCTGAAGCGGAAGTGGACCCGGTGTATCTGCTGCTGCGGGATGGGACGGACGAGGAAGAGGCGGCACGGGTGCTGGCCGAGCGGTGCGCCATGGTGCGGCGGCTGGCGGGGAGGGAGTGATGGTGCGATTCGTCCAACAAGTATTTCCTCAGACTCGTCACGTTCACCCGCCAAAACCGACTATCCGGTCAGAGCATGTCGCGCGGCTTGTCGCGGAGCGGATAGTCTG
>Ga0180434_10006377_pt1 | contig 13600 bp, 9 predicted proteins | sample SS_ome_7_FD_132453 | JGI IMG/M metagenome (GOLD analysis project Ga0180434, IMG submission 132453) | Hypersaline lake sediment archaeal communities from the Salton Sea, California, USA - SS_1_D_2 metaG | ecosystem: Environmental > Aquatic > Non-marine Saline and Alkaline > Hypersaline > Sediment... | reverse complement strand
TTGAATGTCGGCCGGCTGGAGGACGGACTGGGCAACGAGGTGCGTTTGGAGGCCGAGGCGGCCTACGAGCCTACAGCGGGGATTTCCATTGAGCGGGGTGCCCTCTATACCAATAGGCCGACGGTTACGCTCGCCTTCCGGAATACCGAGGTCCTAGCTCAGGTGCAGCTGTGCAGCGAGGGACGCTTCATAGGAGAACGTGGATGGGCCCCAACTACGGAGACTTGGAGCTGGCAGCTTGGCCCGGGAGACGATCATCAAGCCCCAGTCAGCGTCTACGCCGTGTTCCGGACGGAGACCGGTGAGCAAGTCGGGCCGGTGCGCGACGCCATCATCTACGATCCGCTGCCGCCGGAGATCGCTGGAGTGGAGCTTCCCGACTCCGCTGGTTCTTCGGTGTCGGCCCACGACGCGGGGAGCGAGTCTGCGCGCGTGACCGTGAGTGATGGTGGCAGCGGCGTAGTCGCCGTGCAGATCAGCCAGGAGGTTGACTTCTCCACCTTCTCCGAGACGACCGTGGTGACCAACGTCGTGAACGTCCCTCTACCGGGTGGGGGCGCTTCGACCGTTCCGGTCTTCCTACGCGCGCTGGATCGGGCGGGCAACTACTCCGAAATCTGGAGTGAGACGAGGTTTCAACTCTATCTGCCTTTGCTGGTCCGGCCGAGTCGCTAGGCCCCGGAGACCTATCACGTTGGGGAGTTCTCTCCGCAGGCGTGCAGGGAGTCAGCTGGTCATGGACTTGCTGCGACGTCGACCATCAGGGTCCGGCGGCCGACTCCTGCAGCCTTGAGAGCGTAGTGGACGCGCCGATCCAGGTTCGGAAGGCGTCCCCAAAGTGGGCCCCCAGTCGCTCCGCGAAATCTGCCAGACTGTAATGATGGCTCTGTGGTCCCGGCTGTTCCAGTGCATAGGCCGCGGCCGTGCTACCCAGTCTGCCGCAGAGGTCCCATGGCAGGTTCAGCGCCATCCCCTTGATCAACCCGGCGCGGTATGCATCGCCGACGCCGGTCGGGTCATCGATACACTGGGGTGCGGCTGGTGGAATGTGGCGCGTCTCCCCGTCGGACCAGATCCGTGAGCCTTCCGCCCCGAGCGTCACGACGCAGGCGTCGCTTGGCGCGGTGCGGATCTGATGGGTCGTCAGGCTCGTCTTCTCCTTCAGTAGCTCGAACTCATACTCATTCACAATCAGGATCGACGCGCCTTTCAGGCCCATGGTGAGTTCATCGCCGCTCAACCGGACGATCTGCTGGCTGGGATCATAGAGGTAGGGAACACCCAGCGTCTGGCACTCCGCGGCGTATTTCACCATCGCCTCAGGGTCGTTCGGAGAGATCACCACCAGGTCTAGCCCTTCGGCGGCGATCGGTGCTAGCGAGAGATCGCGAGCGCGAGCCATGGCACCTGTATAGAAGTTAGCAATCTGATTCCCATCCTGGTCCGTGCTGACGAAGAACGAGGCCGTGAACAGGTCACCCTCGGTGCGGACCAGGGACGTGTCGACGCCGCGCCCATCCAGCCAGGTGCGGTAGGCCGTGAAGTCTTGCCCAACGGTACCCATCAGCCGAGGACGTTCCCCCAGCAGGGCCAGATTGTAGGCGATATTCGCTGCACACCCTCCCCGCTGCTTCCGCATCTCGTCGACCAGGAAGCTCACCGAGAGACGGTGGATCTGGTCCGGCAGAATATGCTCGGCGAAGCGACCGGGGAAGGTCATCAGGTAGTCATAGGCGATCGAACCGGTGACGACGATGTTCATGTCTCCAGCAACTCCTCTCCGTTCCTGCTTGCTGTACTTGTGCAGGGCTTACGTGCTATCGGAGCCTCACCTTCATGAGTATCCAGAGCCACCGCAGGCCCGTCCGAAGCGCGTGGGTTCCCACCAGGTTCTTCCCCTCTGCCGCCGTCCGCGGATGGTAGGCCACCGGTACTTCCTTGATCCGATAACCGCGCTTGAGCAATTCGCAGGGGAGCTCGAAATCAAGGTCGAAGTCGCTCTCGCTGAGCTCCATCGACCGCACCACGTCCACGCGCGCCAGCTTGAGCCCGACGGCGATGTCCGTGAGCTTCCCCCCAAAGAATCGGTTGGCGAGCCAGGTTAGAAGCTGCACGCCCCAGAAGTTCTCCGCGTATTCGTAGATCTTGCGGCCGCCCAGGGTCCGGGAACCAAAGACGGCGACGGTGTCCTCTGGATTTACCGCAGCCGTCATGCGGGCCAGGTCATCGGCCTCGTACTCGAGATCGGCGTCGAATACTGCGAAGTAGTCACCGCGCGATTCCCTCACCCCCGTGAGAATCGACGCGCTCTTGCCCCTATTCCGCTCGTGCAGCACAATCCGCACGCCAGGAAGGTCGACGCCGGTCAGGAACTCGCGCGTTCCGTCGGTGGAACAATTGTCGACGACAATGACTTCCTTCTCCCACCCGGCACCCAGATCCACCCGGCGCGCCTCGTCGATGGCCTGTCGGATTGTCCGCTGCTCGTTATAGGCGCAGATGATGATGGATAGAATGGAGGTCTCTTCTGTCATGGGGTGTCTCAAAGACGGGCGAAAAACTCGGAGAAGACGTCGAGTACGTAGGTGATGCGCGTCTTGTCCAATCCTGGATAGACGCCGATGAAGAAGGATGAGCGGAGCACCCGGTCAGCATTCGGCAGCTCGCCGATCGCACGGTGCTTGATGTCCCGGTACCCGGGCTGGCGCACCAAGTTGCCCGCCAGCAGGAGTCTCGTCTCGACGTTTTTTTCCTCCAGAAACGTGACCAGCTCGCGGCGGGTGAAGGGTGCGTCGGATTGCACCGTGAGCGGGAGGGCGAACCAGGCCGGGTCGGCTTCATCGCTCCACGTTGGCAGGAGGATGAACTCCTCGAAGGGCTTGAGACCCGCGTACAGATCGGCAAAGTTGTTCTTCCGTGCCTGGATGAAATGGGGTAGCTTCTCGATCTGTTCCAGCCCGATCGCTGCCTGGATGTCCGTCATCTTCATATTGTAGCCAATCTCGACATAGAGGTAGCGGTGGTCGTAAGGCTCGTCGAGACCCGGTATCCGCCACGAGAAGCGACGACCGCAGGCCCCTTCAGGTGGGCTTTCGTGGGTGCAGTGACAGTCCCGTCCCCAGTCGCGCAGGCTGCGGATGACCCCCTCCACCGGGGCACTGTTCGTTGCCACCGCGCCGCCTTCGCCTGTCGTCATGTGGTGCGATGGATAGAAACTGAACGTAGAGAGGTCCCCAAAGGTGCCCAACATCTGCCCTTGGTAGGTCGACCCCAGAGCTTCACACGTGTCCTCAATGACCCAGAGCCCATGCTCCTCGGCGAAGGCCATCAGAGTGGCCATATCCGCCGGGTTGCCCAGCATGTGGGCCACGAAGATCGCGCGCGTGCGGTCGGACAGGGCGCGATCGAGCTGGCTGGTATCAAGGTTGTACGTCCCCATCTCGCAGTCGACGAAGACCGGCACCAGCCCATTCTGCACAATCGGCGCTGTGGTCGTTGGGAAGCCCATCGCGGCCGTGATCACCTCGTCCCCCGGTTCCAGCGGCTGCTGCATCTGCTTTGATCGGAGGGCGGACACCGCGAGTAGGTTCGCCGAGGATCCGGAATTCACGGCAAGGGCTCGGCGGACGCCGACGAAGCTGGCCAGCTTCCTCTCAAAGGCCTCCGTCCGGGGACCGACCGTGAGCCAGAAGTCGAGCGCTGCATCTACGGCTGCCTGTAGCTCCGCCTCGTCGTAGACCCGACCAGCGTAGTGGACACGGCTCTCGCCAGGCACAAAGCCCTGCCCCGCGTGCTCGCGGCGGTAGTACTCCGCCACCAGGGTCAGGATCTGCTCACGGAGACTTGCGTCCTTCTCAGATGATTCCGTCGTCATAGGGATAATCACTCCCAAGCTTCAGAGCACGAACTGTGACTCGAAGGCCTTCATGCAGGGGCGTCGTGGCCCGCCAGCCGGTCATGCCGGCCGTCTGATCGGCGTCCGCAACCAGGTGCATGGCCGATGCTTCCCGGTACCGCAGGGCGCCAGCCCGAATCTCTCCGGGCGCCCGCGTCAGATCCCAGATGTGTTCGACCACCTCAAGCACACGGACACCCGTCCCCGTACCCAGGTCCAGGCTCTGCCCCTCGGCAACCGCCGTCTCGGCGGCCGCCATCATACCTCGTGCCAGGTCATCGACGAAGACAAAATCCCGCATCTGTCCACCGGGGGTCATGGGGAAGTCCTCGCCGCGCAGGGCGGCGCCTATGGCCGAGGGTATCAGGGCGTGCGCGGGCTGGCCCGGGCCGTAGACCTGGAAAGGCCGCACCGTGACCACCGGGAGCTCGTGCGCTCTCCAGTACATGCGTCCAAAGGCCCAGGCTGCTACCTTCGAGGCCGAGTAGGCGCTAAACGGGTCAAGCTCCGCCCCTCCGGAGACGCCGTATTCGTGGCACGTGCCCGTCATCACCATCCGCTCCAGGGCCGTCCCTCGGAGGGCTTCAAGCAAGTTGATGGCGCCCCCGGCATTCACGGTCAGCGCAGTCATTGGATCGATCCCCGGGTCTGTGACGCCCACAGCCGCGAGGTGAAAAACCAGGTCCGGCCTCGCCTTTTCGACTGCATCGTGGACTGCCCCGGCGTCTTGGATATCGAACGTCAGGGCCAGTGCGTGCGTCTGGCCTTCCCATCTAGGTGGTTGGGCACAATCCTGCGGTGACGTACCCGCATACACGCGCGCGCCTCTAGCAAGGAGGTGCCGAACCAGGTGTCGGCCCACGAATCCGGCGGCCCCGGTGACCAGGACCCGTTTTCGCTCCCAGTCGAAAGGGATGCTCACTGTCGGAACTCCCGAAGGATGGGGGCTCAAGACTCCCTGGCTTGAAGGTTGACGTGGCCGAGGAACTCGCGATACCAGGCCAGCGTCTCGCGCAGACCAGCGTGAAGGGAGTGCTCCGGGGCCCAGCCGAGCTCTTCCCTCGCCTTGCTGCTGTCCAGGTATTGTTCCTGGATCTCGTTCTCAGCCTCTCCCAACACCAGCGGCTCAAGGGTAGGCTGGTCGGAGACGTCAATGATCGCCTGCACCACGTCCATCACGGACTTGGGATCATCTAGACCGAAGTTGAACGCTTCGCCCTGTACATCCGGGATGTCCATCTGTTCAGCCAGCGTAATATAGCCGTCGACGGCGTCGGGGATGTAGAGATAGTCTCGCAGCAGGGTACCGTCGGAGCGTATCACGGGTCGTCTCCCGCGGAGTACACTCCGTATGGTCCCGGGCACCAGACGGCTCCAGTTGAGATCGCCGCCCCCGTACAAATTGGCGCAGCGCGTGACGCTCACCCGCATGCCGTAGGTAACCGCGTAGGACCGGGCGATCCGGTCTGCACACGCCTTGGAGACGTCGTAGGGATAGCATCCCCGCAGGGGCACGTCCTCCGTGTAGGGCAGATCTTCGTGCTCGCCGTAGGCCTTGTCGGAGGAGGCGACGATGGTGCACTCCGTCTTCGGCGACCGCCGGGCAGCCTCCAGCACCGTCCATGTGCCCTTGATGTTCGTTTCGAACGCGGAGAGCGGAGCGCGATTCGCGATGGGCACGATCGTCTGGGCCGCCAGATGGAAGATCGTATCGATCTCGTACTCGTTGAGAGCGCGCTCGACCAACGCGTAGTCGGTGACGTCCCCCCGCACCACGCGGATCCGGTCTTGGTAGCCTGACCGCCGCAGGTGGGTGAAGGGCACCTCGTCTCGGATGAGCCCGGTGACGGCGGCCCCGGCGTCGACCAACGCGATGGTCAACCAGGAGCCCAGAATGCCTGTGCAGCCCGTGACGAGGACTGGCCGATCGAGCCAGTACGCTGAATCTCTTGATCGACTATGCTGAGTCAACCAGGAGCCCAGGACATCCTGCGTCCCGTCAACGGATACCGGTCGCCCGCGGTGGGTTTTTCGCTCTTCTGCTGACATGGCCGCCCTCACCCCCACGTCTTCCAGGGCGCGGTCTCGCGCCATATCGCATCCAGGGCCACAGCGTCCTTGAACGTGTCCATCGATCGCCAGAAGCCCTCGTGCCGGTACATCATCAACTCCCCATCGGCAGCCAGGCGGGGCAGCGTCTCGCGCTCCAGGTTGACGTCGTCGCTCCCGCCGAGATAGTCGAGAACGGCCCGCTCAAAGATCATAAACCCGGCGTTGATCCAATGGTCCAGAACCGGCTTCTCCCCAAAGCCTACGACCTGATCCTGCTCATTGGGCTCGAGGATGCCGTACTGAGATCGTGGGTGTACGCCCGTCACCGTTGCCAGGCGCCCATGATCACGGTGGAACGCCAGGAGCTTGTCTAGATCGACATCGCCGACGCCGTCCCCGTACGTGACAAAGAACCGGTCACTCTCGATATACTTCGCCACCCTGTAGATTCGGGACCCTTTGTCCGTCTCGAGCCCGGTGTCGGCCAGGGTTACCGTCCAGTTCTCCTCACTGGGCGAGTCGTGACAGGATAGGGCATCAGCTTGACCCAAAGGGATGGTGAAATCGTAGTTCATCGGCTGGTATTCGAGGAAATACCGCTTGATCGACTGCGCATCGTGGCCGAGCGTGAGAATGAACCGAGTGTGCCCGTACTCAGCGTAGATCTTCATCACGTGCCAAAGGATCGGCTGATCGCCGATCTCGACCAGTTCTTTCTTGGATATCGTGGTGCCCCCCATGCGTGTTCCTTGTCCGCCGCACAGGATCACCACGGGTATGCATTCGGTGGTCACACTGATCCTCCGTTTAGGGGTCTCGTCAGGTGGAGGCCTGGACCATCCTTCGCAGGTTGGGGACGAAGGGTGGGTACGCGATGCCGTGCTCGGTGACGATGCCTGTCACCAGCCGATGCGGGGTCACGTCGAAGGCCGGGTTGGCAACCGCGATTCCCTCCGGTGCGATGGGCTGGTCTTGATAGGTCACCCCGGTGATCTCCTCCTCCGAGCGCTCCTCGATCGGGATATCGTCCCCCGTAGGCAGCGAGAGATCGACCGTTGAGGTCGGCACGCAGGGGTAGAAAGGCACGCCGTTGTCCTGGGCGGCCAAAGCCAGTTTGTAGGTGCCGATCTTGTTCGCCACGTCGCCGTTGGCAGCCACGCGGTCGGCGCCCACCACCACGATGTCCACCTCGCCTCGGCGCAAGAAGTGTCCCGCGGCGTTGTCAGCGATCAGCGTGAACGGGATGCCGTGCTGCTGGAGCTCCCAGGTGGTCAGTCGTGCACCCTGGAGCCTGGGCCGCGTCTCGTCAACCAGGACGTGGATAGCCTTCCCCTGCTCGTGAGCAGTCCGGATCACACCTAGTGCCGTCCCATAATCGACGGTCGCCAGGGCTCCCGTGTTGCAGTGATGGAGAAGGGTGTCACCGTCCTGGATGAGTGCGGCGCCGTGTTCTCCCAATCGCCTGTTGATCTCCACGTCCTCGTCGGCCAGCTTCTGCGCACCGCTGAGAACGGCGGCACGCATAGCCGCCGCATCCACCTCGGATTCCGCAAGCTTCAGCATTCGGGACACTGCCCAGGAGAGGTTCACGGCCGTGGGGCGAGCTGCCCTGAGGATATTGGCCGCCTCGTGGAGATCGGTGAGCATGCCGTCTCGGGTTTTCGCTTCGCTTTGATGAGCGGCCAGGGCCAGTCCGAAGGCCGCTGCCGCACCGATGGCTGGCGCGCCCCGGATAGCCATGTCCCGAATCGCCTCGGCGACCTCATCCGGGCTGTCGCAGGACACCATCTCGAAGGTCCGTGGGAGGAGTCGCTGATCAATCATCCTCACCGTGCCGCCGTGCCATTCGATACTTCGCATTTCGATACCTCCTGCGCGCTGATCTGGAAGCGCGCTATACTAACACGCGCTATAGGGCTTGTCAACCAGGGTGATCCGTTGGCGTGCACCAACGAGTTGTCGCCCCTTCCGGTGCGATGCACCTTCCAGGTGCGTTGCACCTCACGGGCACCCAGAGTCTCCCATCGGCGGCGATCTCCGCGACAAGTCGTTAGCGTACCCGATCCGCTGCGCCACCTATGCAAATGCGGCAGCGTGGTATCACGCTGCCGCATCATCACCCAACTATGCCACTCGGTCCGGCCAGGTGCTCGAGCTATCCTGGGGTCGCGACCCCGAGGATCTCGGATTTCTTCATCTTGGGCTCCTCCTCGGCATCCTCTTCGACCTCCTCGGCGGGCTCCTCCTCTTCGACGACGTCCTCCGCCTCCGCTTTAGCGAGGAGTTCCTTCTCGGCCTCGGGCGGTGTTTCCTCCTCCAGTCGGAGCGGGACCCCCTCGTAGATATCAATGGGCCCGTCCGATGAGGGATTGTTGCCTCGATAGCCGGTTCCCGCGGGGATAAGCTTTCCGATGATCACGTTTTCCTTCAGCCCCAACAGCGGATCCTCTCGGCCCTCCGCTGCCGCCTCCGTCAGGACGCGGATGGTGTGCTGGAAGGAAGCTGCGGACAGGAAGCTCTCAGTGTTCAGCGCTGCCTTGGTGATACCCAGCAGAATGGGCATCGCCTTGGCGGGCTCACCCCCGTCGGCCATGATCTTCTGGTTCACATCCTCCAGGTCCAGCCGTCGAATCAGGCGCCCCGGCAGCAGATCCGTGTCGCCAGACTGGGTTACCCGCACCTTGCTGAGCATCTTGCGGAAGATGATCTCAAAATGCTTGTCGCTGATGTTCACACCCTGTGACCGATAGACCTGCTGGACCTCGTGGAGGAGGTAGTCCTCCGTGGCCTTCCGGCCCAGCACCTGCAGGATATGAGTTGGATTCTTCACACCCTCGACGAGCTGTGTCCCTGGTGCGATCTTCTGTCCCTCTTCGATCAGGATGCGCCCTGTCTGAGGCAGCTTATGCTGCACCTCGCGGCGTTCCTCGTGGATGAGCGTGACGTGCGCGTTTTCGATGACCACGCGACCGTCTTTCTCAGCCTCAATGACGTTATCGTCCTCCGAGGAAGCGATTGGATCTCCAGCTTCCACGTCGTCGCCGTCCTCAACCACGATGGTCCAACCCTCTTCGATGTCGTACTCGAATCGCTTTGTCCGCGTGTCCACCACGACGACATAGCGCTGCTCGTCTGACTGGTGAACGTGCGCAATGCCTCCGACTTCCGCGATTGGGGCCTCTCCCCTGGGGGTCTTCCGTGCCTCAAAGAGCTCCTCCGCACGGGGTAGACCGACGGTGATGTCGCGTCCGGCGGCAACGCCACCGCTGTGGAAGGTTCGCAGCGTCAACTGCGTTCCTGGCTCGCCGATCGACTGTGCCGCGATGATACCCACCGCAGTGCCAACTCCCACGATATGCCCACGGCCGAGATCGCGGCCGTAGCAGAGGGCGCAGATGCCGTGGCGGAGCTCACAGGTCAGGGGCGAACGGACCATCACCTCGTTGATCCCCCCGGCCTCGATGGCTTGAACGGCCTCTTTGTCGATGATCTCGTCTCGATCGACGATCAACTCGCCCGTCTCAGCGTTTGCCACGGGGCTGGCTGCCGCCCGCCCGACCAGCCGTTCCTCCAGGCTCTGACCTGCGATATCGGCATCGGCATAGATCCAGATCCCGTTCTTCGTGCCGCAGTCGTGGGCGTTGATGATCACGTCCTGGGCCACGTCCACCAGTCGCCGGGTCAGGTAGCCGGCGTCGGCCGTACGAAGCGCCGTGTCCGCCAGGCCCTTGCGCGACCCGTGGGTGCTGATGAAGTACTCCAGTGCGGAGAGTCCCTCCCGCAGGCTGCTCCGAATGGGCAGGGGGATGATCCGCCCGGATGGGTCCGCCATAAGACCACGCATACCGGCCAACTGCGAAATCGGGCCGTAGCCACCCTTCGAGGCACCCGAGCGCGCCATCACGGAGACGGTGCTGCTCTCCGGCTGGGCTCGCGCCACAATGTCGGCTACCTTCTCACGGGCCCTGGACCACAGCTCGACCGTGCGCGTGTACTGCTCCTCCTCCGTCAGTAGGCCACGGCGATACTGCCGATCTACCTCGGAGACCGTCTCCTGTGTCCTTTCCAGAACCTCATACTTCTCCGACGGGATCACCAGGTCGGAGATAGCAACCGTGATGCCTGATCGCGTTGCATACTCGAAGCCCAGATCCTTGAGGGTGTCTGCAAGTTCCGTGGTTCTGTCGCCGCCCAACCGTCGATAGCAGAGCCCCACCAGATCCTGGAGACCCCCCTTGTCGAGCGGCTCGTTGACGAACCGAATCTCATCGGGCAGATAGCTGTTGAAAACCGCGCGGCCCGCCGTTGTCTCGATCGGTTGCTCCGGCGCCGGCTTCTCGTCGTATACCTGGGCCACCAGCACCGGCGTGTGGAGCTTGATATGTCCCAGATCGTAGGCCAGCTTCAGCTCCTCAAGGTCGACGAAAAGCCTAGGTTTCTCCCCCGCATACCGGGGATCGTCCATCGTCAGGTAGAAGATGCCCAGGCACATATCCTTCGTGGGGCCCACCAGGGGCTGGCCGTTCGACGGCTTGAGCAGATTCCGCGTCGAGAGCATAAGCGTGCGGGCTTCTTCGACTGCCCGCTCCGAGAGCGGGACGTGGACCGCCATCTGGTCGCCGTCGAAGTCCGCGTTGAACGCGGGGCAGACCAGGGGGTGAAGCTGGATGGCCTTCCCCTCAATGATCGTGGGCTCAAACGCCTGGATGCCCAAACGGTGCAGGGTGGGAGCGCGGTTAAGAAGGACTGGGCGATCTTTGATGACCTCTTCGAGCACCTCCCAGACCTCCGGCCGCTCCCGCTCGATCAGACGCTTCGCTGCCTTCACATTGGTCGCGTAGTTGTACTCCACGAGTTTGCTGATCACGAAGGGCCGGTACAGCTCAAGCGCCATTGACTTGGGCAGCCCACACTGGTGCATCTTCAGCTTGGGCCCGACGATGATCACCGAGCGTCCTGAGTAGTCAACGCGCTTGCCCAGCAAGTTCCGTCGGAAGCGTCCCTTCTTACCCTTCAACATGTCGCTGAGCGACTTCAGCTCACGCCGCCCGTGGCGCGAGCGCGCCTTGCCCCGACTGTTGTCGATCAGGCAGTCCACAGCCTCCTGCAGCATACGCTTCTCGTTGCGCACGATCACGTCCGGCGCGCCTAGCTCAAGCAATCGCTTCAGTCGATTGTTCCGGTTGATCACCCTTCGGTAGAGGTCGTTTAGGTCCGATGTGGCAAAGCGACCACCGTCTAGCTGGACCATAGGGCGCAGGTCCGGCGGAATCACGGGCAAGGCCGTCAGGATGATCCATTCCGGCCTATTGCCGCTCCGACGCAGCGCCTCGACGATCCTTAGGCGCCGTCTGGCCCGCTTGCGGCGTGTCTTTGAGGTATCGTGCCGGACCTGGTGCCAAAGCTCCTCGGCCAAATCATCGAGATCAAGCGCAGACAGAATCTCGTGGAAGGCCTCCGCTCCCATGCCAGCCTTGAAGACCTGTCCCCAGCGGCTCCTCAGCTCTCGCAGCCGGGGCTCGCCAATGCATTGATACTTGGCCAGACCCAACAGTTCCTCCCGCTCAGCGTCCATCTGGGTCCGCCAGTCGGTGACCTCAATGGCTGCCCGCTTGTTGATCTGGTCGATCTCGTCCTGCGTCGCATCGCGCCAGTGATCCAGTTCCTCTCTCAGCGGCGCGACCTCTTGCTCTCGCTCCGTCTCAAGCTTGTCCTCGACCTCGCTCAGGTGATCCTGGACGGTCGTGTTCAAAAGTGTCAGATGCTCGTTGCCGACCACCTCACCCTGCTCGGCGATGATCTCACCCGTGGGTTTGAACACCATCGGCGCCTGGAGCGTCTCCCCCTGCCGGTTCTCTAGCTTCTGCTGCAGGGATTGGGCCGCCTCAACCACTTTGTCCGTGGCCTCGGCCAACTCATCGTCGAAGCGCTGACGGATTTCCTCGATCTGCTCCTCGATGGAGCCCTCTTCCTCCTCCAGGCGGCCCTTCAGGGCACCGATGCTCTCCTGAGCGACTCCCTCGCGTCCTTCCTTCTTCTCCGCAAGCTCCTCTTCCAGCCGCTGAAGCGCCTTCTGCCGCGCGTCCTCGTTGACGTTGACGATGATGTACTTGGCAAAATAGAGCACGCGATCCATGTCGCGCTTGCGGATACCGACGAGCTTACTGAGATGGTTGGGGACCCGCCGGGTGTACCAACTGTGAGCTACGGGCGTTGCCAGATCGATGTGGCCCATCCGCTCGCGCCGCACCGAGGAACGGGTTACCTCGACGCCGCACTTGTCGCAGACGATGCCCTTGTAACGAATATTCTTGTACTTGCCGCAGTAACACTGATAATCCTTAGTGGGGCCGAAAATGGCCTCACAGAAGAGTCCATCCTTCTCTGGGCGAAGGCGGCGGTAGTTGATCGTCTCGGGCTTGGTGACCTCTCCGTAGGACCAGGAATGAATTTCGTCTGGCGATGCTAGCTTAATCCTTAAGCTACGGAAGTCCTGCGCCTCTAGGAGGTTGTCGTTTCGGTTATTCATCATCCTTCCTGTTTTCTAGGGAGCGCTCTAGCAAGAAGAAGCGCTGATGGCCTCTCGGTACTCAGCGCTTCTTTGAAGTAGAGTTTAACCGCAAACCTACATTATAAGCAATTGGTGCCCTTTGTCAAGTTAAGGTGAGTTGGCCGACGCACTAACGAGTTGTCGCGGATGGACCGGGGATTGTCTAGAATTGATCCAAGACAGCCTGTAGAGGCCCATTTCCACACGCTTTCCGATTTCCTCCGCGAGATCTATGACAACCCATTCGTGCACCCAAGGGAAGCGGTCGCCTTGCGAAGGTTCCACGAGACCCGCCGACCTACCAGAACCTTCGCCACCCGCAGCGCCCTCTGCCACGCACCAACTCCCTACCTTCGCAAGGCTGCCGTTGGATGCCAAAGACAACCTTGCGAGGATCCCCGATCGAACTCCAGCGACCTCGGCCCCGCTTCCACAGGCGATACTACCACCACCCTAGCCATCGGAATCCTCGCATGGGATACGGGTGTGCCAACGAGTTGTCGCAGACGGACCGGGGATTGCCTAGAATTGATCCAAGACAGCCTGTAGAGGCCCATTTCAACACGCTTTCCGATTTCCTCCGCCAGATCTATGACAACTCGTTAGTGCACCCTGAGCTGGCGCCGCCGTGGGACTGTCGCCGGCTGCAAAAGGTACCCACAGGCCAGCCGGCGGTATGAGACCTGGTGGACCCGGGGCCGTGATGCGGCTGGGGGAGTACGATTGCGGGTCCCGTGGGGTGGTAACGTGATTAGCTCAGATAAGCCATCGCCTCGTCCTCTACGCTATCCATTACGAGGGTGACGTGGCGTCCATCGGTGACCGTAGGCACGTCTATAACCTTGACGTACTGCGCGTACGCCCCATCGTTGGGGAGCAATACCTCCAGTGCGTTCGGCTTCTGCTCGAAAAACGGACGGTTGAAGTAGGTCTCAGCATCAGCGAGATAGAGCGGCAGGGGATAGATGTGGGATTCTACTAGATCCTGGAAGAAGTGTGTCCCGTAGGAGACCTCGGGCCCGCCCTTCGTTGCGGTCTGAGCGATCTCCACCAGGGCGCGGGCATTGTAGATCTCTGCGTAGCTGACCTTGATACCTAGCTCG
>Ga0180434_10006374_pt1 | contig 13604 bp, 16 predicted proteins | sample SS_ome_7_FD_132453 | JGI IMG/M metagenome (GOLD analysis project Ga0180434, IMG submission 132453) | Hypersaline lake sediment archaeal communities from the Salton Sea, California, USA - SS_1_D_2 metaG | ecosystem: Environmental > Aquatic > Non-marine Saline and Alkaline > Hypersaline >... | reverse complement strand
GTGGGGTCGTTCCGGTGCCTACAGGGGGGGTCGAGCGGGTCCCCGTCCTCGAGCTCCTCGAGGTCCCCGTCCCGGCCCCACCGGGCGAGCTCGAGGGCCTCCCACGAGCGGCGGACCGCCTCGAGGGCCGGGGCCTCGAGGAGCGGGAGCCCGGCGAGCTCCTCCGGGATGCACTCGCCCGCCCGGACGCGCCATCCGTCCGGGGCCTTGTCCGGCGCCCGGAACAGGGTGGTTCCGCGTTCGGTGGACCGGTGCTCCGGGACGAGGAGCCGGGTAGGGAACGGCTGAGAGCTCGCGCGGCAAAGCTCGCACTCGCGGCGCCCCGGCGGGCGGGGTTTCGCTCGCCAGCGGTGGCGCGTGGCCGGGCTTGGGGTAGACTCGTGGGGCATCGCGGACTGACCTCCGCGGCGCACGCGTGGAAAGGGCGGCAACCCTTCCGCGCTCCTCCCCCCCCTCGCGCGACCCCCCTCCGGACCGACTCCGGCGGGGGGTTCGCCGTTTTGGGGCCGGGAGAAACCGGCGCCGTTCCGCGACTCTACCAGGGGAATCCGGGCCGGGTCGATTCGGCCGGGGCCGAAACCGCCGCTAGTCCGGAACCGGGACCCCCTTGGAGCGCAGGAACGCTACCACCTTGGTCCGGAGTTCCGGGGGGAGGTCCTCCGGCCGCATCCCCGCGCTGTAGAGGTACTCGAGGGCTTGGGCGATCTCCGCCTCCGCCTCCTCTACCTCCGGCGCGATGCCGCCCGCCTCCGCGCTCGAGGAGCTCGAGGAGCTCGAGGAGCTCGAGGAGCTCGAGGAGCCCGCGGCGGGCATCGCCGCCATCGTCGCCCGCGCCTCCGCCATCGTGGACCGGAGCTCCGCAAGAAACTGCATCCCGGCCCCGAATAGCTGCATGGGGTCCTCCGCGAGCTCCCCGCCCGCGGAGCCGCCCGCGGAGCTCGAGGGGGGCGCGGGCATGTAGAAGAACGACGCGCCCCCCTCCGGCCCGGCGCCCTTGTAGGAGCTCCCGCCGCGCTCGCGCACTTGCGTCCGGCACGTCCCGTATCCGGCGGACCATTCGGCCGCAAACGCGTGAGTCAGAAACCCCGCCTCCGCCGCGGCCGTTTCCGCCACCGCGAAGTCCGGGTGATAGTCGATGCTCATCGACTGTTTCTGTCCGCCGTCCGCCGGGAACCACTGGCAATAGAGGTACTCGCCGGGTTTCAGCGAGCGGAGGGCCGCGCGCAGAGGGGACGGAAAATCGTGGATGCGTCCGGGAGGGGTGTCCGCCATCGTGAGGAGCTCCTCAGTGTCTCTCAGAATGAGCCCAAGCATACCGGGTCGGGCGTAGCGTTACGCGGGTGTCCGCCGCTCGCACGTTGCCGACTTACGCGGAGCTCCAAGGGGCCGCGTTGCTGGCGATGCGGTCCGGGGATGCCTCCGCGGCGCGTGAAATCATGCAAGCCGCGGGGGACCTCCGGGCGAACGGCGCGGAGGCGGACACCGGCGAGCTCCTCCGGGTGGGGGAGGCGCACCGGGAGCACCTATCCGCGGCCGGGAGGCGGTGGACGTGGACTCCGCGAACCACGTTGAGGGGAGCCCGGCCGGTGGCGAGCTCGAGCGCAGCGCAGAAGCGGACCCCCACGGGGTTTGAGGACCGCACATACCGTGAAATGTCACGGCTCGCGCGGACCTTGCTGCACTTGCCCGGCGAGCTCGAGGACAAGCGCAAGATGGGGGACGCTATGACCGCGCTTGACGCGGCATTCAAGAATCCCCCCAAGTACCGCGGGCGCGGCTTCAAGCTCACCGACTGCGCGGCGGAGCTCCACGGCGAGGACCGCGGCATCGTGGCGCGGCGGGGGTTCCGCGCCCACTGCCGCGGCTACGTGGCGGGCATCGTGCGGAACCTCGAGGCGATGGGGAACGCGGCGAACCGCATCAAGCGGGGCGCCGGGTCGGTTGCCTACGCGCTCGCGGACGAGGCCCGGAGCATCGCCGGGCAACAAGGACACCGGAACATCGACGGGGACAAGCTCCGCGAGGACCTCGGCAACGTCGCCAAGGGGGCCGGTTTCGGAATGGGAACACTACTGCTCATCGCCGGGGGCCTCTACTTGGCTTCCCAGGGTGGCGGGCGCCGGAGGTAGACGTGGCAGCGAAGATCGATTGGATGAAGTTCGGGATGGGCGCGTTCGGCGGATACGCGCTCTCCGTGTTCCTCGAGAACCGCTACCCGGACAAGGATTGGACCGGCATCGCCGCGTCCGTCGCGTCCGCGTGGATGGCGAGCGGGGGGACGCAGTTCGGGCGCAAGCACCGGGACGCGTTCATCGGCGCCGCGCTCACGGCCGGGTCCGGCGACTTCCGCGACATGGCGGCGAAGGTGCTCCCCGCGCCCAAGGGCGAGGCGGGCGCCTCCGCGGAAATGCTCGCGCTCCGGGACGAGCTCGCCGCGCTCGTGGAACAGGTCGAGCGCGCCCGGCACGAGGCGGGCGGGCACCACGACGCGGCCGGGTTCCACCACGACACGGCGCGCGCAGACCAGGACGAGCCCGGCGGGACCGTCATCGACTTGTTCGGCTAGCGGCTCCGCGGGGGCCGCACGACTCCCCGCACGGTAGAGACACGGCCGCGGCTCGAGCTCCTCGCGCCCGGCACCACTGAGCACAAGTCCCGGCCGCGGCCGGGCACCCCGGAGGCAAGCATGGACGGCATCTTTCTCACCACCCCCGGCTACGACGACGACGACTTGGCCGCGCTCGAGGCGGGCGCGTGGGGCAGCGACGACGACGCGGACGATCCGGACTTCGATGAGTACGCCATCGAGGACGAGGCGGGCATCCTCGAGTTCATCATCCCCGCGGTCGCCGCGGCGGAGGCCAAGCGCAAGGGGAAGCGGGTCAAGGGCCGCTCCCGGCGGAGCCGCGCCCGCAAGACGGGCCGCGGCCGCGCTCAGAAGGGGTGGGCGCGCAGCATCCGGCGCCGCCTCACGAGCATCAGCCGGGGCCTCCGGGACCTCTCCGGGCGCGTGGCGACGCTCGAGCGCGGCTCCGCGAGCCTCAACAACAAGGGCGGCGCGGTGGTCGCCACCGGCGGGGACCCGATGGGCGCCCGCCCCATCCTCTCCGCCACGCTGGCGCTCGGCGCCGCGGGGCCGGGCCTCACGCCGTGGGGCGGGGTGCTCACCATCAACCCCACGAACATGAGCGTGATCAGCACCGCCATCATCAGCGTGCTCGAGGACGCGCCCGCCGCGGTGGCCGGGCAGAACCCCGTGGGGCCGTCCTCGCCGTTCGTCATCACCCAGGCGACGCTCGCGGGCGCGAACCTCATGCGCTCCGCCGCGCCGTCCGCGCCCGGCGAGATGTTCGGCGTGAGCGGGTCGCAGTACGGCTACCCCCTCGGCACCGGCCGCTCCGTGACGGTCCCCCCGTCCGCCCCCATCACGTTCGTGGGCTCGTGGAGCCCGCGCACGTCCGGCGGCGCGGGCGGCGGCGACGTGAACGCGGCCCTCCTCTCGCCGCGCGTCGCCGCGTAGCGGAGCGAGCTCGAGGCCCTCGAGGCGCCGGGGGGCCGCTCCCCCGGCGCGCTCGAGGAGCGGCGAACCCTCCCGGACCCGTGACATTCCGGGCCGGGAATGTCACGGGAGGCGCACATGCCCGAAGATAGGCATTGGCCGGGCCTTGTCCCGCCCCACTCCCCGGAGTACCCGGAGGGGTACAGCGTGCGCGAGCACGGGGAGCTCCCCGTCCCGGCCGGGCTCTCCCTTCCCACGGTCGCCATTCCGCGCCGGGCGCCGCAAGACGGCACCACCCCCATTCCCGGATACAGCGGGTGGACGCAGACCCCCGTTGACACGGACCCGGCCGCGGACTCCCCGCGGGCGGTGGTGTACCCCGGCACCGGCACCGGGGCCGCGTATCGGCGCGTGACGTTCCACACCCGGACCGCGGGACGGCTGGACGTGTTCCCGCCGGGCATCCCCCCGTCCGCCGATACCACCCCCTCCGCCGTGTTCCACGTCGGCCCCGGCTCGCTCACGCTCACCATCAGCGCGCGCGCCTCGCTCGCGTTCACGTCGTTTCCGACCGGCGCCCCGGCTCCGGAGCGGGTCCTCGTGCTCACGGCCGCGGAGGAGACGGACAGCCCGGACACAACGGAGGGGGTGGTCCTCGAGTCGCACACCGTGCCCGGTCCGGGCGCGGTGGGGTTCGAGGTCCCCCCGCAAGGGTGCCTCTCCGCGTTCGTCGCTACCACGATGGATGCGACCGTCACCATCGACACGGACGGGGGGACGTTCGGCTCTTACACCGTGCTTGCCGCAGACCCCCCGCTTGACGTGGGGCCGCTCCCGGCCCGCGCGCGCATCAGCATCACCCCCACCGGCGCGGGCGGGAACGCGCTGGTTTCGTTCCGGTGCCGGTGGTGAGCCGCGAGCTCCTCGAGGACCTCGCCGGGCTCGAGGCCCGGACCGGGATGCGGTGGACCGTGCGCGGCCCGCTTGACGTACCGGACGCGTTCGCACTCCGGACGGCGCTCGTGGTGTCCAGCGCGGCCGCGGCCGGTGTCACCGCGGACGATGGGCCTCCGGACCTCTACTCGAGCCCGGTCCGCTACCAGCTAGACCCCAAGGGGTGCAATCCCACCGTCCCTTGGTGGACCGTGCTTGACCGGGGGACCGGCGATTGCCAGGACCTCACCGCGTGGCGGGCCGCGCAACGCTACCGCGAGGCGGGCGCATGGCCGGTGTTCATGCTCGAGGACGGCGGACGGCCGGGCCTCATCCACGTGCGCCTCGCGGACGAGGACCCCTCAAAGCGGCTTGCGGCCGCGGGCCGGTACATCGCGGAGCGGCGAGGCCCCGGCCCCGAATGCACCCCCGGAGTGTGGCCGGGCCAGCGGGACCGCCTCGAGGCGGGCGCGTGCGGGTGCGAGGAGCTCGAGGCGGGCGCGGGAGGGTTCGGGGTGGTCCTCGAGCTCATCAATCAAGCCTTGGGGGGCGCAACTGCCGCGGTGGACGCGGCGAGCAACAGCAAGCACGGGACCGCCACCGGGACGGGGACCTCGAGGACCTCGAGCTCCCGCGGGTGGGAGGAGCTCGTGGCCCCGTCCGGGCTCGTGGCGGAAATCATGGGACTTGTCGGCGCCATCGGCTCCGCGGTCCAGCGAGACAAGCAATCGGAGGCAGGCATGGCGGCGCGTATCTGGGAGGTCTACACGTGGGCGCGGAGGCGCGGAGGCGGCGGACGGTATCGCCGCTATGCGTCCGGTTTGAGCCGGAGCCGCGCGGAGAGCATCGCCGCGAGCCTCCGGGCACGCGGCGCGCGCGCCATCGTCCGGTCCGGCGCGGAGGCGGCTCCCGCCGCGGGCGCGAGCTCCTCCCCGTGGGTGGACCGGGCCTTGGCGGACTGGGATGCGGGCAAGCCGCGGAACACGATCCGGACCATCCTCGCGCGGGTGGACGCACTCGCCCGCCGTGGCGTGTGGACCGTCACGCAAGTCCGCGAGCTCCGCGCCATCCTCGAGGAGCTCGCCGGGGACCTCGAGGAGCCGGGCTCCCCGCTCGTGAGCCTCGTGCCGGGCTTGCAGAACGTCCGGAAGCCGGGCGACGGGTCCGGGCCGCTCCTCGTGAAGCCGGGCGAGGCCCCGCGGACGGGGACCAACCCCGCCACGGGCAAGCCGTGGCGCACGTGGCAGACCATCGGCCCCGGCGGGGTGCAGACGTGGCAAGCGGGCGCCACGCGCGCGCCTCGAGGCGCCAAGGCCCGGCGAGCCTACGCGCTCACGCTCCGGCGAGGAGCTCCGCCCGCGGAGCGCCCGGCCGGACAAAGCACGCGCGGATACGTGAGCGAGTCGTTCGGGCCGGGCGCCGACGTGGACGACATTCGCGCAGCCGGGGAGGCGGTGGTCCTGCTCTCCCGGCTCCTCGAGCTCTACGGGGATTGAGGCCCCCATGCTCGAGCTCGAGCGGCCCGGCCGGGAATGTCACGGGTGGGAGCTCCTCGCGGAGCCCGGCCCGGAGCTCGAGGCGGGCGCGGGCGCGTCGGATACGTGGACCCCGGTACAGCGCGCGCGCTCGCCGGACCTACTCCACCCGTTGCTCTACGCCACGCTCACGGCCGCACAGCAAGCCGGGCTCCCCGTGCGGCTCCTCTCCGGGCGCCGCGACGTGGAACACCAAATCTCGATTTGGGAGGGCCGCTTTGCAGCGGCGCGGCGGAACGGGGAGCCCGCTCCGGCGACGTGGGCCGACGCGGAGGCGGACTTTCCGCGGTGGTTCCCGTGGCTGCAAGCGGAGGCGGACGGGCGCCACGGGTGGCGGAAGTACCGCAAGGAACGCGGATTCACGCGCCGCCCGCGCGAGGGGGCGAACCCCACCACGGGCAAGCCGTGGCGCGACGCTCCCCCGCTGCTGTGGCCGGGCTTGTCCAAGCACCAAGCGCAGCCGTTCGCGCTCGCGGCGGACCTCGAGGTAACGGACCCGGCCGCGAACAAGGCTGATACACTCCGCAAGGTCGCGGAGCTCGCACCCCAAGGGGTGACTCGCCCGATTCCGGTGGTGGAACCGTGGCACTTCGCAGTGACACGCGGGCACTACTGAGGCCCGTTTAGACGACGCGCACGCGCACGCGAAGCGCGGGAGGTAGCAAATGGCACGGCAGCAGGGACGCGTGGAAGTCCTCGACAAGTGGTTCTATGAGACGGCGGACGGCTCCACCGGGAGCGAGGCGGGCAAGGGTGAGCCGGTGGTGGTCCCCCGCGGGGAGGCCAAGGTGGCGCGGCGCCTCGCGTCCGCCAAGGGCGCGTCCAAGGTCGCGCTCAAGTACAAGGGCGGGGGCCGCGTGTCCTACTTCGACAGCAAGGGGCGCCGCCTCAAGGACCCCGGCGCGATGATGCGGTGGTTGGTGTCCGGCAAGAAGTCCTAGAGGGGGTCCCCGTGAGCAAGCTCGACTATGACGGTCCCCCGTGGGGCACCGTGGAATCCGTCGCCGGTCCCGGTGGCCGGGTGCCCGCCATCCTGGGTGAGCCGCTCGAGCCGCTCGAGCGGGTGGTCCTCGCCGGGGAGGACGGTCCCATCCCCGGCCGCATCCACTACCAGCCGGGCCACCGGCCCGCGCTCCACGTGCGCCTCGCGGGCGCCGGACAAGGGAACCTCGTGCTCCCGTGGACCGGCTACCGCGCGGCGCGGTGGGCCGACTTCGCGGCCGCGGCCGCGGAGGGGGTCCCGCTCGCGGAGCCGGACCGCTGGCACCGGTCGCCCGAATCGATGCGCGAGGCCCTCGCGGAGCACGTCCCCCCGGCGGCTCCGGGCGGGGACTCCGGCGGGCCGCTCGCGGTCCGGTGCGACGTGTGCGGGGCGCCTCCCGGCGCCGCGTGCGTGGACGGGCGCGGGGTGGAGCTCGAGCCGCACGCGTGGCGCGTCGCCAAGGCAGGCGAGCTCGCGGAGGCGGACGAGCCGCCGGAGCTCGAGCCAACGGAGGACCTCGCGCACCCGTGCGAGTCGTGCGGAGCGCGGCCCGGCGAGGCTTGCACCACGAGCTCCGGCGCGGAGACTTCGCCGCACGCGGCGCGGCGCAAGCTCGCGGAGGCGGCGCGAGCCGCGGCCGCGCTCGAGGACGAGGACCTCGAGGAGCCGCCCGGCGAGGAGCTCGAGGACGAGGACCTCGAGGAGCCGCCCGGCGAGGAGCTCGAGGACGAGGACCTCGAGGAGCCGCCCGGCGAGGACGCGTGAGCAAGCGCGAGCGATGGCTCCGGAACCGGGGCCTTGGGGAGAGCGCGGCGCCGGAGCTCCACCGGCGCCCGCTCACCCCCGACGAGGCCCTATACCTCGCCACCCGTTGCGCGGAGCTCGCGGAGCGCGCCGTCCTGCAAGGGGACGGGGACGCGGCCGCGAGCCTCGCGCAGCTTGGGGAGGAGCTCGCCGCATCCGTTGAGGACGAGCGGGAGCTTGACGCGCTCGTGAAGTACACCCCGATGCACTGGCCCGCCGGAGCTCCGGGGCCGGTGCCGAATGACTGGCAAGTGTTCGGAGCCGTGAGCCGGTTCGCGGCCGGTCCCGCCGGGCCGGGCCTCGGGATGGGGCGCGCGGTCGCGTGCGGTCCCGCGTGCCACTGCCGCGCGCTCCCGTTCGCGCCGTCCTCCCACGTCCTACCGTGGGAGGTCCTCGCGCGGGCCGGGGGCCTCGAGCTCGAGGACGGGGACCTCGAGGAGCGCCGCGGGGCCTAGTGCCTCGAGCGCGTCCCGGAGGCGGCGGAGCTCCTCGTGCCGATTCCATCGAATGCCGGGCCGGGCGAGCGCGTCCAAGGCCCGATTGACACCGGCGAGCGCGGCCGCGCGCGCGCGCGCGGCTCGTTTCTGCGCCGCTTTCCATTCGCTCCGGCACGCGCGCGCCGTGCCGGGCCATTCGTCCGCGTGCGTCACCACCGGGCGCCCCGTTCCTCGAGGGGGGAGCCCGTAGCAGCACACCGGACACACTCCGGGAGTCACTCGTGCTTGTCCGCTCATCGTTCCTCATCCTCGCGGCCGCGGCCGCGCTCATCCTCGCCGGGTGCCCGTCCGGCTCCGGCACGCTGGACCGCAACGAACCCGCCGCGGTAGAGGTCACGGTGGAGCCCATCCCCGGCGAGCGTGGCCCGGCCGGGCCTCCCGGCGCGGACGGGGAGCCCGGCCGGGACGGGGAGGACGGGGAGCCCGGCCCCGCGGGACCGCCCGGACCGGCCGGAGCGCCGGGAGCTCCCGGCGCGGACGCGCCCGCGTGGCTCCTCGAGGACGCGGGCTCCGTGTCCTCGAGCTCGCTCTACTACATCGGCACGGGCGAGGACCTCGCCACCGGCTACGCGGACGCGCTCGCGTCGATGGGGTGCGCGGACGTGAGCGTGGCGAGCGTGTCGCCGGTGCCCGGCGGGGTGGCGGACTCCGTGGGGGTGCTCCTCTTGCTCGTGTGCCCGTAGCGGCTCCGCGCGAGAATGTGACTTTTCCGCGTTTGTTTGCGTGACATTCCGGGCCGGGAATGTCACACTTTCCCCCGTGGCACCCCCGCCACGGAGGAAAGCGACGATGAGCGACCCCACCCGGTCCCCCCTTGCAGCGTTCGGGCTCGAGCTCGAGCGAACCCCCACCACCATCGGCGCCGCGTTCGAGGTCCTCGAGCACGGCGAGCGCATCGGCAGCGCCGGGCGCGACGCGGACGGGTTGCCGTGGGTCCACCTTGTCCGGTCCGCGCGCGGGCGGCTCCCGGCCGCGGCCCTCCGCGAGCTCCGGCGGGCGGTGGTCCGATGAGCGCGCCGCGACTCTGCGCCGCGCCGGGGTGCTCCGCGGACCTCGAGGACCTCGGCAAGCGCGCCTCCGCGCGGACGTGCTCGCCGCGATGCCGCCAAGCCGCCAAGCGGGCGCGCGCCGTCCGCAAGCACGATGCCCGCGGCGATTCGTTCCGGTGCTCCGCGCCCCACGGGCGCCTCACAGTCACCCGGCCCGCGTCCGGATCCGGACGGAGCTCGAGCCGCTCCCGCAACGTCTACGGCTCCGCGTCCTACCGGGCGCGGGAGGTCCACGTCCCGCTCCGGTGCGACCGGCCCACCGGGCACGAGGGGGAGCACAGCGCGCACGCGCGCGTGAGCTACTCCGCTCCGGGGGTGGTCGCCACCCGCGACCGGCGCGTGACGTGGACGGACGCGGAGGGCCTCCCGGACCCGGCCGACGTGAGCGGGCGCCGGATGCGCGCCCGGCTCCTCGAGGCCCTCCCGGAGCTCGAGGACCTCTCCGCGGCCGCGTGGCGGCTCCTCATCGACGCGCACCGGGCCACGGAGGCGGACGCGAGCTCCGGCGCGTGGATGCCGCGCGAGGTCCGCCCCCTCCGGGAGTACCTCGAGGGCCTCGAGCTCCTCGAGGCCCGGCCCGGCCGCGGGGGGTGGTTCCTCCCGGAACGGTGGCGCGAGGGGTACGTGGAGCCGGAGCCGGAGCGGCCCTCCGCGGCTGACCTCGCGGAGCTCGTGAACCGCAAGCACGGCGCGGGCGCCGTGGCGACCGGCGCGGAGCTCGAGGCGCGGCCGCTCCGCCGCTCCTCCCCGATGCTCCGGGGTGAGGCCCCGTTCCCGGCCACCGGCCGCGCGTGCGCGTGGTGCGGCGGCTCTCCGGTCGTGGCGGAGCTCTCCCCCGGCGACGTGCGGACGTGGCACCCCGCGTGCGGCGACTGCGACGCGCGGCACCGGGAGCTCGAGGCCAGCGGGGAGTACCTCGCCGCGCGGCACTTGCACGGCGCCACCCGCGCCGCGGTGGACTCGCGGACGCGCTCGAGGCAGCGCGAGGCGGCGCGCGAGGAGCTCGAGGACCTCTCCCCCGCGCAGCGGGCCGGGCTCCTCATGGTCCGGCGGTGGCGGGACGAAAGCCCGCGGCCGCGGCACCGGGTGGGGGTGGGGCCGCGCGTGGCGGGCCGCGTTCAAACCCTCCGCGTGCTGGACCGCCTCGCGCTCCTCGAGGAGCTCGCCGGCGGGGGCCGGTGGCGCCTCACCCCCCGCGGCGAGGACCTCGCGCTCGAGCTCCGCGCCGCGTGGCTCGAGGCGGACGAATCCGACCCCATCCACGCGGCCCTCGCCCGCCTCCCGCTCCCCCCGGCCGCGGCCCTCGCGGACTGACAGCGGCGCCGGTGGTGGTGTGACATTCGGGAGCCCGTACCCCGTCACGCCACCACCCCGGCCCCGCGGACCTCCGGGAGCTCCTCCGGCCGGTGCGCGCCGACCATGCGCCGCGCCTCCCGCCGCGCCTCTTGCTCCCGCTTCCCCGCAACCCAGGCGGGCTCACTGCCCGGTGGACCGGCGAGGAGCTCCCGGACCGCCTCCCGCGCCGCCCGGTCCCCTCCGGGAGCTCGCGGCGGAGGCCCGTCCCCGCAGAGCCACCGCTCACGCTCCCCGGCGAGCTCCGGTGTAGCGGGCTCCCATGCAAAGCCGTCCTCCCACCGGCCCCCGCGGGGGATGCGTCGGCCCCACCGCGCCGCCTCGAGGAACGTCCGGCGGAGGGCATAGCGGGGGTCCCGCTCGAGGCAGCGGCGCCACCCCTCCCACCGCCCGGAGCTCGAGGGGCCGGACGCGAGCCCGGCCCGGATGAGCCGCATAGCCGCTTCCCACCCCGCCGCGGCCGCGAGCGTGGCGAGGACCGGAACCCACCGCGCCGGGTCCGCGCCATGCTGGACACCCGGAATCGCCCCCTCCGCCCGGAACACGTCCGCGAGCCGCCGGGCTTGGCGCTCCGCCTCGCGCAGATGCACCGGGTCTAGGACCGCGGCCCACTGCAAGCGAGCGCGCCACGGCGCCCGGCTCGAGCCGTCCCGCCACGGCTTGCGCTCTCGCGCCCGCCGGTCCCGGAACCTCTCCGCGGCGCCGTCGCCGCCGGTCCGGAGCGCCCGCGCTCCCGCGGCCGTGAGCCGGTCCAGTTCGGGCCGCTCCGGCGAGGCATCCCCCGCCGCGGCCCGCTCGAGCGCGGAGGCGCCTCGAGCCGCCTCGAGCTCCTCCGCGGCCCTCTCGAGGGCCTCCGGGACCGGGGCCTCCCCCTCCCCCGCTCCAAGCCCGCCGCGAAGCGGCACACCCCGACCGGGACCCGGCTCCGGCCGGGAACCGCTCGCGTAGCGAGCCGCGAGCCGCCGGAGGACCTCGCCCGCGGGCTCCGGGCTCCCGGACTTGCTCCGGCCCTCTCCCGCGTCACTTGTCCACACTCCGCCCCCCCGGACCCCCTGGGTTCTAACGGAAGGAGTAATCCGTTCCGGATTTACTTGGTGAGGCCCTCTCACCCAAGCGTGAGACCCCCCCTCCGCCGGAGCGGGGGTCCCCCGCGCGCCCTTGTCCCCACCCGTGACATTCCCGGCCGCGGGCCGCTCCACGGGCTCCTCCGGGGCCTCCGGCGGCTCGAGGGGGTCCGGCACCGGCGCGAGGAACGGGAGGGCCTCAGAGGGCCGCTCCGGGCGCCGTGGGGTCTGTCCGCGCCACCCCTCCCCCTTGCGCCGGTAGCGGGCCGGGGCGCGGCCGGTGGCCGGGTTCCCGTGGCGCCCGGCCGGGCCGCTCATTCGGTGCGCGCCAAGGGCGAACCGGGAGAGCGTGTTTCCGTCCACCCCGCCGGTTCCGGGCCGGTACAGCAAGCCGGGGACCGTGCTCGAGGTCCTCGAGGTCCCGGCCCCCTCCCCGCGGAACCGGCGGCGGACCGTGGGGACGCTCCGCCGGGCCAGCGCGGCGAGGTCCTCGAGGCGCACGTCTACGGCTCCCCCGTGGTGCGCCACGAGCGCGAGCGCGGCGAGGTCCGGACACCGGTACTTGTCCGCGAGCGCCCGGAGGGCCGGAGCGAGCGCGCGGGCCGCGAGGACCTCGAGCTCCGGGGCCGGGGCCGGGGCCGGGGCCGCGTTGCCGGGCCACTGTCCGCGCGGCACCCCCGCGCCGGGCTCGAGGCGGCGGAGCTCCCCTCCGCGCCACCCGCTCACGTCCGGCCCCGGAGGAGCTCGAGGACGCGGCGAGCGCGGCCCCGGAGGCCCCGGCGCTCGCGGAGCTCCTCGAGCTCGCCGCGGAGCTCGAGGAGCTCGCGGGTGAGGAGCCGGAGCATCGGGAGGCCCTCGCGGTGGAGCCAGCAAGCCGCGTGCTCGAGGCGCCCGTCCTCGAGCTCCGCCGCGGGCTCCCCCTCGAGGAGCGCGCCGGAGCACCCGGCGCAGACTGCATACCCCCCGGCCGGGTGGCGGGCCGGGGCCGGGCGCACGGCGGGGAGCCGCCGGGGGTGCTCCGGATCTCGCTCGAGCTCGGACGCGGGGGGCGGGGAGTGTGACATTCGGGAGCTCCTCGAGCGGGGCCGAAAGGGGGCCGCGGCCGGGGCCGCAAGTCCCCCGCTACGGCACGGCGGACAGATTCGGCCCCGGCGAGCTCGAGGCGCACCGGGGGGGGTGAACAGGAAAGCGCGGCCGCGGCGAGGTCCTCGAGGAGCTCGAGGAACGGGCCGACGGTCCGATAACGGGTGTTATGTGGAATCGGGAGGGTTGCGGCGACGCGCCGCGGCTTGCGTCCCCGGCCCGCGCCCCGGAGGACCTCGAGGGCTCCTCCGGGGGGGGCGCATGGGACCCGCGCCGGGGGGGGGTAGCGCGGAGCCGGGGGGACCCTACCACGAGCGCCCCCCGCAACGCGCGCGGCATCGCTCGCCGGTGGCCGGACACCACCCGCTCACGCGCGCGCCGTCGCCAAGGGTGAGCCCGGACCGCTGGCACGTCGGGAACCGCTCGCGCGGCGCGTGCGCCTCGAGGCGCGACGGACACACCGCGTAGCCGTCGCAGGCACGAGGCACCGGGCACCCGTCCCGATGCGCGCACGAGGGGAGGACGGGCCTCACGGGTCCCCCTCCGGCGGCTCGAGGAGCCGGGGGGCCTCGAGGACCTCCGCCTCGAGGACCTCCGCCTCGAGGACCTCGCCGCGGCGAGCTCGAGGAGCCGGGCGCCGGATGCGCCGGAGCTCGAGGACCTCCCCCGCGCCGCACCGGTGGTGCGCCTCGCTCTCCCCGCTCTCCCCGCGCGCGTCGCAGTCGGCGCACCACCACCACCACCGCCCCCCCTCGAGCGGCTCCGCCATGTACGCGGACGGCTCCGGCCACGGCTCCGGGGCCGG
>Ga0180434_10006372_pt1 | contig 13605 bp, 12 predicted proteins | sample SS_ome_7_FD_132453 | JGI IMG/M metagenome (GOLD analysis project Ga0180434, IMG submission 132453) | Hypersaline lake sediment archaeal communities from the Salton Sea, California, USA - SS_1_D_2 metaG | ecosystem: Environmental > Aquatic > Non-marine Saline and Alkaline > Hypersaline >... | reverse complement strand
TAGACAGCCTTCTGTTTTCCAGTGTCGGGCTGGTTGCCGTTTTCTGGAAAATCTTTTCTGTCAAATGGCTTTTGTATGCTGCGGTATTAGTTGTTTCTCTCCTTATTATCGGCATAAGCTTCTGGCTGCTCACCAAGAGCGTGCTGGATAAAAAATCTTACACGGGCTATACAGCACTTAAGGCTATCTCAATAGCCTGCTTGGTTGTCATCCCCCTGGTTATGGGCATGAGATTGTATGGCAGATGGGATGAAGCCATCAGGTTCGCTCATGGAGGCAATTTCGGCATCGCCGACCCGATATTTGGGCTCGATGTTGGCTTTTATGTGTTTAAATTGCCGTTACTCAATTCCATAGCTGAGCTTCTATTCCTTTTGCTCTGCATTACCATATTTATATTTGGAATATTCTATATCTATCTTTATTTGCGCCGTGATGCCTATGAGGTCTTAATCCCTGGCAGGACGTTTGATACTCGGATTATGGTTGCCCATCTGTGCGGCCTGGGATTTTTGGCTGTTGCCGATTTAGCATGGATTAGATACCTTGCCCGGTTTTCCTATCTATTTTCTACCAGGGGTGTCGTGTATGGTGTTGGGGCAACGGACATGTTTTCAATCGGTGCCAATAACTGGCTGATTGCCTTTCTGGTGATTTTTGCACTGGTTTTGCTTGCCCTGGCTATCCGAAGGCGCTTTAGTGTTCTAGTTGCCTCCTCTGCTGGAGCTGTCGTAGTTGTCTGCTGGGTGGTGGGATTGGGACTCATCCCATCGCTGATACAGGAATATGGCGTGAGGCCTAACGAGCTTAAGAAGGAGACTGAATATCTTGCCTACAATATAGAGTTCACCAGGCAGGCATATGACATAGACAGTTGGGAGGAGGTCGTTTTTGATGTCAAGCCTATTACGCCGGAGGACATGAGTGAAAATCAGGTTACATTCGATAATATCAGGCTATGGGACTGGCGCGCGTTGCAGGATACCTACAGGCAAATGCAGATATTGAGGACATACTATGAGTTTCCCGATATTGACATCGATAGGTATGTTGTCGATGGCAGTTATCGCGCCGTTATGCTGTCGGTGAGGGAGATTGACGCATATAGACTACCGGATAAGACCTGGTTTAACCTGCATTTTATGTATACCCACGGCTACGGACTGGCACTCAATACCGTGAATGAGTTTGTTATGAACGAGCCTAAATTACTGATAAAGGACACGCCGCCGGTCAGCACCGTGGAGGAGTTGAATGTTTCAAGGCCTGAGGTTTATTTTGGGGACCTGACTCGAGATTATATTTTTGTCGGTGCCGGATTGAATGAGCTTGATTATCCCAGCGGTGACGATAATGTCTATTGCCAGTACGAAGGCAGTGGTGGGGTTGAGATGAATTCGTTTTTGCGTAGATTATGTTTTGCCATATATTTCAGTGACGCAAAAATATTGTTTTCCAGCGAGACAAGTAGTGGTTCCAGGGTATTGTGGGAAAGGACTGTGAAGGGCAGATTAGGCAAGCTAGCCCCGTTTTTGAACAAGGATGCCGATAATTATGCTGTTTTGAGGGATGATGGGAGTATAGACTGGATACAGGATATGTACGCAAACACTGGCTGGTATCCCTACTCTCAACCGACATGGCGAAACGTGAACTATATAAGGAACTCGGTCAAAGCTGTGGTCGATGGCTATGATGGAACTGTGGACTTTTATGTCTTTGACGATGATGACCCGATAATAGAAGCCTATGCGAAAGCGTTCCCGGATATGTTTAAGCCGAAAAGCGAGATGCCCGGCGATTTGATGAAGCATATACGTTATCCCGAAGACATGTTTACTATACAGACCAATATGTTCAGGACATATCATATGAAGGATGTAAAGGTCTTCTATAACAAAGAGGATATGTGGGATATCGGCAGGGAGTTCTTTGTGAATCAGGAGCAGAACATAACACCTTACTATGTGATTATAAGGCTTCCGGGGGAGGACAGTGCTGAGTTTCTGCTTATGCAATCGTTCACGCCCAAACAGAAGCAGAACCTTATTGCCTGGGTTGCCGGCAGGTGCGATGCTGAAAACTACGGCAAGGTCATTGTGTACAAGTTCTCCAAGCAACAATTGGTCTATGGACCTATGCAATTCGAAGCACGTGTAGACCAGAACGATGAAATGGCTTCCCAATTCACGTTGTGGAGCAGAAGGTCTACTGTCATCAGGGGGAATACCCTGGTCATACCCATTGGTGACTCGATAATGTATGTATCTCCTGTGTACTTAAAGTCCGAGGAAGCCAAGATGCCCCAGCTGGTCAGAGTCATAGTCGGAACGCAAAGCATTGGCGGTGATTTGGTCGTTGCCTGGGATAGTCAGTTTTATGGAGCAGTGGAGAAAGTCATTGGTTATGCCCCTGAGACGACTGTCAAGGAGCCCGAGGAAATAGAGGAGGCACCGGCCATTTCAATTGACGAACTGCTTCAAAAGCTTGAGGACTTGAACGAGGAGTTTAACGAGTTTCATGAAGAGTGGTTGCAGAAGTGGAATGATTTAATGGATGAATTAAGGCAAGTTGCCAAGTAGGCCATACTTTATTTTGCTTTTCCGTTTGATTTTGCCTACAATATGCCATTGATTGTAAGAAGATGAGCAAGTTTGCAGAAAAGATACAGCGCGTTTATCGTGGGACAGCACCGCCTATTGGCTTCCGTAGGTCTACTGAAGAGGAAAGTGCTCCGCTGCTAATTGTTGCCAGTCTGTCCAAGGCAAGTGCCGGTGACGCCGGCAGCTTGGCCGCCGCTGGCATTGATGCCGGTATTTTGGGCATTAAGGGTCTTAGCGCTAAGAGCTTTGCGCAACTGGCCGAGGCTGTAGGTTATATTCCCCTAGGGATATCTCTGGAAAGCGCCGAGAAGGATACCGTTGCCAAGTCTATTGACATAGGCTGCGATTTTGTGGTTTTTGGGCTGAAGACGCCGCTCGAAGCGGTGAGCAAGGAGGGAATGGGCAGGGTATTAAAAATAGAATCGTCGCTGGAGCCGGGTCTGGTCAGGGCGATAAACGGATTACCGCTATCGATCGACGCGGTGCTTGTAGCTGGTGATGAGCCTGCAGTTACTGTCGAGCGTTTGCTTATTTATCAGCGCTTTGCCGAGCTGCTGGATAAACCGTTGCTGGTAACCCTGAGCTCAATGATAACTGCAGATGAGCTTAGCGGTTTATTTGAAGCTGGAGTCAATGGGTTATTGCTGCCTGAAGGACTATCAGCAGATGCAGTTACCGAACTCAAGAAGTCAGCCGGTGGTTTGTCCAGGACCGCTAAGCGTAAAACTAGAGCTGCTGCAATATTGCCTCGCGTTGGCGGTGAGTTAGAGACCGGGGTGGAGGAAGAAGAGGAGGATGTTTAGACGTCCATCTCATGGATTCAAGCTTGGGTATTTTCCTGCTTTCAGCCGCTGGCATATCTCTTTCCGGCGTTATGATGCCGGGTCCTCTTACCGCAGCCACTATCACTAAGGGCTACCGTGAACAAAACGCCGGTGTCTTTATTGCCCTGGGGCATGCCGTTGTCGAGTTGCCTTTAATGGCCCTTATCTATTTCGGTTTTGCTCAATTCTTTACCTCCCCGGAAGTTAAACAGGTTGTTGGACTGGCTGGCGGCTTGATGTTGATTTTTATGGGATTAATGGTGTTTCGGGGCATTCGCAAAAACGTGGGAGAATCTGCCGACTTACCGTATAACTCTTTGGTTACCGGAATCGTGTTGACTGGGGCTAACCCGTATTTCTTCCTGTGGTGGGCGACTATAGGAATGGCTCTGATAGTTACTGCCGCTCAGTTTGGCATCTGGGGCCTGGTTGCTTTTGCAGTGGTACACTGGTCCTGTGATTTGATTTGGGAGCAGGGCGTTTCAATGAGTGTGTTCAGGACAAGACATCTGTGGACGCGGAAAGCTCAGGATATTGTATTCGGTATTTGTGCTCTGGTTCTGGTCGGCTTTGGTATCTGGTTTTGCGTTTCCGTTTTTGTTTAGAGGCTTCTAGCCGGAGCACATTCCCTGTATTGCCTGGAAATATTTACCTTCGGTTTTTATGGACGGCGCTATTACCATTTTGACCTTGTGCATGTCCTTGATGGTTAGTGCGCCGCAGACGCCCATCGCGGTGCGTAGGGCACCGACAAAGTTCTCAGTACCGTCTGTAGCCGAAGTAGGACCGAAGAGAAGACGTTCCAGCGGAGCCCGGACGCCTGCCTTGATTCTGGTACCTCTGGGCAATGAGGGATGAGGATGTGACATGCCCCAGTGATAGCCTTTACCTGGTGCTTCTGCAGCCTGTGCCATGACCGAGCCGATCATTACAGCATCGGCTCCTGAAGCAAAAGCCTTGCATACATCGCTGCCGATACGCATGCCGCCGTCGGTAATGACTGCCACATATTTACCTGTCTCCTTGAAGTACGCTTCACGGGCAGCGGCACATTCCATGGTAGCTGTTACCTGCGGAACGCCTACACCAAGAACTTCTCTGGTGGTACAGGCGGCGCCGGGGCCGATGCCAACCAGTATACCATCGATTCCGGTTCTCATAAGCTCTAAGGCGGCGCTGTAGGTTACGCAATTACCGACTATGATTGGCAGGCCTACGGTCTTGCATAGTTCGGAAAATATAAGGCCGCGGTAGCTTTTTGAGATGTGGCGGGCAGTGGTAACTGTGGATTGAATAACGAGTATATCGGCGCCGGCTTCTTTGGCAACCATTGACAACCGCTTGGTATTGGCTGGGATCAGGGAGACGGCGCAGGTAGCTCCTGCTTGCTTTATTGCCTGAATGCGCTCGCCGATAAGTTCATCTTTGATGGGCTCTGAGTAAATCTTCTGGAGCAGCGAGGTGACCTCATTATCAGGGGCTTTAACGATTTTAGCCATTATTTCTTCTGGGTTTTTATATCTTGCCTGCACTCCATCCAGGTTGAGAACCGCCAGTCCGCCTAGCTTATGCATCAGGATGGCAAAGTTCGGGTTGACGGCGGCGTCCATAGCTGCAGCAATGATAGGTATGGAGAAGGTGAAGTTTCCGATTTTAAACTCTGTGTTCGTCTGGTCGGGATTGATGGTTATGTCCCCCGTGACAATGGCGACCTCTTCGAAGCCGTAAGCGCGTTCCATTTCTTTGAATTTCGGTGCAGCCATGTTTTTGTCCGCGGGTTATTCTGGAGAATATATCAAAGATGAGGAGCCGAAGTCAAGGGAAAAAATGAAATTGAAAACCAAAAATTAAAAGTCAAAATGACGGGTAAAAAGTTGAAGATAGGTACATTCGCAGACTTGTCTACTTCTAAAGAGCAGTAATAAGTAATATTTTGCATTTGTCTGAGATTGCCACGTCGTCCCGATGCAATCGGTACTCCTCGCAATGACGGGCGAGTATAAGGGCTAGACCAGTTATCAAAGGTGGGCTATAATTAAGGCGGTTAAATTGTGCCGACGCTATATATAGTAGCTACACCGATTGGCAATTTGGAAGATATCTCTCTGCGGGCTTTACGCTTGTTGAAACAGGTTGAGTTGATTGCTGCTGAAGACACGCGTACCACACGCCAGTTGCTAAATGCTTATGGTATAAAGACATCGCTGACCAGCTATCATGAGCATAATAAGCGGGCTAAGCTCGAATATCTCCTGGATTGCCTGAAGGAAAAAGACGTGGCGCTGGTCTCGGAAGCAGGTATGCCTGGGTTGAGCGACCCCGGGTATGAGCTTATTGCTGCCGCTATTGAGCGGGGCATTCCTGTTGTGCCTGCGCCAGGTGCCTCGGCGGTGGTTACGGCTCTGGTGGTCTCGGGGCTGCCGTCCAGCCAGTTTCTTTATCTGGGCTTTTTGCCCCGGCGTAAGGGAGCCAGGCGACGTCTTTTTAAGTCCCTGGCTGATGAGCCGTGGACGATGGTTGCTTTCGAGGCTCCACATCGACTTCTGGAGACGTTGAGCGATGCCCTGGAGGTCTTGGGAGATAGAAAAGCGGCTGTCTGCCGTGAGCTTACCAAGGTCTATGAGGAAGTATTCAGAGGCAGGTTGAGCCAGGCGATAGAGCACTTTGTTCAGCCAAGGGGTGAGTTTACCCTGGTCATCGAGGGGAAAGCGGGGCAAGAACCTGAGATTAGCCAGCAGATTGAACAGGAGCTACGTAGGCTTTATCAGCAAGGAGCCGGTGCTAAGGAAACAGTAGCCCGGCTGTCTGAAGCTAGCGGTATATCGAAGAAGAAACTTTATCAAGCGTGGTTAAAGGCTGTTAAAGGAGATTGAGATGAATCGTGGATGTGTCTCTGTAGGCGAAATTAAATGTGACAATTGTCAGCGCCTGATTGAGCAAGGGCAGAGGTATTTGCTCATGGAAGAAGAGGAAGGCGTGAAGTCTCGTTTATGTGTCGAATGCTGTTTAGCCAAGAGCTATGCCGCTTATGTAAAGGAAAAGGGTGAAGAGGTGCTGACCTTTTTCCCCGCAGGAGCAGATTCGGAATAGAATCTGGAATTAGATTTACTTTGAGGAGTATCAGTGTCTGAGACTATTTTTATTGGGGTTGCCTGGCCTTATGCAAATGGGTCGCTTCATCTGGGACATATTGCCGGGGCTTACCTGCCGGCGGATATCTTCGCCCGGTATCATCGTTTAAAGGGGAACAGGGTTTTGATGGTTTCAGGCAGCGACCAGCATGGGACGCCCATCACACTGCGCGCCGAACAGGAAAACAAGTCACCTCAGGAGATAGTAGGCAGATATCACAAGGAATTTCTCGATTGCTGGCAGGAATTGGGGATATCCTGGGACTTGTTTACTGCTACTGGCACGGAGAATCATGCCCAGACCGTTCATGATATTTTCCTTAAGCTTTTGAAAGAAGGCTATATTTATAAAGATGCCGTGCCTCAAGCCTATTGTCCGCAGTGCCAGCGTTTTCTACCCGACCGTTATGTTGAAGGTACCTGTCCCTACTGTAATTTCCCGCAAGCACGTGGTGACCAATGCGACGAGTGCGGTCGGACCATGAATCCCAGCGACCTTCTCGATATGCGCTGTCGCCGTTGTTCTACTCCTCCGCGCTTTGAGGTTTCCGAGCATTTCTTTCTCCGCCTCAGCGCCTTCGAGGACAGGCTGAAAGCATGGGTTAAAGAACAGAAACACTGGCGCCAAAATGTGCTGAATTTTACTCTGGGCTTTTTGGAGGGCGGGCTTAAAGACCGGGCGATAACCCGTGATATAGACTGGGGTGTCACCGTGCCTCAGCCGGGTTTTGAGAACAAGCGCATCTATGTCTGGTTCGAAGCCGTCATCGGTTATTTTTCAGCCAGCAAGGAATGGGCGAAAGCGCAGGGAGATGCTGATGCCTGGAAAATTTTCTGGAGCGGCGGTGCTAAAAGCTACTACTTTATCGGCAAAGACAACATACCTTTTCATACGCTAATATGGCCGACGATGCTAATGGGCTATGGAGGGCTGATACTTCCTTATGATGTCCCGGCCAATGAATTTCTGACTATCGAGGGGAAGCGGTTGTCTACAAGTCGCAACTGGGCAGTTTGGGTTCCCGATTATTTGCAGCGTTATGACCCTGACCCTCTGCGTTATCTGCTATCGGTGAATATGCCGGAAACCGGAGATACCGATTTCTCATGGCGTGAATTCCTGCGGCGTAACAATGATGAGCTGGTAGCGACCTATGGTAATTTAGTTAATCGCGTTCTAACTTTCACCTACCGTAATTTTGACGGGGCAGTACCGACACCTGGCGAGTTTGATAGCCAGGATAAAAGCCTTCTGGCTAAAGCTCAAGAGACGCTTCAGAATGTTGATAGACTGCTTTACGGGTGCCACTTCAAGGAGGGCATTAAGGCAGCTATGGTGTTATCTCAGGAGGTTAACCGCTACCTCGATGATAAAGCTCCATGGAAAACTATCAAGCAGGACAAGCAGGCTTCGGCTACGGCTATTTATATAGCCTTGTCGGTGCTTGCAGCCTTGAAGACCGTTCTTTACCCATTCCTGCCTTTCAGTTCTGAAAAGCTTCATAAGTTTCTCGGCTTTGATGGCAGCATTGAGACAGCTGGCTGGCAGGTTCAATCACCGGTGCCGGGGCAAAAGATACCAGAGCCAAAGCCACTGTTCCATAAGCTGGATGACAGCATTGTTGCTGAGGAAACCAGCCGTCTGGGAACCGGGGAGTCAATTGGATCTTAGTAGTATTTACAATCCTATCGAGAAAGACCTGGGGAAGGTCGAGCAAAGCTTGGAAGGGATAGCTGACTCAGGTTTTCCCTTGTTGGCGCAGCTGCTGGAATATACCTTGAAGAACGGTGGGAAGCGGATTAGGCCGGCACTTACCTTGCTTGCCGGTAAGTTTTATGTCTATGACTCTGCTCTACTTATTCCGATGGCGGCGGCGATAGAACTTCTTCATAGCGCTACACTGGTGCATGATGATATTGTGGACAATTCACCGCTTCGCCGTGGCAAGCCTACGGTTAGCCAGGTTTGGGGTTCGAGCAGAGCCTTGCTCCTCGGTGATTACCTTTTTGCTAAGGCCGGCAGTCTGGCGGCAAGCACGGGTAACCTGAGGGCGGTAAGGCTCTTTTCTCAGACTCTGATGACTATTTCCGGAGGCGAATTAAAGCAAACCAGTGTTGCCTTTAGCTCGGCAAGTGCTCGTGATTATTACTTTGCCTGGATCGGTGCCAAGACAGCCTGCCTTTTTTCGGCGTCAACTGAGTCCGGTGCTGTGTTAAGCCAATCTCCCGAGGATGCCATAGAGGCAATGAGAGACTATGGCCATAATCTCGGTATGGCATTTCAGATTGTGGATGATGTCCTGGATTTTGTTGGTGAAGAAGGTGAACTGGGTAAACCGGTAGGCTCGGATTTGCGCGAAGGGACAATGACCTTGCCATCAATATTGTTTGCCGAGTCACATCCTGAGGACAATCTGATAAAAAGCATTTTTGAAACTAAAGATGCGGAAAGCGTGATGCTGGCCGTGGAAAGAATTAGTAATTCTTCGGCTATCGATGAGTGTCTGCAACTGGCTTCGGAATTTTGCTCTCGAGCCAGCCGAGCTTTGGAAAAGCTGCCAGATAATAGAGCGCGTCAATCTCTAATGGAACTGGCGGCCTACATCGTGGAACGCAGAAAATAGCTTAAAAAGGATTTGCCTGTTACGAGGCAGGTGTGGCTTGTAGCTCAGGTGAAGGAGGCAGGGGTTCTTTGATCAATTCATCGAATTCTGCTTCTTCTATGGTCTCCTTGGACATTAGCCGTTCGGCGACTAGCTTCAACCTTGCCTTGTTCTCGCTGAGGATCTTCTTGGCTGTTTCATAGGCATGATGAACGATTTGTTTGACCTCATCGTCGATCTCTTCAGCCACCTTTTCGCTGTAGTTTCGCTGTTCATGGATTTCACGGCCAAGGAATACCAGTTCCTCCCGTTTGCCGAAGGTGCGTGGCCCCAGTTTGGCGCTCATACCATACTCGGTAACCATCTTTCGGGCGAGGCCGGTTGCCTGCTCCAGGTCATTTTGGGCACCTGTGCTTACTTCACCGAAGTTAATCTCTTCGGCGGCTCGTCCGGCCAAGCTTACCGCCAATCTGTCCTCGAACTGGGAATATGTCCACAGGTGGCGGTCCTCGGTAGGCAGAAAGCGAGTCCAGCCTCCCATCATGCCTCTGGCTACTATGGAGACTTTGTGTACCGGGTCAGCATTGGGCAGCATTTTGGCGACCAGTGCGTGCCCAGTTTCATGGTAGGCGATGATTTCCTTTTCCTTCTGGTTTATGATCCGTCCTTTCTTTTCCGGACCGGCGATAACGCGGTCAATTGAATCCTCAAGCTCTTTCAGGCCGATTTGTTTCATGTCACGCCTGGCTGCCAGCAGAGCTCCCTCATTAATCAGGTTGGCTAAATCAGCACCGCTGAAGCCCGGAGTCTGTTTGGCTATAACTTCCATATTGGTATCTTTTGCCAGAGGCTTACCTTTAGCGTGAACCTCAAGTATGGCTTTGCGGCCATTTATGTCAGGCTGGTCGATGACAACGTGGCGGTCAAAGCGGCCAGGACGCAGCAGGGCCGGGTCGAGTATATCGGGACGGTTAGTAGCCGATAGGACGATAACGTTGGTGCTGCTATCGAAGCCATCCATCTCTACTAATATCTGGTTTAAGGTTTGCTCTCTTTCGTCGTGGCCTCCACCGAGGCCGGCACCGCGGTGTCTGCCCACGGCATCTATCTCATCAACGAAAACTATGCATGGCGAATTGCGCTTTGCCTGTTCAAAAAGGTCTCTTACACGGGAAGCGCCGACACCGACGAACATTTCGACGAATTCACTACCGCTGATGGAGAAGAAGGGAACCCCAGCTTCACCGGCAACGGCTTTGGCTATTAGAGTTTTGCCACATCCCGGCGGTCCTACCAGCAGAACACCACGAGGGATGCGGGCTCCTAGAGCCAGGAATTTTTGAGGCGTCTTAAGGAACTCAACTATCTCCTGAAGCTCTCCCTTGGCTTCATCAACTCCAGCAACGTCAGAGAAGGTGACTGAAGGCTTATTACTGGATGCCAGCCGTGCCCGGCTCTTGGCGAAATTGAAGGCTTGGGTATTGGCGCCACGGGCTGAGCGGAACAGGAAAAAGAGCAGAGCACCGAACAGGAGCAGAGGAATGAAGCTGATCATTACTCCTCCCCAGTCAAAACCGCTGGATTTAACACTAAAGTCCACTCCATCCTCGCCGAGCGTTATGCCAGCTTCCTTGAGGCTGTCCATAAGCTCCTTGGTGCTGCCCACAAAGGAGGCCTCGATCTTCTTTTCGTCGTCTTTGTAGCCGGTTATGGTGGTCCCGTCCTGCTCAATGGTATCGATTTCACCCTGCTTGGCCTGTTCAACGAACGTGTAGAAGTCCACCTTATCCGGCTTACTGGACGTCGGCAAAAAGCTGAAAGCCAGGGCTAATATGGCTACCAGAATCAGGAGATAGAATAAACCGCCTTGCCACCACTTCGGCTTCATATTTTGCTCCACTTCATAATTATATCAGAATTATATCAGATGCAAGTAGATATAGAAAAAAGACGCAGCTTTTCATATGTCATGCGGACCTTATCATTAATTTAACCACCTTTATTGGATTTGTAAGGTACACAAAGACGTTAAGTAAATGTATGCAGATGTGCTATAATTATTTTTAGATATAGTAAATTGCTTTGGAGGAGCGAGTTCTGCAATCGATAGAAATAGCGCGGCGGGCGGTGGAGGCTGCTTCGGATAAACAGGCTGACAATATTGTCATGCTGGATACCAGACAGGTCTGCTCCTTTGCCGACTATTTTGTTATTTGCAGTGGGGAAAGCACCCGCCAGGTCGAAGCTATCTGGCAGGAAGTTCGTGAGAAACTGAAGCGTGATGGTGTTGTCCCTTCACATGTTGAGGGGGCTGCCGAGTCGGGATGGATTCTCCTTGACCTGGGAGACGTTATAGTCCACATTTTTTCACCGTCACAGCGAGATTATTATCAGTTGGACGATTTGTGGCAGGAAGCCACATCTGTGGTTAGGATACAGTAGCTCCCCGGCCCGGCTGTCTTTCCCGCCTCCCCAAATACTAAATCCAAAGTTCTAAATCCTAAACAATATCACAATTCGAGTAACCAAATTCGAAACTATTGGGCGCCAGGATTTGGCGGTTATCTAACCTGAAATCTCATCCGGCTTGAAGAAAAGACTTATCTCCTTTTCGGCGCTTTCTGCTGAGTCAGAGCCGTGTACAAGATTCTGCTGGATGTCCAGCCCGAAGTCACCCCGAATGCTACCTGGAGAAGCTTTGACAGGGTCGGTAGTACCCATAGTTTGACGTACAGCGTCTATAGCTTTTTCTCCCTCGAAAACGGCGGCGATGATGGGACGCGAGGTGATGAATTCCACCAGGTCATTGAAGAAAGCTTTGCCCTGATGGACGGCGTAGTGGCGTTGAGCTAAGGCTTTGTCCATTTGTAGCATCTTCATAGCCACAATCTTGAGCTCTCTTCTCTCAAGTCGGGATATAATGACTCCAGCCAGCCCTCGTTGCATGGCATCAGGTTTGATTAATACTAAGCTTCGCTCCATTTCAGACTCCTTATAAAGTTATTTCACTTTGCGCTGGGTTATCGGCGGTTGGCGCAGATATAGAGGTTGGAGGCTCGCCGGATTATCAGTCTGGCCTCTGTTTAAGCGTTGCCAGCCTAATGCGGCCAGATAGCAAGCATGGCGCAGTCTGGCTGTATGGTCAGGTATTATAGCGTGCTTGCCTAAGCTTTGCTGCAGTTGTTCGATGACAGGCATGGGAATTTCGCCGCAGAATAGAGTTTTTTGTTTGATTTGTTGACATAAGGTGTCGACAGATGTGATGTGTTCTGGATTTATGCAGTGCCAGTCATCATTTTGCTGGTAAAGGGCTGTGGCAATCTCGCCACGGCCGGCATTGTGGATTGGGCAGAGAGGAAGTTTGCTAAAAGCGAAGGGAAATGCCTCGACTTCTAAGGTGCTTATCCCTACCAGCGGGATAGTTAAGGCAAAGGCTAGTCCTTTGGCGGTACTTATGCCGACTCTAAGGCCGTTGAAGCTGCCCGGGCCTTTGGCTACGAAAACAGCGCCTATAGATTGAGGGCTGGTTTTAGCTTGCTCGAGCAGGCGGACTATGTTCGGTACAAGTTCTATGGTGTGACTCTGTCCTGAGTGCCAGGTTAGCTCTGCTATCGTTTCACCCTGATGGAATAAGCCGATGCCGCAGAAATCGGTCGAGGTATCTATGGCTAGTTCCATTTTTTTGTGTCCGAGTAGAGAGTTTTTAGTAGATTAACATAGCGATTGCCTTCGGGCTCGAAGCTGATGGAGCGCTCTGTATCGGATATGTAGCTGAGATTAATCAGGAGATGTTCTTCAGGCAACACTGCCATGCCTTTCTCCGCCCATTCGACTACGCAGACGCCTTTGCCATAGAGATACTCGTCGAGACCCAGGTCTGCGATTTCTTCGATGCGGTCGAGTCGGTAGAAATCTATATGGTATAGGGTTAGCCTGCCATGATATTCTCTTATTATGACGAATGAAGGGCTGAAGGCATATTCTTTTACGCCCAATCCCCAGGCGATGCCCTGTGTCAGGCAGGTCTTGCCGCTGCCCAGGTTGCCGGCGAGAAGAATTACATCGCCGGCCTGAGCCAGTTCGCCGAGACGTGTTCCCAGTCGCTGAGTCTGCTCCTGGCTATGTGATGTGAATTTTAGCTTTGCCATTTTGGCGTTCATTTCTGAGACTTGAAATGTTCCCAGCCGGCTTTCTCCCAGGGAATAATTTCACCGTTAGCATCGATTAGAGTCACCTGCCCGCTTTCCCCTTCGGTTATTTCCCCTATCACCGTTACAGGACAGGGCATGGTTTTCCTTAGTCGGTTAATGATTTGACTGCTGGCAGTGAACAGCAGCTCATAGTCTTCGCCGCCGCTCAAGGCTAATTGTAGGCAGTCTGATTTGAAGTTTTTCTTAAGTGCAGGATGGATTGGTACTTCGTTTTCGTTTATACGGGCGCTGAC
>Ga0180434_10006370_pt1 | contig 13607 bp, 11 predicted proteins | sample SS_ome_7_FD_132453 | JGI IMG/M metagenome (GOLD analysis project Ga0180434, IMG submission 132453) | Hypersaline lake sediment archaeal communities from the Salton Sea, California, USA - SS_1_D_2 metaG | ecosystem: Environmental > Aquatic > Non-marine Saline and Alkaline > Hypersaline >... | reverse complement strand
GCCGAGCAGTACATGGCCATCGTGATCCCGGGACGCATGTACAAGAACGCCTTTGAAGCCAGGGGACTCCACCCCAAGAACCTGTCCCGTTGTCTGGAGGATTCGGCCACCATGACCTCCCCCCTGATCCCCTGGAACAGCTGCGGTGCGTTCATGGCGGCCACCATGGGCGTCAACCCGCTGCTCTATCTCCCCTTCGCCTTTCTCAACCTCTCGAATCCTCTCGTGTCCATCTTCTACGGGTTCACCGGGATCACCATGGAACACCTTCCGAGCGACGACACCGGCCAGGCCAACGATTCACAGGAGGAATCCAACGACACGAATGAGATAGATCAGGAGAGATGAACATGGCGAAAATGCGGGCGCTGGTAAAAACGAAACCTGGCCGGGGCCTGTGGATGGAGGAGGCCGAGATCCCAGGGATCGGCATCAACGACGTTTTGATCAAGATCAAGAAAACGGCCATCTGTGGGACCGACCTGCACATCTACAAGTGGGATGAATGGTCCCAGAAAACCATTCGCACCCCCATGGTCATCGGTCACGAATACGTCGGGACCATCGTTGAGACGGGGTCGGGTGTGACCGACCTCTCGGTGGGAGAGCGGGTCACGGGAGAGGGGCACATCTCCTGCGGCCTGTGCCGAAACTGCCGGCGGGGCAAGAGACACGTGTGCGAGAACACGGTGGGCGTGGGGGTCAACCGCGACGGTGCCTTCGCCGAGTACCTGGCCCTGCCCGCCGCCAACGTCATCAAGGTCAATCCCAAAATTGACGACGACATCATCGCCATCTTCGATCCATTCGGGAACGCCACGCACACGGCTTTGTCGTTTCCGGTTACGGGTGAGGACATCCTGATCACCGGAGCGGGCCCCATCGGTATCATGGCCGCAGCGATCTGCCGCTTTGCCGGCGCCCGCTACGTCGTCATCACCGACATCAACGAAAACAGGCTGGAACTGGCCCGGCGCATGGGCGTGACCCGGGCCATCAATCCCGGAACCACCAAGATCGCCGACGTGGTCAAGGACCTCGGGATGGTGGGATTCGACGTCGGCCTGGAGATGTCGGGCTCTCCCGTGGCCTTCAACGACATGATCCACGCCATGTACAACGGGTCCAAGATCGCCCTGCTCGGAATTCTGCCCTCCTCCACCCAGATTCAGTGGGACGAGCTGATATTCAAGGCGCTCCACCTGAAAGGCATCTACGGAAGAGAGATGTTCGAGACCTGGTACAAGATGGAACAGATGGTGCTTTCCGGACTGGACATCCGCCCGGTGATCACCCACCATTTTCCTATCGGAGAATACCTGAAGGGATTCGAGATCATGGAGAAGGGCGACTGCGGCAAGGTCATCTTGGACTGGACACCCTGAACGCCCACCTCGCGGGGGCCACGTTTGCGGAAGCGGCCGGAATCCGAAAACCCTCTCTGTCCTTGACAATATTCGTTGCTGAACTTATACTTTAACCGATGTTGGGAACCAAAACGATCAAGGGATCGGAGCAGGAACTCAGCCTGAAAAACGAGATTCTGGGCATTGCCTTCCTCTTCGTTTCCATATTCACCCTCTTCAGTCTGGTCAGCCATTCCCCCTACGATCCAAGTTTCTTCCACGCCACGGTGAACCAGACGGTGGTGAACTTCGGCGGGCGGGTGGGGGCGGAAATCGCCGCCCTGTTCTTTAACCTGTTCGGGTACGCCTCTTACGTGATCTTCGCATCCCTGCTTTTCTTCTCCAGCTATTTCTTCTTCAACCGGCAGATTAAAAACATGACCAGCAAGAGCATCGGCTACCTCCTGCTTTTGATCTCGGGATCCCTTTTTCTGGCCATCGTCGCACCGGTCTCCAGCATGCGTGGCGTCGAGATCAAATCCGGAGGGATCATCGGCTACTTCATCGCCGAAATCTTTCGCGGCAGTATCAAGCCCTTTTTCTCGTTCATTCTCTCCGTGTTCCTGATCATCATCTCCCTGATCCTGATCGCCAAGCTGTCACTGTACCGAATCGTGGGTCGCACGATGACGTTCTTTGCCCGCCTCGTGTCCGCCCTGCGGAGACGCATCAAGCAGCGGATTGAGGAGCATCGCAGGAACAAGCAGAAGGAGCGGGTCGAAATCAAGTACCGTGGGGAGCCGGCGGTCGCGACCGGGAAGGCGCGGGAATCCCAGAAGGGACGCAACGGCAAAAAGGCGGTGAGGATTCCCAGCAAGGGCCCCGAGGAAAGCCTCCTCTTTTCGGATCTGGAAGAGGACGGTCAGGGCACACCACGCTATCAACCCCCTCCGCTGACCTATCTGGACGCCCCCACCCAGAGAAGCCAGATCGACTACCGGGAACTGGATGAAAAGAAAGAGGAACTGGCCGGTCGCCTGGAGGAATTCCGCATCAAAGGGGAAATCCAGGAGTACACGCCCGGGCCGGTCATCACCACCTATGAGTTCGTGCCCGATACCGGTGTCAAAGTGAAAGACGTCACCAACCTGTCGGAGGACCTGGCGCTGGTGGTCAAGGCGCAGTACGTACGTATCGAGAGGATCCTCGGTAAGAAAGCCATCGGGATCGAGATCCCCAACAAGAAGCGCGAGACCATCCACCTGAGGGAGATCTTGGAATCCGAGGAATATCGGCATTCCAGTTCACCGCTCACCATCGCCTTGGGCAAATCCAAGAGCGGCGAGATATTCATCACGGATCTGCGGGAAATGCCGCACCTGATCATCGCCGGCGCCACCGGAAGCGGCAAGAGTGTGGCCATTCATACCATCATTTTGAGTATCCTATACAAGTCCTCCCCGGACATGGTCAAATTCGTACTCATCGACCCGAAGCGGGTGGAGTTGGCCATCTACAACTCCCTCCCCCATCTGCTCACACCCGTGGTGGTCAACACCAAACTGGCCAAGAACGCCTTGGACTGGACGGTGTTCGAGATCGAGGAACGCTACAAGAAACTCGCCCTGCTTCAGGTTCGGAACATCGAGCAGTTCAATAAAAAAATCGATCTCATCGACCAGGCCGACGAGGAGTTGATGGAGAAACTCAACGGCCAGGGCAAGATGGCGTACATCGTGGTCATCATCGACGAATTCGCCGACCTGATGATGGAGTCGCAACGCGAGATCGAAGACAACATCCAGAAGATCGCCCAGAAAGCACGGGCCGTCGGAATCCACCTGATACTGGCCACCCAGAGGCCATCGACCGACGTCATCACCGGAACCATAAAGAACAACTTCCCTTCGCGCATCGCCCTGGCGGTGCCATCCAAATTCGATTCGCGAACCATCATCGACGTCATGGGCGCCGAAAAACTGCTCGGACAGGGAGACATGCTCTTCCTGCCCCCCAAGACCGCCACCCTGGTCCGCCTCCATTGCGCTTTCGTCTCCGAGGAAGAAGCCCTGCGGGTCGTTCGCTACCTCTCCAAGCAGGAAAAGCCCAAGTTCGACACCAGTGTGATCCGGCCGCAGTCGAAAGGGGGAGAGGATGCCGCCGAGGACAGCATGGATCCATTGTTCTTCGATGCCGCCGAGGTCGTCATCACCTCCGGGCAGGCGTCCGCCTCGCACCTCCAGAGACGGATGCGGGTCGGATACGCGCGGGCCGGACGGCTGATGGATCAGCTTCAGGCCCGCGGCGTGGTCTCGGCCGCCAACAGCCGGAACCAGCGGGACATTCTGGTCGACATGGAAGAACTCGAAAAGATGAAACCCTGAGAAGGGTGTTTGCACTTTCACCGACCTCCTGCTAGAATACGGCCATGGAAACGCACTTTCGCGTCGACGGCCTGGAAATCGGGCATGGTTCTCTCTTCTGCATCCTCGGGCCCTGCGTGATCGAGGATGAGGATACCACCATGGAGATTGCACGACGGGTCAGGGAGATCGGCGCGGAAGTGGGACTCCCCCTGATCTTTAAGGCGTCGTTCGATAAGGCGAACCGTTCCTCAATCCATTCCTTTCGCGGTCCGGGGCTCGAGGAGGGGCTGCGAATTCTCAAGCGGGTGAAGACGGAGTTGAAGATTCCGGTCCTCTCGGACATCCACGATCCAAGGCAGGCGGAGAAAGCCGCGGGGATCCTTTCGGTGATTCAGGTCCCCGCATTTTTGGCGAGACAGACAGACCTGCTGGTGGCGGCGGGAAACACCGGCCTGCCCGTCAATATCAAGAAGGGACAGTTCATGGCTCCCGAAGACATGGCCTTGGCGGTCGACAAGGTCGCGTCCACGGGAAACCGCAGAATCATGCTCACCGAAAGGGGCACCTTCTTCGGGTACCGCAATCTCGTGGTCGACTTCCGATCCATTCCGATCATGAAGCAAACGGGTTGTCCGGTGGTGTTCGACGCCACCCACGCCCTGCAGCGCCCGTCGGCGGCCGAAGGGGTATCCGGAGGTGAACCCGAGTTCATCCCCACGGTTGCCTCGGCCGCCGTGGCGGCCGGTGTGGATGGTGTATTTCTCGAGGTTCACCCGGATCCGGCCTCGGCCCTTTCCGACGCCCACAGTTCGTTGGCCTTAAAAAATCTGAAACCCCTGTTAATCAGACTGAAAAAGTTATATAATGTCCCTGTATGAATATTGTCGAGACCGGTAAGAAAGTACTGGAAATCGAGGCCAAGGCCATTCAATCGGCAATATCCAGGTTGGACTCTCATTTCGAAGCCGCCGTCCAAATACTCCTTCACGCCAAAGGCAGGATCGTGGTCACCGGCATGGGTAAATCCGGTATCATCGGGAAAAAGATCTCCGCCACCCTCACCTCCACGGGCAGCCCATCGGTGTTCCTGCACCCCTCGGAAGCACTTCACGGTGACATCGGCATCATTCACCCCGACGATGTGGTGCTGGCGTTGTCCACCAGCGGTGAAACACAGGAAGTCATTCGCCTCCTGAACTATATCAAACGAATCGGCGTCAGGCTGGTCTCCCTCGTCGGAGCAGCAGACTCGACACTGGCAACTCAGAGTGATGTCGCCATCGACTGCAGCGTCGAGCAGGAGGCCTGTCCGATCGGACTGGTCCCCACCACATCCACCACACTCACCCTGGCCATGGGAGACGCCATCGCGATCTCCCTCATGCAGAAGAAAGGATTCGGCGAGGAAGATTTCCGCTATTTCCACCCCGGAGGATCCATCGGAAAAAGGCTGCTGAAGGTCAAGCATCTCATGCACCAGGGGACGGAACTTCCCAAGGTCTTGAAAGAGGACATGATGACCCGGGTGATCCAGGTCATCGATGAAAAGCGCTTCGGCGTGGCCATCGTGGTGGACGACCAGGACCGGGTGGAGGGAATCATCACCGACGGCGATCTCCGCCGCCATTTCCTACAGGGAAAAAGCTTTATGGAAATTCGCGCCGACCGGGCCATGACGGCCAATCCTCTCTCCATCGGTGAGGAGAGTCTGGCCGTCGAAGCCTTAAAAATACTCGAAGACAACTTGATCACATCGCTGATCGTCAAAGACGAAAAGAACCGCCTGCTGGGGCTCCTGCACTTGCACGATCTGTGGAGAACGGAGATGATTTAATGGATCAAAAAGAACTCGCCAGAAATGTCAAACTGATCATCATGGATGTCGACGGTACGCTGTCCGACGGTCGGTTTTTCATGCTGCCCGATGGGGAAACGGTCAAATCGTTCGATGTCAAGGACGGGACCGGGATCATCTTCGCCAACCTGGCGGGTATCAAGACCGCCATCATCTCCGGCAAGATATCCGTGATCGCAAAAAAGAGGGCCGAGGAACTCATGATCGACGAATACTACGAAGGTGTCTCCAATAAAACCGTACCGTTCCAGGAACTTCTGGAAAAGTACGGCCTGGTGAAGGAAGAGGTCGCCTACATCGGAGACGACATAGGGGACGCCGAGGTGATGGGTATGGTCGGATTTTCGGCCGCCGTGGGCGACGCCCATCCGCTCATCAAACGAATATCCCACTACATCGCCAAAAGATACGGGGGACGGGGGGCCGTCCGGGAGGTCATCGATTTCATTCTCGACGCCCAGGAGAAATGGCCGACCATTTTCTCCCGCCTGAAGGGTCCGGACGACCTCGACGACATTCTCAAGAAGGTCAACGCCTAGTCCCGAACGGAATCCGTTCCGGATATCCCGGGTGTTTCCCGTGGCTCGCGCCACAAACCGGGCCCGCGGCGGTTGACATTGACCGGACAGGTTGCGTAAGATACCCACAGATGACAGAATTGTACTTCATCTCCGATGTCCACCTGGCGGCCCGTCTGAGCGAAGCCGAAAAGAAAAAGCAGCGACGGTTGCTCTCTTTTCTTGAACACATCGAAGGCCGGGCGCACACCCTCTATATCCTCGGCGATCTGTTCGATTTCTGGTTCGAATGGTACCACGTCATTCCCAGATACTGGTTTCCAGTCATCCACCGTCTGCGTCGACTCATCGAATCCGGAACCCCCGTGTTCCTCATCCCGGGAAACCACGACTTCGCCGCCGGGTCATATCTGAAGAACGAAGTGGGCATATCCTGCGTGGAGGAATCCTATCGGTTCACCGCGGGCGAAAAGCGTTTTTTCCTGGCGCATGGAGACGGATTGGCCAGATCCGACCGCGGTTACCGGATCCTGAAACGGATCGTGCGTTCCTCCCTGGCCGGATTCTTGTTTCGAACCTTCATCCCCGCCGATCTGGGTATGCAGCTCGCCAAATGGATATCACGCTCCAGCCGGGAATTTCGGCAGATCGATCGCTCAGCCTGGAACGAGGAGTACTTCGCCTTCGCCCGTGAAAAGTTCGCCGAGGGCTATGACCACGTCCTGCTGGGTCACCTCCACCTGCCGGTGGAACGGGAGGTGAACGGCAAGAAGTACATCAACTGCGGCGACTGGTTGAGCCATTTCTCCTACGCCCGTTTCGACGGCCGGGTTCTGGGCCTTCATTCCTGGTCGAGAGACAACGAAACACCTCCGGACTGAGGCGGGTTCCGGGGTACGGTTTTATCTCCGTCCATCAACACGGCCAGGCTGGCCGAAGAACCCTTGCGTGCACAGGCCTCCCCCACCGCTTCTCTCAGATCGCCGAAGGGGCGCAGAAACATGGATCGCAGCACCCCGGCCTCTATTCCGGTCACAGCCCACACCTCGGCCCCCGCCAGCGTCTCGGCGAACCTGACCGCCTTGTGATAACCCAGACGATACCCCTCCTGACGCACGCGCTCGTAAACCTCGGACGGATCCCCGCACGCACTGAGCAACTGGTGAAAGCGGGGGGGACCGATCCCCTCCCGACAGGGTGAAACCAGGATCAGGATCCCGTTTGGCTGCAGCACGCGCCGCCCGTTTTCCACAGCATTCTGGGCCTGGTACAGGTTCACATCCTTGGGCGGCAGGACCACCACGACAACGATATCGGCCCGCACGGTCGTTTCGACCGCGAAGACTTCATCGGCTTTTTCGACCGCCCGGGCATGCGTCTTTTCGAGATGTCCCGAAAACGCCCCGACCACCCGGTGGCGGTGGTCCAGGACGAGCTGAAGCGAAAACAGAGGCTTATCTCCGAGGAGCTCCATGGCCGCCATCATCTCTTCGTGCACCGGATTTCCTTTCAGCTTGAGCGAGGTCGCGCCCTTTTCCATGGCCAAACGATGGTTTTGTTCGATGGTCCGGTACCCGGCCACCCCGGGGAAGATCGACTTTCGCCCGCCCGTGTAGCCGGCGAAGTAGTGGGGCTCGACCGAATTGAGCAGGATCACCCTCTCGGCGGTGGCGATATGTCTGTTGATCGCGATCTCATGCCCCGCGTTCGACCCACCCAGCCGGGTGAGAGACGTCGGATCCCCGGCATCATGGACCTCGATGCGTTCCTTCAATTCACGGTAGAATGGCCCGAAAATCCTCTTCAGATTTTCCTTTGTCGGCGCAGGATGACTGCCAGTGGCCACCAGGAACCGCACCCGGCGCATCGCCGTCTCTCCCACTCTGGCGTGAATGGCCGACAACATCATCGCCGTGGGTGTGGGACGGGTGGCGTCGTTCACGATGAACCAGATCTCTCCGCTGCCGCGCATGAATTCTTCGAGCGAACAAGATGCAAGCGGAGTGCTCAGCGCCGCCTCGATCGTTCCTGTCCCTGCGGCCGACGGTACACGATTGGGGTAAAGCAAGTGCAGGGGATGGCTTGAGGCCACATCCAGCGGAACCTTCCCCCCGCCGAATGGGATCTGAACGGTCATGGGACACCCGTCGGCCCCGGTCCGGAGGGAATCCTTCGAGCCTCACGGGTTCGGGACGTATTCCTCTCCGTACTTCCAGCGACAAGACACCGCGACCTCATGATCCATACTAGTCGAGCGGGCCCGGGTTGTCAATCCGCCCCAGAGGCGGGAATCCTCTCCCGAACGGATCAGGGCCGGGTCTAGAGAAGGCTGCGTTTCTTGGCGTCCGACTCAAGCTCCCGATGAAACTTCGGATGGGCGATGCGTATCAGCGCCTCGGCCCGTTGCCTCAAGTTTTTGCCATGGAGATACGCCACCCCGAACTCCGTGACCACGTAGTGCACATCGGCACGTGTGGTGACCACCCCGGCACCGGTTTTCAACGTGGGCACAATCTTGGACAGGGTGCCGCCCTTGGTCGTGGAAGGAAGGGCGATGATCGGTTTCCCGCCCTTGGATTGGGCGGCGCCGCGGATGAAGTCGACCTGGCCGCCGAAGCCGGAATATATCCGGGTTCCGATCGAGTCCGAACACACCTGGCCGGTCAAATCCACCTCGATGGCCGAGTTGATGGCCACCATCTTTTCATTCTTACCCACGACAAACGGGTGGTTCGTGTAGTTCGCTGGATGGGTTTCGAACAGCGGATTGTTGTCGATGAAATCGTACAGCCTGCCGGTCCCCAGGAAAAAGGTGGCGACCACCTTGCCGGCGTGCAGGGTCTTGTGTCGACCGGTGATGACCCCGGACTCGATCGCCTCCATGATGCTGTCCGAGACCATCTCGGAGTGGACGCCCAGGTCTCTTTTGTCGGACATCGCCTTGAGCGCCGCGTTGGGAATACCGCCGATACCCAGCTGAATGGTCGATCCGTCCTCGACGAGATCCGCGATAAAGGTGCCGATCTTCTTCTCCACATCCGTGAAAGCCGGCGAAGCGAGTTCGAGGATTTCTTCGGAAACCTCGACCAGCTTATCGATTCGGGAGATATGAATAAAGGAATCACCCAAGGTCCGGGGCATTCTGTCGTTGACCTGGGCCACCACCATCTTGGCCGATTCAGCCGCGGCCTTCGAACACAGACATTCCACACCAAAACTCATGAACCCGTGTTCATCGGGTGGAGAGACATGGAACAGCGCAACGTCCAGCGGCAGCAGGTTTTGATAGAAGAGTTGGGGAATCTCGTACAGGAAAACCGGAATGTAGTCCGCCCGGCCTTCGTTCACCGCCTGGCGGTCGGCAGGACCGACGAAGAGCGAGTTGTGCCGGAAATGGCCCTCCATGCCCTCCTCGGAAAGCGGGTCATCTCCCAGCAGAAAGAGATGGGTGATCTCGACCTCATTCAACTCGTCCTTGCGTTCGGCCAGGCCTTTGATCAGGACGAAGGGGGATGCGGCGTTTCCACTGATGTAAACGCGGTCTCCACTCTTCACCACGGAAACCGCTTCCTGCAGAGAGCACTTCTTTTTCTTGTATTCTTCGACCCAGCTCATGGGAGGTACTCCTGATGAATGTCGCCCTTCTCGGCACTGAGACCACGGGCAAGAGCCGTGTCCTGCTCCAGGGCGCGCTCAAATCCCAGGTCGATGATTTTCCGCAGAAATGGAAACGCCGTGGAGGTCAGAACGTGGGAGGCGGTGCGTGAAACGAGCGTGGTGGCGTTGGGCATACAAAAATGGATCACGTCCTCCTCGGTGTAAATGAACTTGCCGCTGGGGGACACCTTGCTGGTCTCCACACAGCCTCCGCGATCGATGGAAAAATCGATGATGACCGCGCCCTTTCGCATGGTTTTCACCATCTCGCGGGTCACCAGGATCGGGGCACGCTGCTTGGGAACGAGCACGGCACCGATCAAGACATCGGCGAAGCGGACGAGTGTCTCGATGTTATGCCGCGTGGCGAACATGGTGGTGATCTTCATCCCGAAGGCCAGCTTGGACACGACGTCAAGGCGGTTGCGCTCGATATCGAGAACGTACACATTGGCTCCGATTCCGGCAAAGGAACGCGCGGCCGCGGCGCCCAGCGTGCCACTGCCCAGGATGACCACTTCCGCGGGCGGAATCCCCGGGATGCCGCCCAAAAATATCCCGCGGCCGCCGTTGCTGGATTCCAGCAACCGGGCGGCGATCTGTACGGCGAGCCTTCCGGCCAGCTCGCTCATGGGGATCACCATCGGCAGCGTGCCATCGTCACGCTGGATGTTTTCGTAGGACACCAGGGTCAGCCGTTTGTCCCGGATCACCTGTAGAAATTCCCTGCGGGCGGTGATCAGGTGCATGTAACCCATGATCACCTGGTTTTCCTTGATGAACGGGTATTCGTCGGGCTGGGGTTGCCTGACCTTGAGTACCACATCGGCCCGGCGGTAGGCCTCCTCCTTGGAATAAACGATGTTACCACCGGCCTGGGCATAGTTGTCGTCGCTGAATCCGGCACCCTCCCCGGCCTTGCTCTCGACGTACACCTCGGCACCGTAATGGGTCAGTTCCCGGACCCCCATGGGAGAAAGTCCCACACGGTTTTCCGGAGTATTTTTAAACAGGGGCAACTCGTCGGGAATTCCAAAAATCATGACGCCTCCTCTCTGCGTGACGGTCCGGCCGTCTCGGCTCCGTTCCCATCACCGGTCACTTATAGCACAGGGAAAAATGACTGTCAAACGCGGTGGCGGTACCGTTTCGCGCACCGGGAGGAACCGATCGGCGTGAATGGCGCGGCCGTCATCCACCTCTGTGAACGCGCAACAGATCACTCAAAATGGAGTATCCGGTTTCCATTTTACCCGCCCCCGGACCCACCATGGTCACGTCGCCAAGCAGATCCGTGGTGAAGGTGATGGCGTTGGTCGCTCCCATGATTCCGGCCAGCGGATGGGTCAGAGGCACCATTTCCGGGGCCACAGAAGCGGTCACCTCGTTGCCGTTTTTCTCCACGGTACCGATCAGTTTCCAGCGCTTTCCGGCGGCTTTCGCCCGTTCTATGTCCTCGGGGGTGATTCCGGTGATTCCCACACAGGTGACATGGTTGATCTTCAGGGGCGCCCGCATCACCACGTTGGCCAGGATGGTCACCTTGCCCCGGGCGTCATATCCTTCGACATCACCGGTCGGGTCGGCTTCGGCGTAGCCCAGCTCCTGGGCTTTCTTCAGGGCCTCCCCGTAGGCCATCCCCTCTTCCATCCGGGTAAGGATGTAGTTCGTTGTCCCATTCAGAATGCCCCTCGCCGCACGGATTTCGCATCCCGCAAGCGGGCCTTCACTCAGGTTGATGACGGGCGTTCCGCTCATCACCGTTCCCTCGATGAGGAAACGGCGGTGGTGCTCGTTCGCCAGGTTGACCATGTCAAGATAGGCCAGGGCCGCGGGTCCCTTGTTGCTGGTCACCACGTGTTTACCGCTTTCAAATGCGGCCCGGCAATGGGTGATGGCAGGCTCACCGGTCTTGAGATCGGTGAACGCCAGTTCGCACAACACATCGGCGTCCGCCTCGCGTATCAGCGTGAGGGTATCCCACTCCGTCACCGCCCGGGAGAAACGTTTCTCCTCCGAGGCCTCCTGAAGCAAGAGAGGAATATCCAGGCCTTCCGGGTCGTACACGCAACCCCAGTTCAGATCACTCACGCCGACCAGGTCGAAGTCATATCCGTAGGTGTCCTTGAGGTGGTTCTTCTTGGCCACCAGAATTTCCGCCAGACCCCGTCCGACGGTGCCAAACCCCACAATGATCAATTTCTGTTTCATGGTTTCTCTCCTCTTGTCACCTGGATGATTACCTGTAGGATATGGCGGCAAACGTCGCCTTGTGCCCCATCCGCATGATCTGTTTGGCATCCTCGGAACACCGGACACATTTATGGTAGATGACGTCCCCGATCTGAGACGCGTGTTCCAGACGATCCTCCTTGGGCAGGAAGTACGCCTCCATCGTATCCATGGGCCTGGCGGTCCCGTCACTCTCGTACTTGATCGTTACATCGGTCCCCATGGCCAAGACCCGGTGTGCGTTCTCCGTCCAGTCGAAATTCTCCATGCCGAGGTCCGGGTTGATTCGCATATGGGCGGCCAGAGAAACCCCGGGGATCCCGGATGCCTGCAACTCCCGGGCACACTGCACGAACATCTCCGGTGACTGCCCGTTGCCCAGGTTGACCTCGTAGATGGGTGTGGTGCCGTTTTCGCGTATGTATTCCTTCATGATGTTCAACAGCATCCGGAACTGAATGGCGTTCTGGGTCGAGAGCAGCATCGATATCTTGAAGGAGAGATTTTCGATGTCACGGGCGTAGTAGCAGGCTGCCACGATGGTCGACCAGCTGGGATTCAGAAAGAAATTTCCTCCGGTATGGAGTGCGCAGCGGGTCACGCCGTCGAGATAAACCAGGTGGTTGTTGTTGGCGACTTCGACCCCGCCGAGATTCCCAAACGCGGTCCCCTGATTCTTGAGTACCAGGGCGCGCATCCCCGCTGCCGGGGCCCATGTCTCGAACGTCTCTCCCGTGGTCTTCTCCAACCGCCCGTAGACCTTCTCGCTCAGGGGAGTGCCCACCAGGTTGGTGTTGCAGAACTTGGACACCCCCAAAATGTTCTCGGCGATGGCCAGGGTGGTCAGCAGTTCCCCGTTCTCGACGTAATCTTCTGTCAACGCCATGACCGAAATGAATTCGGTGGGGACCAGGGTCTGGCCGTCCTCGGCCATGCGTTTCAACCCGTGCAGGGTGATGGGCGCCCCCTGAAATCCGGATACCTGGGTCGTGGCCACGCCCGCCTTGTCGAAGCGGATGCCCTCGCCCTCCAGGAAATCCTCCACCTTGGCGAGCGACTTGGCGTGTGCTTCGGCCTCTTCGAGCATCTTCCCAAATCCCTTTTCAGCGGCGATCCGTTTCCGCTTTTCATACACCCGCATCTCCTCGATGCCCTGGGCGATCTCTTCGGCGCCTCCATACGACGCCTTCAACGCATCCATCTGACGCATGTCCTTCTCGGTTAAAAAAGAGTAATGCAGTGCCATTGTAGATTCACAGCCTCCTTTTGTTTTTTTCTGACAATTCGTCACTTTTTTAAAGCATCCAGCGCAGACCCCATGGCCTTCAGGGCCTTGCGGATCTGATCCAGGGAATTCGCGTAGCAGAGCCGCAGATACCCTTCTCCCATGGGCCCGAACGACGTTCCCGGCAGCACGGCCACACCGGCTTCCCGCAGCAGAAAGTCCGCGATCTCGTCCGAAGACCGACCGAAGGCCTTTACATTGGGAAACACATAAAAAGCGCCGTCGGGCATCTGGCAGCTCATGCCGGGGATCCGGTTCAATCCGGCCACGATGAGATCCCGGCGTTCCTGGAAGACCCGTCGCACCTCCTCCACGAGTTCCGCGTTGGTCAGCGCGGCCGGACCGACT
>Ga0180434_10006369_pt1 | contig 13608 bp, 10 predicted proteins | sample SS_ome_7_FD_132453 | JGI IMG/M metagenome (GOLD analysis project Ga0180434, IMG submission 132453) | Hypersaline lake sediment archaeal communities from the Salton Sea, California, USA - SS_1_D_2 metaG | ecosystem: Environmental > Aquatic > Non-marine Saline and Alkaline > Hypersaline >... | reverse complement strand
CTCCTTTTTGATATGAGTATAAGATTTAAAATGTGGGATTTACTCTTTGAAATATGTTCCAATTTCTTACAGCCTGATAGAGAGATACTAAAATAAGGCGTATGGGTATGTCAAGAGGACTCTTTTATTCAGGACTATGGAATTGGATTTTATAGGATTTTATGGATAGATATACATTGCCTTCCTCATCCGTTTCTATAAAATACATATGGTTTTTTGAAATATGTTCGGCCTGGGAGGGAAGTTCTGTTGTTCCCAGGAAATTCCCGTTCAAAGAGAAAACATCTACGGGAATAGGGGTTTTTTCTTTTGAGATGTCTTCAGGAATGCGGAACACAAAGGCATATTGGCCGGAGAGGCAGATATGATTGAAAAATGCTTTGTTCCTGGGAATAAGGTCATATAAGTCTTGTGTCACTTTAGGAGGCCAGCCCCTCTGGCCTGCAAACTCTTTTATTTCTTTTTTTAGATAATTTCTTTCCGTTCGGTTTATTTTTTCGGGCTGGATATCCCTTTTAAGATGATTTGTTTCATTTCCTTCAGAATCAAGAAGTATGATTTCATACACAGTGCTTTCAGCTACAGCACTGATTGATGCATTATGAGCAAAGAGAAGCTCAGGAGCGTAGATATCAGATCTGTAGCTGAACATGACCATCCGGCCGCTCTCATCAGGAGCTGAGACGGAAAAGGAATTTTTAGCTATCGAATAATACTTTTTTACTACTTTATTGTTTGGGTCAACTGTCACCTGCTGCTGGTCTTCAGGCCCCCATGACCAGGCATAATAAAGGTTTTCTCCGATATATCCCAGTGCAAGACGGTTGGATAAATGGACACGTTTGATGAATGAGCCGTCTGCTCTGTGAAAGGACACATCATACATATCTTCGCACACAGCTAAATAGCCCTGTTCGGTTATAATGATGCGTCCCGGTGATTGGAAATCTCCGGGACCCTGCCCTTTCTGCCCGAAAGAGAGGATGAGATTTCCTTTGGGATCAAACTTTAAGGCTTTTCTTTCCATAAGATCAAGAACATAGAAATTTCCGGATTCATCTTCACACACAGAGGAAATGGAGGAAAAGAGATATTTCTGAGATCCGAGTTCCAGAGGATCTGACAAAATGATTTTGATGGAAGGGGCACTTGCTGTGATGGGATTTGTTCCAAGAAATACAAAAACAACCAGCATACATAAGAAAAATGATTTCATTTTATTCTCTCTTTTTAATAATACAGGTAAATTATTAATTTTATTTAAAAATGTTCTCACTAATATATACGTTAAGAGCGGACTCAATGTTACCATCTTTCTCAATTGTTCGTCTGCTAGAGTAATGAAATGATTTTTACTGCGGTTCCGGGCCAGCATGGTGTAAGGATAAAGAAACGTCATGTTCACCCCTACAGCCGCTCCCAGTTGGCCGAGGACTATAGTCAGTCCTTCTTTATCGGCCGGGATATGAAAACAAAAAAGTCCTTTAAACAGAGCGTTCCAGTTGACGCCTGTTTTTATCACCACAAGAAGAAAGGAAAGAACCATGAGCATAAGCATATATTTAAGAATGCGCTCGAACAATCGGATGTTTTTTCTTTTTCCCTTTCCGTAACTCCAACAGATGCTTGTAGCGTTCTTCTACCATGGGAAGGCCGCGTTTGAGTTTGTTTTTCCCCTCAGACAGATATCATCAAAATATCCGGTATCATCAAATGAACCGACTCCCACAAGACCGTGGGACAGGGTTTGGTCCTTGGCCGTGAGAATGGGATTTTCCATGTCATCCATATACGCCTTTATTTCTCCGGAGGAAGCATCATAGGTCACCTTGAATGTATGCCAGGTATCGTCAGTCAAGCGATAAACGGATTCGCCTTCAGGTTCGATGTTGATTTTCTCCCTGTCTTTTCCGTTAACAAGGCCGATAATATTGTGCAGAGGGTCGCTTTTTGCGGAGAAATGCACATAGTAGAAATGAGTGGGGTCCTGGAAGTGAAAGAAAACGCACATATCCCGGTAGACATTGGAGGGGGCTGTTTTGCATTTGACCCTGCCTGTGAGCTGGAATGAGGTGACATCAAAGCCTTGAAGCAGGGACCATGAAGTAGGGGCGCGGACAGAACCCTGTTCGCCCGGTGATATGAGTTCGTAGACCAGGGAACCTTCGCATTCCGTGATCTTCCAGTGGTCAGGATTACGGGACATCCATGCCTCTGCTGATGTGTGTTCAAAGTCATAACATATCACTTCGGGAAGCAGTTCCTTGGATTTCGTCCCGCAGCAGAGAAAAAAGCAGATTACAGACAGGATGAAGAGAGCTTTTGTTGTTAATCCTTTATTCATTTTGAGCTCCGGTTTTTAAACAGATATCCCGTCCGTATAACCGGGATTCATCCATTCAAGGCTTTTGCTTTCAAAAAAAGGCTTGAGGCGAGAGGTCATCTGCTGCATTTTTTGGGCACTCATTGGCTTGAAATTTTTTAACAGTTGGATGTTCTTTTTCAGAACGTCCATGCCGTCAGTCCCTATAACTGCGGCTGAGACATGTTCCAGATTGAGGGCGTAATGGATCAAATCATCAGTATTGATATCAGGGACTGTTTCTTTGGGACGGATCACTTTCATAACCAGGATGCCCATATTTTTTTTGGCAGCTTCGGGAATGGCTTTTTTTTCAAAATTTTCCTTCCCATCCGAGTAGTGATTGAGCGCGATAAGCATAGTGTCAAAGTCATAACGTCTGGCAGCTTTCGCCATGGCTTCTGCAGAGAGATGGCCCGAGAATCCGATAAACCGGGTCGCTTTTTCCTGTTTCAGTTTTATGAGGGCTTTCAACGCTCCGTTTTCAGCACCGATTTTATCCACATCTTCCAAGGAGGTGATCAGATGGATCTGAAGCAGGTCCACATGGTCAGTTTGAAGGCGTTTGAGGCTTTCTTCAAACTGCCTCATAGCTCCGTCATAAGTCCGTTCTCCGAATTTTGTGGAGAGAAAAACTTCATCCCTGCGGTCTTTAAGTATCAGACCGTACCGTTCTTCAGCGACCACTCCATTATAGACATAGCTGTGGGCGGTATCCCAGTAATAAAGACCATTGTCAAGGGCATGGGTAAGGATCTCCATGCTTTTTTCCGGATCCGTTATATTGCAGAAACGGCTCCCTCCCCCGATCACGATCAAAGGAACCTTGATTCCTGTTTTTCCAAGTATCCGCGTGGGGAGCCCTTTGGAATCATAAACATTTTTTTTGTTAAAGATCGATTCACAGGAAAGACTGTTAATAGCCAGGGCTGCGCCAAGGGATGTTTTAATAAAATCCCGCCGGTTTAGTTTGTTTTTCTTCATTATTATCTCCCTTACCTTGAATAATACTGGTTAATTGCTGAGGCACTCTTTTTCCCCTTAAGATCATGAAAGAATTATAAGAGTTTCACAATAGGGATACAATAATTAATTTTAGATGAGAGGCTCAAATCAAGCTCTGATTAGGCTCCTACTCTACTTTGGCTTTATCCTGGGCCAGAATGATTCCGGAGATATCAGAGAGAGCCTGAAAGTAAGAGATGAAACGTTTGATTTCTTCAGCATCCTGCTGCTCAAGGTTGTGGGCCCAGCGGTAACCTATGGGCTGGTACCAAAGTTCGGCTTGTATGCGAAAAGGACCTTGATAACCTTGCACTTTTACACTGTAAATGATCGTGTCTCCGCTTTCCTGAAAATCCTGGTCTTGAGCGGCTCTGCCTTGTACTGCAATATCTTCCTCTGCCGTTGACTTATCAAATCCTTTAGGCAGAAGCCGGTTATCCTTGATGTATTGAACGGCTGTGAGCAGGACAGTAGTCACCTTGTCTTCAGGCCCGGCTAGAATTCCTTCATAGATCTGAACCTCATCAGGCTTTTCAATCTTTGTGTAATGGGGTTCGAATAGGTCTGGTTCAAAGTCATTGTCGTTTCCTTTGATGGAGCCGTCAGAATTGATGCCCCCGGATTCAAAAATCAAGGTATTGAACCGATCATAGACCGTAAAATGAATCCAGGCTCTGCGGGAAGGATAGGCAGAGGGAAGTTTATGGCCCGCCCGATTTTGTATGTTCACTTCTGCCTGAAGCTGTCCTTCAGATAGGGTTATATTCTCCAGTTTTATCTGTGCTGAAGAGGAACTGAGGTGAGCGGCTGTTCTGAGAGAGGTTGTCTCCAATTCCTGAGGGAGTTCTTTGACTCCCAGTTCATCACGGTACCGGTTGAGTATTTTGGGCATAAAAAAGTTGCCCCCTCTGAAAACATGGCGGGACACTTCTTCCCGGTCTTCTCCCACCACTCCGGTAATAGGAGTCATGTCTTCAACCGAAGGCATATGACAGGATTGGCAGCTCCGGTGCCCGGGATAAGAGCTGTGCTTCCATTCAAGATAGGGGACTTGTTCCGGAAGTTCACCTATCACATCTCCTTTTTCATTGAGGGCATGGGTGTAGAGTGTATGACAGGAGGCGCACAGTTCAGAAGTCTGGCTATGCGCAGCCTGATTGGGCAGAAATTCGGCTGAGGACTGCATAAGAGCTTTGCGTCCTTCATCGATTTCATAGGGCCCGAATATCTCTCTTTGTCCTATAGGCGTTTTGGTATCCACAACAAATCCGGCTGTGAAGCTTTCTTTTTGACCCAGATTATCTTTTCTGATTTGATGACACATGGTGCATGAGACGCCATCGGCGGCTAATCGGTCTTCATAAGTGACCTGTTTTGTAATGGGGAGATGTTCAAAGACTTGATTTTTTTCCCCTTTGACTTTAGCCAGATACCGCGCCATGGGCATATGGCATGCGGAACATTCATGCTGAATGGCATCTGTAGCCATAGAGTGCACTATGGTTTCGCGGCGAACAGAAGCCTGCCAGTAAGGGTCCCGTGATGAATGCGCCATCATGGATGAGCGCCAGTCAGCTCCAAAAGATATATCTTCTCCTTTGGGAGTTACAAGCCCGTTATGGCAGGATATGCAGCGGTCTGATGTATGGAAAATTTGGGGTAAAGGAACAGCCAAGGCTAAAGTCAATACCAATAGCATTGGAACAATAAGGGAAATATATTTGCGAATCATTGTCTTACCATCCTTCAAAAAATCCGCCGTCGAACCAATCCCAGAGAAGGTAGGCCATGACTTGAATATCCCGGTTCGACGTGAAATTACCGGGGATACGCACGCCGATGTTGAACATGATGTGCTGGCGTGTGTTTAAAGTCACCTGTATTTGGGGCATGACATCCCAATAAATTTTGGACCCTGATTCCAGCTCACCTGATGCGAGCAGCTCAATCATGGGAGACCAGGCACGGCCCCACCAACCACCGGTAGTGAAAGTTCGGCCTAAAGCCAATCTGAAAAAAGCTTCAGTTTCAGCTTTATCGCTTTGAGCCGGGAACTCGGCACCCATTTGTGAGTGCAGGAAAAAGCCTGCAGGGAGAAACTGTCCGTATGATAGAAAAGGCTCAAAAACAAATGTCCCTTTTCCAAATCCTTGAGCTTCATCTCCGGTAGGCAAGATGACTTCAGCCGCAACGCTGAAAATAGAGCCCTTTTTTAAGCTGTGCATAAGAGTCCGCTTGACACCAACAGCTAAATCCCCGAGATTGGAAGTCCAGTCGGTTACAGGATCAGCTCCGTTTGCAAGAGTCATTTCGTTCCAGCCAAAAGGAACCTTGATTTCTATCTGATTGCGGGACCCAAACCTTTGTTCATAAACAAATTCTCCTGAAATTTTATCAAGAGACTCGTTTGTACCAAAAGTCAATACCGCCTCGTCTTCCGGATAGGCTTTTTCAGTAATGATGGCCCGGGGAAAATTTAGCTCCCCCGGAGGCCAATTAGAGTCGGAACAGAATGTTTTGATGTATTCGACAGCCTTGGTGATTTCTTCAATGGAAAGCACATTGCCTAAGGCGGGCATCAGTTGAGCAAATCCTCTGACCGGTCCCCCTCGATAAGCCACTGCCACCCAGTCAGGAGAGGGTTCTCTTGAGGCAAAATTACAATCTGTAAAGTCAGGCAGGGGAGTATCAAATCCGACCCGGCTTTGGGGTTGGCCTTTTCCATCTGCTCCATGGCAATTGGCACAGCCGAGAAGAAAAAGCTCCTTACCGGTCCTCTTTTCATACTGGGATTTATCTTGAGTTTTGGTTCCTGCTGAAAGCATGATAGAGACAGCCGCAGTCAATAGAACCGATAATATTGTAATCCGGGTGTATTTTATTATGCATTTCATGTACAAAGCCCCTTCCATAAAGAATATATGGAAAATTCACCATTATTTTATCTGTAATTTAGAATAATTACAAGTAATAGGAAGCTATTTTTATTCGTAGCGCAAAGAATCTATAGGGTCTAAGCGGGCTGCTTTAAACGCCTGGAAGGTAACGGTTATCTGAGCTATGAGAAGAGAGAGAAGAGCGGTTCCGAAGAATATCATCCAGGATAAGGAAATCCTGTAGGGAAAGTCACTGAGCCAGCTGTGCATCAGATAATAAGCCACAGGCCAGGCAATGACATTGGCGATAAGAACCCATTTGGCATATTCCTTGGATAGCATGAAAATGATTTTGGGAACAGACGCTCCCAGAACCTTTCGGATACCGATTTCTTTGGTTCTTTGTTCGGCCGTGAAAGATGCCAGACCAAAAAGTCCTAGACAGGAAATCATTATGGCCAGAAACGTAAAGGTCCGAACGATTCCCATTTCTCGCTCCAGGCCTCTATATAGCCGGTCATAGTCCTGATCTAAGAATCTGTATTCAAACGGGAATTCCGGGTTGAATTTTTTTGCCGCTTCCTTAATGGATGCAAGGGCTCCGGGGATATCTCCCGGATTCAAACGGATGAACATGTATCTGTATTCGCGCATTTGAGGATTGTGATAAAGAAGAAGGGGGCCGATTTCCCTGTAGACAGGGGTGAAGTGAAAGTCCTTGACCACACCTATGACTTGAAAAGTCATGCCTCCATTGGAGAGCCGGGCGCCGATGATATTATCAAGCTCCATGATCTCAGCGAACCGCTCGTTAATAATCACGTTTAAGCCGCTGTTTTCGGTTCTTTTGCGGAAGGACTCTCCTTGTGCGATTTCCATTTGGAATGTTTCAGGAAAATCAGGGTCCACACCAAAATAGGTTACCAAAGGATTGATATTGGGATCACGGCCTTCCCAATCCCAGTCCTGTCCGTTGTTGTAGATACCGGTCGGAGAATGAGAAGTGAGGGATATATTTTTAATGCCCGGATTCTGGAGGAGTTCATTTTTCATCGAGGCATAGCTCTTTTTTAAATTGCCTTCCACCCGGATGTAAAGCAGGTGTTCTTTATCAAACCCGAGATTTTTATTTTCTATGTATTTGACTTGATTGAGGATGACCAGAGTCCCGATGATCAATATCACGGAAAGAGAAAACTGTACGACTACCAGTATTTTGCGGAAAAAATCTCCTTTTTTCCCTGAGATGCCTTTTCCTTTCAATACGGCAGCAGGCCGGAAACCGGAAAGGAATACAGCAGGATAGATTCCGGCTATGATCCCGGTGAGAACGGTCACAGCGAAGATGCCTCCTATCATCTCCAGATTGATGAGGCTTAAAAAATAAAGGGGTTTTCCGGTCAAAGTTCTGAAAAAAGGCATGAGAAGTCTTACCAAAATCAGGGCTGTTACAAGTGAGATAAAGGTAAACAGAACAGATTCCCCAAAAAACTGTTTGGTCACCTGAGTCCTTCTGGCGCCCACTACTTTCCGGAGACCCACTTCTCTCGAGCGCTGGGAAGAGCGTGCTGTGGTCAGATTCATGAAATTGATGCATGCGATGATCAATATAAGAAAAGCAATAATGGTGAATGTCCTAATTTGTCCTATCCTTTCCCAGACCTTGAGATAGACTTGACCGAATGGGTAGAGAAAGGGATCTGAATTCGTTTCAGGTCTGGACTGCCTGATGCGGTTCAAAATCTTTTTGTTAAATGATCCAAGATCGAAATTTTGATCCACCTCAGCGTAGGTCCTGAAGGCAAGGTTGTACCAGGTCTTGGTATGGTCCGGCCCCCACAAAGTATTGGCAAATTCCAGGGGGATCCATACGTTGAAGCGGATAGTTGAGTTATGGGGGATATCTTTCATCACCCCGGCTACTTTAAAATCATACTCTTCATTAATGGTTATTGTTTTTCCCACAGGATTATCCCGGCCGAAATATTTATCAGCCACACTTTCGGACAGCACCATCACATTCAGCCCTGAAAACAGGTCTTCAATTATCCCTTGGATCAACGGAAAGGAAAAGATCTGGAAAATTTCCGGGTCTGCCATTTGTATGAGTTCTTTGAATTTCTTTTCGCCGCTGGTGAAAAGAAATTCTCCCTGACCATTGTTGAATCTGGCCGTATTGATGATTTCCGGATACTCGGCCTTGAGTGCCGGCCCCAGAGCCGGAACTGAACCCGAAGCCTGGCTTGTCTCACTCCCGTAGTGCTGGATGGTCCTGACCAGATAGAGTGAGTCGATCTTTTCATGAAAAGCATCGGTACTCAGTTCATCCTGCACCCAGAAGAGGATCAGAATACAGCAGGCCAAGCCGAGAGCAAGACCTATGATGTTAAGGATCGAATAGGCTTTGTGCCTTCTGATATGACGAAAAGCGATTTTAAGATAATTTGTGAGCATAGCAAAACTCCAGTAAAACAAATTTTTAACACTAAGAGGGATGGATTTTAAAACCTGCGACCAATACCAAATATAGGCTTTTAACGATCCTTTTGTTTCGAGTTCATAATGAAATCCCTCTTCAAAATCCCCTAATTTTTCACACTGCTCATCCTGGCGGAGAATGAATCTGAGGATCCATTCTGCAATCCGGGGAGGTCTTATCGATTCACTCATTTTTATTTTAGGTCAGTGCTTTCTTAGGGATTTTTTTCCAAATGTTTTCATAGACTTTTCGGATTTCAAGGAGGGCTTCTTTTCCTTGCTCTGTAATTTGATACAGATATTTATGCCGACCTCCTCGTTCCGGTGTGCTTTTTCCTTTGTATTTGACTAGAAAGCCTTTGTGGGTCAATTTGTTCAAAGGATCATAGATTTGGGCCAAGGACCATTTAACCCCTGTGTTTTTATTGATAAGATCTCTAATGGAAATCCCATAGGCATTTCCTTCTAGTTCTAAAACTGAAAGCAAAATAATTTCTTCAGCTCTGGATAAAAGCTTCATGATAGGCCTCTTTTATTTTTTTAATCTTTATCATGGTCTATCGAATTCCGATACATATGAATATACGCTGAAGGAAGTAAAAGGGTTGCCTTGAAAATAATATTTCTTAATTTTTGTTAAAAAATAATTGATCAATTATAACATCACAGTAAAAAAACTAGGTAAACGGGTATGACGGCACTGTTTTTAAAGTGGACTTTGCTTTAATGAAGGATATAATGATAAAGCAGTTAATAATGGAGGTATGATTCCAATGAAATCTATCAAAAAACTATTCATTCTTACCTTAATATTTGGTTTGGTGTCCATTTCTCTGGCTGATGAAGGGATGTGGATGCCCCATCAGATGAAAGGTCTTAAGCTCAAGGCAAAAGGTCTTAAAATGAATCCCGAAGACCTGTACAGGGAAGACGGGACCGGACTGATGAGCGCAGTGGTGTATTTGGGAGGAGGGACCGGTGAATTTGTAAGCCGTGACGGATTGATCCTCACCAATCACCACGTGGCTTTTGGCGCGCTTCAGAGAGCCGCCACAAAGGAAAAGGATTATATCCAGGAAGGATTTATTGCCTGGACAATAGGAGAGGAGATCCCGGCCCAAGGATATATTGCGGATGTTCTGCTGGGCTATGAAGAGGTCACGGACAAAATCATACCAGAAGTTAAACCTGATATGACCTACCTAGAAAAATACGAAGCTATTAACCAGGCAGAAAAGAAGCTTATTGCTGAAGCTGAAAAACAAGGTCAAGATATAAGAGCCAATGTAGCTGGTATGTACAGCGGGAATCAGTATTATCTTTTCCGTTTTAAGCGTATAAAGGATATCCGGATTGTGTACGCACCACCCCGAGATTTAGGTAATTTCGGAGGGGATATTGACAACTGGATGTGGCCCAGACACACCTGTGATTTTACCTTTCTCAGAGCCTATGTTTCGCCTGATAATGAGGGTGTGGATTTCAGTGAAGATAATATCCCCTACAAGCCAAAATCAGTTCTTAAGATCTCTACGAAAGGATTTAAAGAAGGGGAATTTTCTTTTGTTATGGGCTATCCCGGGAGGACGTACAGAAACAGCACACTCGCAGAGCTTAGTCTTGACCTGAGAAACATGAAAGAAAGAATGGACTTGTATAAGGACATCATTGCTTTCTTCGAACAAGCAGGCAAAGACGACAGAGAGGTGCAGATCAAGTATGCAAGCCTCATCAAAGGCCTGAACAATGGCCTTAAGAACTATCAGGGTAAATTTGAGGGAATAGCCAGAATCAATTTGCTTGAGACAAAAGAAAACCAGGAAAAGAGTTTTATGGAGTGGGTGAAGGATAAGCCGGAAAGGGAAGAACTGTACGACAATGTACTTGAGGGCATCTCCGTTTTCATGGAAAATTATGCAGCCTTTGATAAGAAAAACACACTTCTGGGAAGGATGGTCAGCTCTTATTTCGGATCCGCCCTGCTATCTCAAGCATATACTATCTTTCGTACGGTTGAGGAGAAAGAAAAACCGGACATGGAAAGAGAACCGGCTTACCAGGAGAGGAATATTCCTTTAATAAAGATGCGGATCCAGCTTGCTGACAGAGGATTTGACCTGGAAGCGGACCGGGCTTTTTTCAAGCACCAGATCAAAAAGCTTAAAGATTATCCTGAGGAACAGATACCGAACGCGTTAAAGGAGCTTGTATCAAAAGAATCAGGAAAGGCTATTGATGACTTTGTGGATACCCTCTATGACAACACCATTCTTGCGGATACGGAAAAAAGACTTAATCTTATTAATATGACAAGAGAAGAACTCATGAAAATCAAAGACCCTCTCATCCAACTCGCTTCGGAAATGGAAAAAGAGATGAAAGCTCTCAGAGAAAAAGAAAAGGCTTTGGGACAGGAAAGGCAGGAACTCAAAAAAGTCTATCTGTCCGGTCTGCTGGAGAAGGAAGAAGGGAGGGTCGCACCGGATGCCAACTCGACCATTCGTTTCACTTACGGATTCATTGAAGGCTACAGCCCAAGAGATGCAGTGTATTATGAATCCCAGACTACCCTGAGCGGGGTTATGGAAAAGGATACAGGAGAATTCCCGTTCTATGTACCTGAGAAGATCAAAGAACTCCATGAAGCCGGGGATTACGGCCCATATGAAGACAAGAAGCTCAATGATATCCCGGCCTGCTTCTTGAACACCACCAGCGTGACCGGAGGGAATTCAGGTTCACCCACTCTCAATGCCAGAGGCGAACAGATAGGTATTATTTTTGATATGACCTATGAGAGTGTGACCGCTGATTATTATGAAGTTCCGGAACTGCAGCGGACCATCAGTGTGGATATACGGTATGTGCTTTTTGTCACAGAGAAATTTTCAGGAGCCGAACACATTATAAAGGAACTGGGATTGTAAACAGATTTCTTATAATAAATAAACCGCAGCCAGGCCTAAAATCCCGACAACAACCACATAATAAACAGTGGGCAAAATGGTTTTGCGAAGGATGGAACCTTCCTGGCCTAAAATTCCTACTGTAGCTGAGGCTGCCACTACGTTGTGGATAGCCACCATGTTCCCTGCCGCTGCGCCCACAGCTTGAAGGGCTACGACCACTGCCCCTGATATCATCAGTTTATCCGCCACACTGTACTGGAAAAGGCTGAACATGAGATTGCTCACTGTGTTGCTTCCGGCAATAAAAGCTCCGAGAGCTCCAATGGATGGTGCAAAAAAGGGCCAGATTTTTCCTACATTTGCAGCCACCCATTGAGCCATGGCTACAGGCATGCCGGGCAGTCCTGCGGCATTAATGCCTGAGTTCATGTAAATTCTGACCATGGGCACAGTGAAAACCAAAACAAAACCAGCGCCCAAGAGCATTCGGCTTGATTCAGCCAGGGCGGACCGTAGTTCTGACATTTTCATTTGATGAAGAAAAAAAGTGATCAGAATCACAATAATCAGAATGGTCCCGGGCAAATACAAGGGAGTGGTGGAAGGAGTGATCCCGGTATTAAACACATTGTTCCATTTAATACTCACTGACTGAAGTAAATCGCCCACCGGAAAATGGGGAAGACGGGTAAGCACCAGAATGACTGCCACTAAAACATAGGGGATCCAGGCAAGCCAGGCAGGCAGGGTTTTTCCTGTTTGATTGTCCAGATTCACATCAATGGTCCCTTTCCATCTGGGATCCCATTCACTCTGAGGAGAGAAATCCCAATGGTCTTTGGGTATGAGGAAATTTTTTTTTGCGGCAAAAGTTACCACTGCCAATCCAAAAAGCGCTCCTAGTAATGAGGGGAATTCAGGACCTAGAAAGAGACCGGTTAATGTGTAGGGAACAGTGAAAGCAAGTCCGCTGAACAGAGCAAAAGGGAGTATGGATAGTCCTTCTGACCAGGATTTTTTCGGACCGAAAAAACGGGTCAGCATGATAATCATGAGAACAGGAATCAAAGTTCCTGTGATGCCGTGGAACAGGGCTGAATGGGCTGTAATGGTTTGCAGATAACTGTTAAAATCAGTGCCTGCGGCTTTAAGCTGGGCTATGACTTCCGGATTCTGGAGGCCGCCCCTCACCCCAATCAATATAGGGGTACCGCAGGCTCCGAAAGTAACGGCAGTGGACTGGATCATCATGCCGATCATCACAGCGGCCATGGCTGGAAAGCCAAGAGCCACCATTAGGGGAGCTGCAATGGCCGCAGGAGTGCCAAATCCAGCGGAACCTTCAATGAACGAACCAAACAGCCAGGCAATGATCACTACTTGAACCCGTCGGTCAGGGCTGATGTTTGTAAAACCGGTACGAATGGCTGATAGAGCTCCTGAATGCTTGAGAGTGTTCAAAAGAAGGATGGCACCGAATATGATCCAGAGGATGTCAAATGTAATGAAGAGGCCCTGTACAGTGGAAGCAGCCACTCGGGCCGGATCGACCTTCCAGATGGATAGACTCAACAAAACGGTCAAAGCAAAGACCACAGGCATAGCTTTTTTTGCTGGAAGCCGAAAACCGACTAATAAAACCGCTGCCGCAAGGATAGGGGCAAATGCCAAAAAAGCTTGGAGGGGGAGGTTCAATTTGTTTCAAATACTCCTGAAATCATTATGAAAACAATTTACCAAAAATCCTGATTAAAATGAAAGTAAAAACAAATAAAAACATTTAAGTTGTTATTTTTGTAAAAAGCATGAATATCTTTGAAAGCAAAACAAAAAAATGAACGCCGCCGTTTTTTTATAAATAGGTCAGGTTTATTGGATTCTTTGAGTTTGTTCTGATATTATCTGGTTTTACCATAACGATGCATAGAAATCTTTCCATTCAATACCGATGTGGAGACCTGCGATGAACGGAGTGTGG